>Ga0066369_10000806_pt1 | contig 13231 bp, 13 predicted proteins | sample Knorr_S7_td_Bott_FD_70972 | JGI IMG/M metagenome (GOLD analysis project Ga0066369, IMG submission 70972) | Marine microbial communities from Southern Atlantic Ocean transect - Knorr_S7_td_Bottom_ad_4513_LV_A | ecosystem: Environmental > Aquatic > Marine > Oceanic | place: Southern Atlantic... | reverse complement strand
AAAGATGTTTTGAATTTGATTCATTTCTATGTTTTCAATTAATATTTTATAATTTTCTTTAATTGGTTCATAACAAAATATTTTTCCATTTTTACAAAATTGTGATGCAAATAATGCAAAAAGGCCAATATGTGCACCAATATCAATAATAACATCATCATTGTTAATAGAAAAATTATAGTCAGAATATTCTTGAATAACCCAGACATGTGTTAAAGCCATTAAATCAGTTGAATTCACACGAATCTTAATTTTTAAGCCAGTTTTTGTTTCAAAGATTACATGATCTTTTTTTGTTAATTTGAAATAAACTAATGGATAAACATACCAATTTTTGAATAATTTTGTAGATTTCAAAAATATACTGAGTTTGGTCAGAAAGCCCATTGCCATCAATTGTTGTGATATTAATGAAATATATTTCATAGAATTGTGTAAATGGATTTTTAACCAACTCTATCTCTGAAAAATTATTGAAGTTCTTAATTATTGGTGGATTAGGTTTTATTGGAAGTTATCTTGTTGAATCTTTAATAAAAAACAATCATAATATTAAGATTTTAACAAGGACGTTTTCAAAAAAATCTAATATTAAAATTTTAAACAAAAAAATTAAGATTGAAAAAATTGATATAACAAATTTTAGAAAATTAGGGCTGTGTGTTGAGCAGTTTAAACCTAATGTAATTATTCATTTGGCAGGAAATACTTCGCATTCTAAATCATTTGAAGAACCACTAAAAGATGTAGATTCTAATGCAAAATCCACTTTGTTTATGTTAGAAAAAATTAGAGAGTTAGATCTTAAATGTAAATTTCTCTTAGCAAGTACTTTCATTGTTATTGGAAAACCAAAAAAACTTCCAGTTGATGAAAATACACCTTGTAATCCAACCACAATTTATGGAACAAATAGATTAGCGAGTGAATATTTCTGTAAAATTTATCATGATGTTTATGGATTGGATACAAATATTTTCCGAATTACAAATTCATATGGACCACGTGAGCAAGTTATCCCTAAGAAAAACGCTGTTAATTTTTTAATTTATCAGGCATTTAAAAAAAAAGAAATAAGTATTTACAACAAAGGAAAATTCTTTAGAGATTTTATCTATGTTGATGATGTAATTTCTGGTATTAATACAATATTAAAAAAAGGCAAATCTGGAGAATTATATTGGATATCATCTGGAAAGAGAACTTGGTTTTACCAATTTGCAAATATCTTAGAAAAAAACACTGGTTGTAGTATAAGATATTCAAAAACACCAACATACACAAAAAGGGTTGACGTTGGAAATTTCGTTGTTAATAATTCAAAATTACGAAAATTAGGATGGTCACCAAAAATTTCTATTGACGTTGGTATAAAAAAAACATTAACATTTTTCCAATCTAATTAAAAAAATTTATCCCTTGAGATATAAAATTTGAAAACGAAGTAAATTCAAATTGTTTTAAAAGTTCGTCCATTCTATTGTATGCCTTGTTGATATTATGATATGTAACAAAATTTTCTTTAAGTGGTAATTCGATCTTAGGCATATATTCAGGAGTCAATTCCCACGAATGAATGTAAAAACTAGCTGGAATTCCCTGTTTTTCATATTTTTTTATTGCATTTTTGATAACTCCCATTGGTAATGTTCTTAGATAGAAACCTCCAGCGGCAGGAACCTTTTTTCCCAGAAATTTTGTGACCAACAATGGAAACTCGATTAATTTACCATCAGTGGTATCTTTTTCGAGTGAATCACTTGAAATTCGATATGGTTTAATTTCAGCGTTTGGAATTCCATACAAATCAGTTTTTGCTGGAACTACACTACTATCATAAAGATAATCATATTCAGATAATGAATCGACAATCCACGAACTTGTATCATTCAATGAAAATGTAGGAGCACGAAAGCCTCTTGATTTTTTATTTGTCAGCTCTGAAAATTTTTCTATTTCATTACGGAAATTTTCTTTAAAATTTGGTGAATCTATTTTGGTATGATACATCGTGTGAAAGGCGATCTCATGTTCATTTTCCATTATTTTATCAAAAATTTCTGGGTTAGATTCGAGTAATTCGCCCACAACAAAAAATGTTGCCAAAGCATCATTTTTTCTAAGCATCTCAAGAATTTTATCTAATCCTTTGAACATACTTGGCTTATGTTTTTCATCTTGGACAAATTTTTGGATTAATGTTGGATGGTACCAATCTTCAAAATCAATTCCTAAAAGATTCATTTTACAGATCAATCTTTTTTATTACACGAGCAGGGTTTCCTAAAACAACAGAATTGTCAGGAATCTCAGTACTAACAACACTTCCAGCACCAATCATACAATTTTTACCAATAATCGTTCCAGCAGTAATTATAGAACCTGGACTAATTATTGTACCGTCATTTATTTTTACAGGTTTTACTGTTCTAGGATATCCATGTTTCTTTAAAGATGGATTAGTAGTTGGATTGATGTGAGCAAAGATCATAGTATTAGAACTAATTGTAACATTATCCCCTATAGTTATCATTTTTGGATACACTAAATCAATCAATACGTATGGTGCAATATGACAATTATTTCCAATTTTGACACCTCTTGCACGTTGCATTTTTACAACCCAAGAAGAATTTGCTGAGGAATAAGCAGTTTTATGAAGTAACCATGTTCTGAGAAATTTTAATCGTAATTTTAGAAGTCCAAAACTACCAGAATAACCAAAATATTCCATCAGTTCTTTCTCATTCTGAGAAAAATAATCTTCCTGTCTTTCCATAGTTACTATCGCATCCTAACTATTTTAACATGAAACGCTTAATCTTTCCGTATTGTGTCCTAGGAAAATCCTCAACAAATTCAATTTTTGACGGCACTTTGTATCTTTCTAGATTTCTAATACAAAAAGATAAGATTTCGGTTTTAGTAATTTTTGATTTATCAGTTGTTTTTACAAAAAGTTTTAGTGTGTTTCCAAATAATTCATGTTTCATAGGTATTGCTACAACTTCTTCAATATCCGATAAAACTTTCACTACTTCTTCTACTTCTTGTGGAAGAACTTTCTCTCCTGCGATATTAATTATATCATCCATTCTTCCAAGAATATACAAATATCCGTCTTCATCTAACCTGCCTAAATCTCCAGTTTTTAACCATCCATTAACAAAATTCTGATCTGCGTCTAAATTATTCCAATAATTTTTAATTACATTTAGTCCTTTAATCCAAATTTCACCTTTTTCTGAATCTTTCTCATTATTTATTTTAATTTCAATTTGATCAGGTGCTATTCCTACTGAATCAAATTTTCTTTCATCATCAAAGAGCATAAATGTTGAGCGAGACGCTTCCGTAAGACCATAATATGTTGCAATAGTACCGTGCCGTAAAATTTTTTTAAATTCTTTTACAGTGGCATTTGGTATACTAGTACTATTAGTAATAATTAATCTCAAATCTTTAAAAATATCTTTGATGCGATATGATTTATCTTTCGCTAATTTGGTCAATGATGATGGAATTGCAGCAAAAGTAGTTGCAGAATTATCTTTTATGGATGAAAAAATTTCAGATGTATTCATAAGATTCTTATGCAAAATAAGAGTACTCCCAACATAGAGAGATGTGTGAAGACATCCTAATCCAAACGAATGAGACAATGGTAAAGGAACAACATCAATGTCAGAATTCTCATATTTCAAAATATTTGCAATATTATTTGTTGTAAAAACAGAATTACTATGTGTTATTGGAACGCCTTTTGGTTTAGTTGTTGTGCCAGATGTATATATCAAATAAGCATAATCTACCATGTTAGCTTTTCTTTCTTCATATAATCTAGATTTGATTTCATGAAAGCTTATTTTTTCAATTTTTGAATCTTCTATTTTAGAAATTATAGGAAAAAATTCTCTTGATGAAATAATGGCTTTCGGTTTTGCTGAAAATATTTGTTCATTGAGATTAGTTTGTGAAATATTTGAGGGAATAATATGCACAATACAAGCGGATTTTAATATGCCAAGATAAGAGATGATAAATTCAGGCGAATTATCAAAAAATATACTTATGACAGAATTTTTTTGAAATCTATTTACAAATGAAGAAAAATCTTGAACGTTCCTTTGTAATTCAGCATAAGTGTATTTGTCTCCCTTAAAGATTAATGCCGTTTTATCTGGAAATTTTCTGGATGAATTTTCTAAAAAATCAGTTATAAGTTTCATGTATGTGATTTAACGCGATCAAGTAGATTTCTAGCTGATATAATTGATGTTGCATCATCAATTGACAAATTAATTCCAAATTTACTTTCAGCCATTGTGATTAAATTCAAATGGGCAAAAGAGTCCCAATTTTCGTACTCTTCCTGTCTTTTATCCAAATCAAATTCATTCTCTTTCATATTAGGAAATGTGTCCAAAAATATTGTTTTTATGTTATCTTCTAAATTATTATTAGTCAAATATACACGAAAGAAGTGAATAATAAATAAATCTATTACTGTTTTTTACTATGAATAAAAAATTTGGCGTTGGAATAGATATGGTTGAAATTAAAAGATTTGAAGATAAGATATATCAAATGAATAAAAAATTTTATAAAAAAATTTTTGTACAATCTGAAATAAATTATTGTCTTAAATTTAAAAATCCTGGACCCCATTTTGCTGGTAAGTTTGCAATTAAAGAAGCAGTGAAAAAGTCGTTGGATGAATCAATTGATTTTTTAGATATTATAACAAAACATAAAAATTCTAAACCAATTATTAATTTAAAAATTAATAATTCTTATACATTTTATGTTTCTGTTAGTCATGAAAAGGATTATGCCATTGCGGTAGTAATTAGCCAGTAAACTAAACTATTAGATACATTTGCGTGTTACTTGAGATAATTTTTTCAGAAACTTGTTGAAAAATCTATTGTTTTCTTTATCTAATATCCATCCGGGAACTTGAATTTCATCTTGAAAATTTTTAATTATTTCTTTATCTGACAGATTTCTAGTTTTTTGAATCTGCTTATATTTTTCATTAATTGTTTTGAGATTTTTAATAATAGAAAAAGTGGCCTTGATTTTCTGCCTACCCATTCCTTTTTTAAGATAGAAAAAAAAGACACCAAAATCTACTAAGATTAATGCGGGAAGCATTTTGAAAATTGTTTTATGTGTATAATGAGTAAGTATACAGTAAATCCTATTCCTTTCCATAAGAAAGAATTTCAATGAACTCCATTTGAAAACATATCCTTCTCTCGGATGAAACACAATGGAGTTTGAAACGTAACATGATGGAATTTTTATCATCGCAGCTCTCCAACATAAATCAAGATCATCATGATATGCAAAAAGAAAATTATCAAAAAAACCAAGTTTTTTCATTATGGATGATGATGTAAACATGCATGTACCTGATGCATAACCAATTTTGTTAATTTTTTCATCTTCTTTTTTTTCAAAAGTCCCTTTTCCTCTTGAAAATCCAAATCCAAACAAATTGATCATTTGACCAGAACTCAAAAGCATGTTATGATCATCCATTGAAAGAAATTTTGGTTGATATATTGCATCACCAAATTGTTTGTATGATTTTAAAAATTCAGTAATCCAATTAGGCTCAACCACAGTATCTGGATTTAGAATTATGATAAATTCGCCTTTGGCTTTCTTTATACCAACGTTATTGCCACCACAATAACCAAGATTTTTTTCATTAATAATTAGATTAATTCTAGAATGTTTTTCTTTACAAATCTGATATGTTTGATCATTTGATGCATTATCAACTAATATCACTTCAAAATTTTGATAGTTTGAATCAAAAATTGAGTCAATACAATTAACAAGAAATTCCTTTGCATTAAAATTAAGCACAATTACACTTACTAATGGTTGTATATTTTCAGTCAATCTAATCTATAACTTTAATTTTATAGTTGCATTTGATTTCCAACTAGGTGGAAGGTTTCTCAAATGTTTACTAGAATTCCATTTACGTTCTTGATCATTTAAGATTCTTTTTGTTTGAATGTCAGTTAAATTAAAAATTTCTGAAATTGTTTTTACATCTAGATTATTTTCTCGGTAGTACCAAAAAATATCAAACATACCGAACGGTATTCTGTAAAAAAACTCTTCATCAGAAACTTCAAAACTCCATGTATCAGGAGAAGGTTTACGTTTAATGATCTCTTCTGGTATACCTAAATATTCAGCTAATTGGAAAATTTGAGTTTTAAATAAATCAATTAATGGTTCGACATCCACTCCACCGTCTCCATATTTAACATAATAACCTTGAACAAATTCAGTTTTATTTGTTGTACCCATAACCAAAAAATTATTTTTTTCTGCTTGGAAATACAAATTAATCATTCTCACTCGATGTTTTATTGTTGTTGCGGCAGTCATTGTTAGATAATCATTATATGATAATTTAATTTTCAAAATATTTTTGTCGTGTTCTTTAATTTCCAAATAAGGAAAACCAATTCCATCTCTTTCAATTAGATCTTGTGGTACCACAATTCGATACTCACATCTATCATCAAAATCTGGATAATGTTTCTTATTAATGAAATTTCTTATGTTATAAACATCAAAAGAATCTAAAACGTTTGTAATATCTATTGTGTTAGTTGTAATATCAAATTTTTTTGCAAGATTTTGAGCAAACTGCATACTTTCTGGATTAGATTCTTTTTCAGGCATAATAACACCTAGAACATTTTTTGAACCTAGAGCTTTAAGACATAATACTGCAATTACAGATGAATCAATTCCTCCGCTTAATCCAATAACAACACCCTTCTTTTTGAAATTTTCATGAACCTGGTTTTTGATGAAATCCACTAATGAGTTAATTACTTGTTCTATATTGTTAATTTCTAATAAATTATTTTTGAATGTCATTTTAATTTATTCATGATCTTATCTATTTAATATTACTAAGGAAGCATAGTTTTGAAAATATATTAAGTGATGAAAAATTATTTAGTTAATGGATACAGCATCAAAAAATGTATCAGATTTGTATAAGAAATTTCCATATCCATTCCCAAGTTCACAAATAAAAAATGTGAATGAATTATTAAATTTATTTAAGATTTTTAGTATAGAAAATAATTTTAGTTTTGATTACAAAAATGTGTTAGATGCTGGTACAGGAACAGGACATAGAATTGTAAATGTTGCATTAAATTATAAAAAAACACATTTTTTAGGTCTTGATTTCTCGAAAAATTCTATACAAATTGCTCAAGAATTAGCAAAAAAGAATAAGATTATGAATATTAAATTTGGTGTAGCAAATTTACTAAGGAAAATTGATTCAAAACGAAAATTTGATGTAATATTATCTATGGGTGTATTGCACCATTTATCTAATCCAGAAAAAGGATTGAAGAATATTTTATCAGTTTTAGAGAAAAATGGAATTTTATTTCTATATCTATATGGAAAATTAGGTGGTCATCAAAGAATGATAAATAAAAAAATCATTTCGTTATTACTAAAAAATAAAACAAATTATGAAAAAGGCATAAAATTAGTTAAAGAAATGAAATTTGACAGTTTTGAATATGGTTGGAATATAGATTATAAAAATGAATTAGAAAAGAATTCAGTGATAGTTGATGCGTATTTACATACAAATGAGAAATTATATGATTTTGATGATATTGATACATTAATGCAAAATTCGGGTTTATTTGGATATTCAATTTTTGGGATTACTACAAAAACTCAAGGTTTGCTATTTACAACAAAAATTAATTCAAAGAGAAAATTAAAAATTCCATATTCTGACATTAACAAATTTTTTTCTTCAAAAATATCTTTGAAATATTTTGATTCACTAGATATTAAAGACAAATGTAAAATAATTGAATTATTTTATGAGCCTAATGGCTATACAATAATAGGCTTAACAAAAAAAATATATAATTCTCTAGATCCCAAAAGTAGAATAAAACAGAATTTTGTAAAATGTTAGATTATAGTAAAATTACTATGTTCACAATGCATGATTATTAAAAATTAAAATATTTTATAATGTAATTTTAGTACCTTCTCCAAGTAGAAAAACATGTTCTTTGTCAGTTTTTTTATTTTGACTGATGTGGGAATTTGTAGAGATTATACTTTGTCTAATTTTTGCATTACATTCAATTTTACATCCAGACATAATTATGGAATTTTCAACATCACAATCAGATAGGATTGAATTATTTCCTATGCTAGTGTTTGGACCTATCGTTGTATTTGGTCCTATTATACAATTCTTACCTATTATAACAGGTCCTGTAATACTAGAACCAGTTTTAATTAACGAACCCTCACCCACAATCAATTTTCCACTGATAGAAGCGCCATTCTCCTTTTTACCATGAAAATCTGGCTGCATGTTTTTTAAAACTTGACTATTTGCCTGAATAATATCTTCTGGTGTTCCAGTATCTTTCCAGTAATCAGTAATAACATTATAACTAATGTTGTGTTTTTCTTCTAATAACATTTGAAGTGCATCAGTAATTTCTAATTCATTACGACCAGATGGTTTTAATCGATCAATTATATCAAAAATTTTTGGTGTTAAAAAATAGATTCCCGTAACTGCTAGATTTGATGGTGGGTTTTTTGGTTTTTCCATAATTTTTAGAATTTTTCCATTCTTTACATCAGCTATGCCGAATCTTGAAGGATTATTTACTTCACAAAGTAAAATCGAAGCGTCATATTTTGATCTTTCAAAATTGTTAGCAAATTCAGAAATAGATTTTTGAATTATATTATCTCCCAAGAAAACCATAAATTTTTCATTACTTACAAAATCTTTGCAAAGCCTGATTGCATGCGCAATCCCTCTAGGATAGTCCTGCTCAATATATGTAAGATTTACAGAAAAATTTTCTCCATTTTTATAATACTCCTTAACTTTGTTTGAACCTAAACCGCCTATGATAATAGCAATATCTGTAATACCAGCCTCGCTGATTGATTCAATACAATATTGTGACATTGGTTTATTGGCAATTGGAAGTAATTGTTTTGGTCCAGTATGAGTTAATGGTCTAAGTCTAGTACCATGCCCCCCGTGAAGAATAATTCCTTTCATATATCTTTAAATTTTTGAATTAAGAGAAGTTTTTTTACATACTGCTAAAAAATATAGAGGATTATCTCTTTCGTTGAATGGTAGAGGGCCATAATTTTTTTGGAGATACATGGAATCGATTTTTTTCTTTTTTTGACGTAAATTAATAATAGTTTTTTGAAAATGAAGTTTGTAGAAATTGGAATTCTTATCTACCTTAAGAAGTATATTTTTTGCTATATTTCTTAGAGCTATTTTTGATTTTGAAATTGAAAATGACTTAGAAATTGTTTCCTTTTTGGATAAAAGTCGTTGAGAATATAATTTAACATCTGGAAATTTTCGTCCTAATAATTCTAGAAAATCATCTTTCGTAAATTCTTGTATGTCATCTGTAACATGTGCTGAATTATAAAAAGAAGATGTGTTTTTGTTGGCAGTTGATATTATTAATATACCATCGTTTTTGAGAAGCTCAAAATAATCATTTATCTGTTTTTCTGGATCTTTTGCAAATTGAATGGTTTCAAATGATATAATGGTATCAAAAAATTTATTATTAATTTTATCAAAATTTGACTTTTGAATTTTTATCAAATTATCATTTTCAATTGTTCTTATTATCAATTCATTATTATCTGTGTCTGAGTTATGATGCCATACTTCACTAGCACTATCTAATAGAATTTTTGAGCCAGAATATTCTGTTTTAAATAAATAACTAATATTTAATGTCCGTCCTTTTGCAAAAGTTTTGGCAAATTCATAACGAAATTTTTGTTCCCTGTAATAATCTCGAAATCTTTTTATGTTGATATGCTCAGAATCAATTTTTCCATCAGATCTCGACCATTGGTCATTAATTCTCACAACATCATTTAGCTCAATAGTTGAAGATTCTATAAAGATCAAATCTTCAACTGCTTCTACTCTGTGAATTATTCCTGGTTTTATATGATATATAGTTCCTGGAAAAATTTCTAATTTTTTCATATTTTTTATTAATTCTTGCATTTCTTCATCGGAGTATCTGCCACCATTGAATTTTTTGATATCAATAGGTGCTTCAACATAGTATAGAATTCCTTTACCAGCTTTCACATATGTTGTTTCATGCTTAAACTCATGAAATTGAATGCTGGATTTAAAAGAAGAACGTATGAAAATTTCCTTTAATGCATATTTAAAATCTGGTGCGCCATCTGCTATCCATTTTTCATGACCCCATGGTTTTTTGATAGTTTTAACGTTATCTATGTTTGAAATTTTTATAGATTTTTTTTCTAGCATCGATAGTTTTTTGAGATTTAGCTAGTATTATTATTTGTGAAGATTTCATCATTAATTATTTTTGAGCCCAAAGACATGAGAAGGAGATCAAACGGTGTCTTATGAAGAGGTGCCATGTTTATATACGTTAAACCGGCTAATGTTCTAACTTTTTTTAGATTGAAATTTTTTGAAGTGATGTACTCCTCTAGTATTTGGATATATTCATTCCTTATATCCCATTGATGGAAGTTGATTTGCACAGAATCTTGTGTTTTATTATATTGAAATAGATTCTGTCGTATATGTTCAAAATTAATTATAATTCCTGCATAAAGTTTTGCTAGATCATAATAGATATCGCCATATTCTATTATGCCTGCAAAATCTTGTCTCCAATCAATTAGGCAGAACTCATTCTTATTTTTATTATATAAAACATTTCCAAAATTCAAATCTCCATGAATAAAATAAGGAGAGCCATTAAAAATTTCAGCCCATGGAATTTTCTCTAAAATTTCATCCAATTTTGAAATATAAGTTCCATTAACTTTACATGGTAACTGATAATTAGGATATTTTTTTTTGAATTGATTTATTCTGTCTATTGTTTTTGTAAAATAGAACTCTTGACATAAAGTATACATTTGATTTTTTTCAATTTGAATTGGTTTCCAGAGATTTGTTTCTAACCATTCTAACAATAACTCAAATGCCTTAGCATCATTTATGGAATAAAATACATCCCCTTTAAAATATGAATAGTAGAGGAAATTTTCTCCCATAGAGATAATTTGAGGAAAAAGTTTTGGATTCAAATTGAATTTCTTAATTTTTCCTTTAATATTTTTTGAATTTGCAAAAAATTTGATTACTTTATCATTTACAAAATAAGTTGATTCATCAGGTTTAGAAAAATCAAAACTGCCATCTTCTGATAATGCATCTTGATATTTTTCTAGATCACCTAAATTCTCCCATTTAATTTCAATTGCAGTTAGATTAGATTTATTCATTAAGCCTTTTATGCCATTTGAGATTTGATGTTCGTCCTGAATTCTTTTATTTGATTTTAAACTGTCCCAGAAAATCTTGTAATCTTTTACATATAATGGTGCAGAAAATGCAAAATATTCTGTTCCGGATTCTAATTTGTCACGAATATCAATAACTTGCCCGTTTTGAACTGCAACATTACAATATTTAGAAGATTCTTTAACGCTAACTTTAGTAACGCCTATCCAGTTATTTTTTTGTAAATTTTCTAAATTTGTTCGTAAAATACAATCACATGGCATATAATAGAACGGTTCTCGTAACAATGGTTCACACATGAGTAGAGATAATCCAGGACCACTGCCTTCATTTTCATAGTTTTCAATGTTCACAAATTTAATTTTTCTGTCAGGATGAGCTATCTTAAGATAATCCTTGACTTGCTGACCATAACATCCTATTGCAACAACAAATTCATCATTTGGAGAAAATGAATCTAGAATGTGGGTGATTATTGCTTTGTTTCTAATTGGTAACAAAGATTTGTTAATTTTTTCCCCATATTTTCCCATTCTGGTTCCCTTTCCAGCAGTGAGAATGCAAATTTTCATGAACTAAATGATTTCGATATAATTGGTTAGTAAACATTGCTTCAAATTTATTATCTATTATTATAAAGAACTAAAAATGAAATAATTTATGAATATAGATTCGAATGTAAAACCTAAACAATTTTTAATTGATGTTGACGGTGTGATGACAACTGGTCACTTTGCATATACCGCAAATGGCAAAACTATGAAGATTTTTGGACCAGATGATCATGATGGACTGTCATTATTAAAAAAATTTATAGAAATCCGGTTTGTTACAGGTGATAAAAATGGATTAGATATCACAAAACAAAGAATTGTTAATGATATGAAATTTCCACTTGATGTAGTAAGTCCAATCAAAAGAATTGAATGGATTTCTGAACATTACAAATTAGAAGAGGTGATTTACATGGGCGATGGTATTTTTGATCATTACGTTTTTAAAAAGATTGGATATTCAATAGCACCTGCAAATGCAGATTCACTCGCAAAAAAATCTGCGGATTATGTAACAAAACGTAATGGTGGTGATAGAGCAGTAGCTGAAGCATGCCTACATATTTTAGAAAAATTTTTTGAGCCATATGATCCAGATAAATTACCAAATTCGGATCTTAAAATGTCAGGAGAATGGACAGTTTAAACTCATTAAATGATTTAGTTTATGGGAAAAAGTGTACCCTCTTGGGTATTGGCCCAATGAGCAAAAATTGCATAGATGTTGTAATTGAATTAGCAAATAAACACGATATACCTCTAATGCTAATTGCAAGTAGAAGACAAGTGGAATCACAAGAACTTGGTGGAGGTTATGTTAATAATTGGACAACGGAAGAATTTGCAGAATATGTACACAAAAATGATGTTAATGGAAACATAATTTTATGTAGAGACCATGGAGGTCCTTTTCAAGGTAATAATGAAAAAGAACAAAAACTTAGTTTAAAGGAAGCAATGCACAAAGCAAAACAATCTTTTGTAGCAGACATAAAAGCTGGTTTTAAAATTCTACATATAGATCCTAGTGAGGATATACAACAAGAAATTAGTATTGATGAAATGTTAGAACGGATCTATGAATTATATGATTTTTGTTATTCTGCCGCAAAAGAAAATAAAAAAGACGTATCTTTTGAGATTAGTATAGGTAAAGAAGACGGTCGAGTTCATAAACTTGATGAAATTGATTATGCGTTATCAAATATAGAGAATTTCTGCCTGAAGAGAAATTATCCTAAACCGTTGTTTGTTGTAGTTAAAACAGGAAATT
>Ga0066369_10000805_pt1 | contig 13232 bp, 15 predicted proteins | sample Knorr_S7_td_Bott_FD_70972 | JGI IMG/M metagenome (GOLD analysis project Ga0066369, IMG submission 70972) | Marine microbial communities from Southern Atlantic Ocean transect - Knorr_S7_td_Bottom_ad_4513_LV_A | ecosystem: Environmental > Aquatic > Marine > Oceanic | place: Southern Atlantic... | reverse complement strand
CGGCACCCGCCGCTTCTGGGCGAGCACAACCAGGAAGTGCTCCAGGGCTTGGGCTTCTCCTCCGCGGAGATCGAGGAACTGAAAGCTCAAGAAGTTATCTAAATTCCGGCGCTAAACGTATATCCAATCGCCCAGACTAGCCCCATTTGGGGAATTGTGCGAGAGGATTCCGCGTGATAGTCTGGCCGGTGTTCCAGGGTCTTAAACCGAAATGCTCCGATCGATCAGGGGCTCGCCAAGGCCTAGACCCAGGAGGTTGACCGTCCATGGACTTGGGACTTAAAGACCGGGTTGCCATAGTTGGAGGCTCCAGCAGGGGCATGGGCCGGGCAATCGCCCTGGCATTTGCCCAGGAAGGGGCCAACGTGGCCATCAGCGCCCGCACGGAAGCCGACCTCCGGCGCACGGAGATCGAGCTTGCCCGCGTGGGCTCCCAACAGCACGTCCTAGCGATACCCGCCGACCTGTCCGTCGCACGGGACATCCGGCGCGTGGTCCGCGATACGTTCAACCGGTTCGGCCAGATCGGCATCCTGGTCACCCACATGGGTTACGGCCCCCCGGGACGCCCCTCGGAATTCAACGACGAAACGATCATGACCGCCCTGGAGGAGAATTTCCTGAGTTCAGTCAGGTTCGCCAGGGAAGTCATCCCATACATGAAGCAACAGCGCTGGGGGCGCATCGTCCATCTGCTGCCGTCTTTGGGCCGGAGGTCGGCCAACGGGGCGGCCCTATCCGCCACCTCGCAATTGGCCCTGGTTGGGTATTCCAAGATGCTGGCCAACGAACTGGCCCCCTTCAATATCACCGTCAACAACCTGATGTCCGGGCCGGTGGAAACCGACTACTTCACCTCTTCAGTTGAGTCAGAAGCCCAGGAGTCGGGCAAGGCGTTCGACGACCTGATGCGGGACACCGTCACCGCCATCCCCATGGGACGGCTGGGCAAACCCGAGGAAGTGGGCGACTTGGTAGCGTTCTTGGCCTCGGACCGGGCATCGTTCCTGACCGGCACCAGCGTGGTGCTGGACGGGGGCATGCGCCAGACGATCACCTAGAAAGCCGCCGGGAATCACATGGAACAACAAGACATCTACAGCACAGCCCAAGAATACCTCTCCCAGGAGGGCATCCCCGGCTGGCTGGTCTACGACTACCGCCAGGCCAACCCCGTGTTCTGGCTGGTGGTGTCAGCGTCGGGCCACGTTACCCGCCCCTGCTACTTCTACCTCCCCGCCCAGGGCGAGCCCACCCTGCTGGTCCATCACGTCGATGCCGGAAAGTTCGCGGATTCCGGGGTGCAAGTAACGGTCTACAGCAGCCGCGATTCCATGCTGACAGCGCTCCGGGAACTGATCTCCGGAGTGAGCAAGGTAGCCATGGAATATTCCCCCGAGAACTCCCTGCCACGGGTGTCCAGGGTCGACGCCGGCACCGTGGAGTTGGTGCGTAGTCTGGGCCCAGAAGTGGTCTCTTCCGCCGACCTGATGCAGTACGCGACGCACCAGTGGACGCCCGAACAGCTTGCCGACCACCGGGTCACCGCCGACAAACTGGGCCTCATCGTCAACGAGGCCTTCACCTACGCCGGGGAGCGCCTAGCTGAGGGAGTGACCGAATTCCAGGTGGCCGAATTCATCCGGGAGCGGTTCGCCGAGGAGAAGATCGCCTCGCCCGACGGCCCCATTGTGGCGGTCAACGCCAACGCCTCGGACCCCCACTACGAGCCTTCCGCCGACCGGACCAGCGCCATCCAACAAGGCGACTGGCTGCTGATCGACCTCTGGGCCAAGGGGACCGCTGAGGGCAGCGTCTACGCCGACATCACCTGGGTGGCCTACGTGGGCGCCACCGTGCCCGAAAGGCAGCAGGAGATTTTCGACATCGTCGTCGGGGCCCGCGACGCCGCGCTCTATTATCTGGAGGACGCCCACAACCACGGGGCTGCGGTGATGGGCTGGCAGGCCGACCAGGTGGCCCGCGATTTCATCGCCAGCCGCGGCTACGGCGAGTACTTCACCCACCGCCTGGGGCACAGTATCGGATTCGAGGTGCACAGCGAGGCGGTAAACCTGGACGGTTTCGAGACTCACGACACCCGCCGCATCATCCCCGGCATCTGCTTCTCCATCGAGCCGGGCATCTACCTGCCCGAGTTCGGAGTCCGCTCGGAGATCGACGTTTTCATGTCGGCCGACGGCCCCTACGCCAGCTCCCCAGTCCAACATGAGGTCGTGCTGATCAAGGTCGGTTAGAGCTCTGTCCGCACTTCGATTCCATCGGAGGGGAACCGTTGGTCAAAGGAATAAACGACATTCTTTCCTGAACTTCTAGCCGCCGCCCATATCATTGCATCGGAGATAGAAATACGGCCTGATTGCCGGCACATCAGCAATGCGTCCGCAACAGTTCTCTTGTCCATCCCATAGCAGGAAACGTTTTGCCGGTTGACGAGCTCAGAGAGAGAGTCGATAACACTCTCCCGGGGAAGCAAATAAGTAGATCTCAGCACGTGGCCGACCTCAGCCAACACCACTCCGGTAACCCAGAGATCCTCGTCTCCATCTATTACTTCGGCCGCCTGATTAGCCATCTGTGGAATGTCGCGGACCAAATACCTAACCACCATCGAGGTATCGAGAAATCCGCTCACGATTGCTGATCTAACCGTTCAAACTTTTCTTTAGCCGCTGCGGCCCAGGCGTCTTCTTTAGCTTTGGCCCACTCCTCGCCCGGCTGAATCACGACGTTGGTGAATGGCGCCAAAATACCAAGCAAAGACCTATTGTGCTCCGGCGGGAAAAAATGTATCTCTAGGTGGCCATCTACGACAGTCTGATAGGTCAACGAACCGGGCTCCACGCCTAATTGGTCCCTGATCTTCTTGGGAATTACCACTTGGCCTTTTTGTCCTACTTTATTAGACATGTTTAATTTCCATATAAGTATGATTTATTGGTTAAGTATAACATTGTGCGCTCAGTCACCAGCATCAACCGCTGGTTGCCCTACCCCAGTGTTGCCATTAGAATTGCCGGGACTCCCTTCACCTTTAACATAACTGCGAGGGCGATACCATGAGATTCTCACTGGCCTATGAGATGCAGCGGCCGATGCTCGACGACCATGCGGTCATCGAAGAGACCATCGAACAGTGCATCCTGGCGGACGAGATGGGGTTCGACGCCGTTTGGTTCGTGGAACACCATTTCCTGACCACTTTTTCCGACTCTCCCTGCCCCGAGGTCATCTTCGGGGCCCTCAGCCGGTTGACCAAGCGCATCCGCCTGGGCTTCGGAGTCTCGGTCCTGCCCTACCACCACCCGGTGCGCGTGGCGGAGCGGGTGGCGATGGTCGACCAACTCTCCCACGGGCGAGTGGAGTTCGGGACCGGACGGTCCGCCCCCTACGAGCAACTGGGCATGGGCATCGACCCCCGCAACACCCGGGAGATGTGGGAAGAATCGCTGAGCATGATTCCCAAGATCTGGGGGTCGGACTATTTCGAGTTTGAGGGCAAGTTCTGGAACGTGCCCCCTCGACAGATCTTACCCAAGCCCTACCAGAAACCGCACCCGCCGATCTGGGTGGCCGCGCTACAGCCGTCGACTTACGAGATCGCCGCCCAGAAGGGAATCGGCGTGATGGCGTTGGGCGTGAACGCCCCGGCGGTCTTGGAACCGGAGATCAAGAAGTACAAGGAAGCGGTCAAGAACGCGACCCCGGTAGGCGCCTTCACCAACGACCAGTGGCTGAGTTCGGTGTTCGGGCTCTGCGGCGAGGATAACCAGGCTACCCAGGAGTTGTCGGCCCAATCGTTAAAGACCTTCTTCGGTCCGGGCCGGCCCTACGTCCAAGACCAGAAGGATGTCTACGCGAAACTGCTAGATCAATGGGGCGGCATACCCGAGCATCTGGTCCAGAATTTCGCTAGGTACATCGACGTTGCGGAAACCCCCTCCAGCGCCGACGGCGATACCGTCACCAACTTGGACCTATCCGGTGGCAGCGCGTTGGCCCAGAAGATCTGGGAGGAGTTCGACGCCGCAACCATGGCCGAGCGTGGCGTCATAGTGGCCGGGGACCCGGAGGCCTGCATCAAAGCGGCCAGGCTACACCAGGCCACCGGCGTGGATGAGCTCCAGTTCCTGATGGCCACCGAGACTGTGGACCACGCAGCCGTGATGAAGTCCATAGAGATGTTCGGCCGCCATGTCATCCCCGAGTTCCGCGACGGCAACGAACCAAAGGCGCCGGCCTGCCCTCTAAACTAGTTGGCCCTACTGCTGTGCGGAGACCCATGAGATGTAGTCTCTTCTGTCTCGCTCTCTGAACCGCTCTGCGCTGAATCTGTCCAAGTAATCGGCTAATGGCTGTAGGTTGTCCACAGTCGCGGGGTCGTAACTAGACCAGTTCCTCGCGTGCTCTTCCGACCGGAAGAGGTTCATGCCGGCTCAAGCCCACGGGCGTCGGCTGGGCGGGCCTCCAAAAGCACTATAGGCATAGCCGACCATGGAATCCGGCGATACGTACAGAAATTCTTCATCGCGCAGCACCACTTCCAGGGTGTCGCCACAGTCGAGACAAGGGGCCTCGACCCGTATGGTTTTGCCCGGGAAGAGCCAGCGGACCGCCAGCGCTTCGAACCCTCATTGGGCGAACCACTTCTGCTCCCCATCGACCGAGATTCGGTATTGGGTCGGTAGATTGTTGAAGGGTGCGAAAGACACCAGAAAATCGGTCTCCGGGTGGAGCCAAGCCGGGACGCCAGTCGTGCCAACTAGGTCTTTGAGCAGTTGGCGGCCATCTTCCATCTGAAGGCCCAATTCAGCGGCCAACTCCGTGAATTGAGGACCCTGACCGGTCTTGATGAACCTCTGCATCACTGCGTAGAACGCCTGGTCCAACAGCTCTTGACTGGCCATCTGTGTCCCGCCTAACTATACCGCCGGTAAATCGCCTCTAACGGTGTTCCCATCCAGCCTAACCTAGGTCAGCGATCCTCGGTCCGACATCGTTCTTCAGCAGCTCCAGGCACTCATGCTGCCACTGGTGGTTGTCGGGGTCCTGGGTAACGGTCAGCAGGGTGCCAAAGCCGCCCACTTCGCCGTAGATGCCGCGGATCTTGTCGGCGCATTCCTGGGGGTCGCCTACGATCCAGACGTTGTCCATCAGGTATTCGACGTCGATTGCGTCGTCGGGCATGTCGGGGTCGTTCTTGGAACCGGCCAGTAGACTGGGTTGGCGGTTGGGCTCCTGGTGTGTGTGGTAGTTATGCACCAGGATTTCGTTGGCCCGTTCCCTGGCTTCCTGTGCCGTCGAGGCCACCAACACATCCCGGGCGATGTGCCATTGGCTGCGGTTAGCGGTGCGGCCGGCGCTGGCTGCCCCGGCTTCGTACTCCTCCCAATGCCCGGTCAGGTTGGGCACGGAGAGAGTGGGGCTGCTCATGGGAATCCAGCCCTGAACGCCCGCGTTCCTGATGGAGTCGGAGCGTATGGTCGTCGCGGCGGCGCTGATGGGCGGATGGGGCTGCTGGAACGGCTTCATGTGCAGGCCCCGTTCCTTCACCGGGTCCAGCTCCGGGGCTGAGATGTCAAAGAACTTGCCGTGGTATTCGAACTTGCCCTCGTTCTGCCACATCTTCAGCACAACGTCCAGCACCTCCGCCGAGCGTTCACCCACGCCTTGCCGGTCGCTGGGGTCCAGGCCGTACAGCTCCAGGTCGGTAGGGATGGCGCGGGTGCCGATGCCCCAGTAGAACCGGCCGCGGCACAGGTGGTCCAGCATGGCCAGCCGGTGGGCCAGGTCAACCGGGTTATGGATGGCCAGCAGGGTGACGCCGGTGCCGAAGATGATGTTCTCGGTCATGCCCGAGGCCTTGGCGATGAGCAGGTCCGGGGCGGGGGCGTTCTCCCAGCGTTCCGTGATGTGCTCGCCGATCCAGGCTTCGGTGTAGCCAAGTTGGTCGGCCTTAACGATCAGGTCAAGGTCACGGTCGTAAGAATCGGCATAACTACGGTGGGGCGGATGCAACGGCATCATGAACAGTCCGAATTCCATTGGGCGCTCCTTTGGTGATTGGCGGACGGCCGATTTCAACCGGCTTCCACCCGAGTTTTTCCGCGAGTTTTCTAGGTTGGTTGGTTGGCTGATACTAAGTCAGGCCTGTATCGCTGTCAACGTTCTCCCATACGTGACAGGCCGTGTTAAACTTCCTGAACAAATCAGATAACGACTATCAGGACTGGTGGGTATGAAAAAGGTAGTTAGTGAAACCAGCGGCGCGGTGTTCAGCCTCCCTTGGTTCGTGGCCAAAGACGAGGGCTTCTTCGCCGATGAGGGCATCGACATGGAATTCGTCGAGTCCATCGCTATAAAAGTTGACGAGCACACCGCCAACCCGGAAGACGTAGACCCAATTCTCGGCCACACGCCATTCGAGGACCGGCAGGTTGCCATCTACCGGGCTTGAGAAGAAGGTCAGGTCCGTCGGGCCTACGAGAGCAAACAAGGCGCCAAGGTCATCGGGCTGCGTTCCGCCGTGGCCAGCCAGGCGCTGATGGTCAGGCCGGAGTCAGACCATTACTACCCCAGTTCATTGGCGAATAAACCGATCGCCGTCCAGTTCCATGCCGGGTCTCATTACACCGTGCTACGGCTGCTGGAGGGCTATATCCCCGCGGAAAAGATCAAGCTGCTCCATTACGGGAGCCCGCGCTACCGTTTCGAGGCCATGATGAGTGGCGAAGTGGATGCCGCCATGCTGATGGAGCCGTGGATAGCCCTGGCCGAGAAGAACGACTGCCGGGCGGTCTGCGAAGGCCACTACCTGGGCGCGGAGAATGCCAGCGACAACATGGACGAGGAGACTTTTGCCGCCATCAACCGGGCTGTCATAAAGGCGGTGGACCTGATCAACTCGGACAAGAAGCGGTTCTTGCACTACCTGATCGACCAGCCCAAATTCGCGCCGGTGGCGAAAGAATGGGGCGGACTCACGGTAGACGACTTCCACCTGCCACGCCTACGCTACGCCCACCCAAGGCCCTACACCGAAGAGCAGTTGGAAGACACCTACAACTGGATGGTGCGCTGGGACTTGCTGAACTCTGCGGTCTGCGCCGCCGATCTAGTGGACAACCGGGCCGTTGACCCGGTGGCGGCCGACGACTAGACCGTTCCATCGGCAAAGCCCTCTCGCAGATTTTTCAGCCGTAGGGGCGGGTTTCTAACCCGCCCTGTCTTGAGTTGACCGATATCGTATCCGGAGACCAGGCCGCGATGTAGTCTCGGTTTGCTCTGATAAGTCGTCCTCTCTGGAGCAGGGCAGGTTAGAAACCTGCCCCTACTCATTGGCCTCCCGCTCGTCATTCCGTCTTTTCCGCTGAAAGGGAATCCAGCAACCTTACTATTGGATGAGCCGAATCCCGTAGGCGCGGGTTTTTAACCCGCCTCACTCTGTGCCGCCGTGGTTGTCCCTTGGAAAAGATTACTGAGGAAAGGCCGGTTGGCCAACGGACCGCCAGACGGACATAAGCGTGGTTCACGCTTGTTTTGGCGGGTTAAAAACCCGCGCCTACGGATATTACCCAGCCTCAAGTTCCCATTAACCCTCGACCCTTAACCTTGGTTTCGTTATTACGGCAAAAGCGGGCCCATCGTCCTCAGCCCAACGCCGATAAAGTACAATTGAGGTGACTCTAGCAAGGAGAAATCCGCCATGCCATTCGGATTCAGACGGAGCCCCAGCGTTGCGGTGATCGAGATACACGGTGTCATCGGCAACCACGTGAAGATTCCGGAATTCTCGCGGCTGATCGATTCCGTGGCTGAGAACTCGCGCCAGAAGGCCCTGTTGCTGGACATAGACTCTCCGGGCGGGTCGGCCACCGGGTCCGAGGTCCTCTACCGGGCCATTCAGCGGGTGGCCGAGGTGAAGCCGGTCTACGCCTACGTGCGGGGTATGGGCGCCTCCGGTGGGTATTACTTGGCCTGCGCCGCCAGCAAGGTCTACGCTCTGCCCACCGCGTTGGTCGGGTCCATCGGCGTTATCTACCTCCGCCCCGTGTTGGAGCAACTGCTGTCCAAGGTGGGCGTGGAATTCTCGGTTTTCAAGAGTGGGGAATTCAAAGACATGACCGGCTTCTGGCGTAGTCCAACGGACCGGGAATCGGAAAAATTCCAGGAGTTGATCAACGAGATATTCGACAACTTCGTGGCCGTGGTGGCCAGCGGACGCTCCCTGGAGGAGACGGCGGTCAGGGAGATCGCCACCGGCGAGGTCATGACCGCCCAACGGGGCATCGGCGTTGGACTGGTGGACGAGATCGGCGATTTCAAAGACACACTGGAGGCGGCCGCCGAGGCGGGTGGTTGTAAGCCCACGGCCCGGTGGATACGCCCCGGCCGGAGCCTTGGCCAAAGGCTGTTCAGCCGCACCGGCATCGGGCAGCAAAACAGCGGGAACGTACTTGCGGAAGGCTTGCAGCGGTTGCTTACCGGAGGGGTATACTACCTGGAGCCTGGTCACATGTGGGGTGACTACCCAGGCGCATCCGGTTAACCAACACGGTCGGGCCGGGAGCTCCTAGGGCTTTCTCCAGCTGGTCCAGACGCGAAATACTCAGTCTTGATCCAATATGCCATCGATTCTGTCAGCAGCGATGACCAGGAACCGGACCCAACCAAGTTCCAATTTAAGATTTACACGACTGAAGGCCCATTCATCAGTGGCATGGGTCAGGACGCTTTCGACCTTTCTAGATCTAGAAGAGAGTACCTGGCCTTCGACGGCAGAAACGTTGACCTGAGCGTCGAAGCCGGTATAGGCCCATTCAAGTTGGAAGTTGCCTACGGGCGTTTCGACCCAGCCGCAACAGCCCAGGCTTTAGAGGCTTGCTCTGAGTGCCCGCCGCCGAACATCGTCACCCACAACGACGTGACGTTCTATTCCTGGGGAGAAGATAGACAGGGAGATCTTAGAAACCGTAGGAACCCGCCAGCGTTCGATCATTTGGGCCGGGGCGGCCGCATCGCAGTCTCCAACGAATACGTTTATCGAACGGTGGAGACGCCGGGCATGAAGTCGTTGATCGATGCCAGGGCCAGAGATGGGCGGTCACTGGCTGATGTGGAAGAGTTCCGACTTTTGGGCAAGGATATGTCCGAGCTGGCCCCATATGCCGCGTTCTTCACCAGCCAGACCCACAAGATCGACCCCACTCTGGACTATTCGTCGATCATTGGCACCTTGCCGGGTGTTCAAGAAAACCTGATTGCCGAGCTTGGAAATTCTTCGTTGCTGCTCCCCTATCTGGCATACACCGTTGGAGCCGGACGGGACGACACCGGGCCGTACTTGGCGTTGGCGCTGGTGCACAGCGACGCGGAATCAGCGGAAGAGAATCAACTGCGGCTGGAGCGGCGCATCTCGGAGAATGAGGACCTGCAGGATTGGCTTGAAGGATCGGAAGAATCTATTCTCAGCGTTGAGGGACGTGTCCTTTCAGCGAAGATACTGGGAGAGCGCCCTGCTTCGACGTGGAAGTCATTGATCTTCATGATTACGCCTCTTATTCCCCACGAGTAACGCCCGGCTAACCGGCCAGCCGCTTGGCTTCCTGCCACAGTTCCTCTTTCTTCTCTAACGGGAGCGCCTCGAAGTCCAGACCCCGCTCGGACGCAAGACCCTCCATGCTGAGATAACGCTTGCCGAAGCGTTGGTTGGCCTGACGCAGGACATCTTCTGCGTGGGCGCCGGACCAGCGGGTCAGGTTGACCATGGTGAAGAGCAGGTCGCCCAGTTCGTGGACCTTCTCTTCGGGAGTTGCGGCGGCTTTGAGTTCGGCCACCTCTTCCACGATCTTATCCAGCACGCCGGAGATGTCGTCCCATTCGAACCCCGCCTTGCCGACACGGTCCTGCATCAACTGGGCGTAGGCTAGGGCGGGCATGTCGATGGGGATGCCCTCAACGGGGGACTTGCTCTCCCCCTTCTCCTTGCGCTCCTGGGCCTTGATCTGTTCCCAGTTCCGCTCCACTTCGCGGGCGTCCTCGGCGTGTCCGTCGGCAAAGACATGGGGGTGGCGGCGGACCAACTTGCCGTTTATCTGGCGCAGCACGTCTTCAAGCTGGAACTCGCCGGCCTCCCGGGCGATGTCGGCGTGGAAGGCAACCTGGACCATCAGATCGCCCAGTTCCTCGGATAGGACGGCTGGGTTGCCCTGGTCGATGGCCTCGATAACCTCATAAGACTCTTCCAGCAGATGGCGCTTCAGGGACTCGTGAGTCTGCTCCCGGTCCCAGGGGCAGCCGCCGGGGGCGCGAAGCCGGGCGACGATGTCCACCAGGGTCTGGAACGTGCCCAGTTCTTCGTTGGAAAAGGAGTCTTGGGCAGAAGCCTGGTCGGGAGATGAACCCTCTTTGGGCGTCATGGACGAACCATCGGAAAATGAGTCTTGAGAAGATGCCTGGTTTGGAGATGAATCCTCTTTGGGCGTCATGGACGAATTATAGATTGAGCGCCGGTTGCTTCACAAGCTGGCCGGTGCTAACTTAGATTCGGCCGGCGAGCGCGTTTTCCGCGATTATTAGGCTCGGTCCGGTCAGCAAAACGGAGATTCCATGGGCCGCATAGGCTGGGTACCCTGGGCGTTATTCATCGTTGCCGTGCCATTGTTTTTGATCACGGCCAGTGTCACTTGGGCGTTCAACAGCCCGGGCCTGTATAACGACGGCTTTGAGAAATATTCCATCTCCCGCATCTCGGGCATCACCGACAGCGACCTTCGCCAGGTGGGCGCGGACATCCGAAGCTACATCAACTCCGGCGACGAGCCGCTGAACATCCGGACCGAGATTCTGGGCGAAGAACGGGCCCTGTTCAACGACCGGGAAGTGGCCCACATGAAAGACGTTAAGCGTTTGGTGTGGGGGGTCTACATCCTGGCTCTGGTCTCAGGGGTCTATCTGGCAGCCATGACCGTGATCGGGTTCGTTAGGCAACGGGGCCGTTTCATCGAGCCCCTGGCCAGGCGGGCTATCTATGGCGGCGGCCTGACTCTGGCGCTGTTGGTTGTGTTCGGAGTCGCCGCTGTATCGGACTTCGAAAGCCTGTTCATAAAATTCCACCAACTGAGTTTCGCCAACGACTTTTGGCAACTGGACCCAAGAACCGACTATCTAGTCAGAATCTTCCCCGACGGCTTCTGGCTCGACGCCACGATCTGGGTTGCGTTGCGGACCATTACCGCGGCGGTGGTTTTGACGGTGGCCGGAAGCGCCTATCTGGCATACCGCCGTTATATAGGCTGGCAACGGGAATTGAAGGGTCTAGAAAGCGCGGAAGGGCTGAACTAGGCTAGAATAAGGCACGGGGTGGAAACACGCCGGACCTGTCCCATCACTGAAACAAAAAACAGGGGCAAGTGTTACTTGCCCCTGTTTCATGCAAAAGCCCGAGCAAAGTCCTGATCTTGCGGCTTACGGGCCGCAGCCACATCCGCCGCCACAACAACCGCCGCTCAACGGAGGCAGGGGACCCATGGAATTGGGCATCTCACTGCCGCCCCTTGTCACCGACGCAAACACTGAGATGGCGCGTTTGGCTGGCTGCTCACAGTTGGGACAATCGGCCCCAGCGGCGCTCATCGACTGGAGCTTTTCAAACTTGTGGTTGCAGGTGGGACACATATACTCATACAGAGGCATAACAGCGACCTCCCAAATTTCGGTCCGGTACCGATCAGCGGTATCTGAATTGAATTTAACCGAAGCAAATATGAAGCGTCAAGGGCTACATCATCGTTAGGCAGGAACAAGAACTAAAACCCAGGCGGCCGCGCCGGCGTTTACAGACACTGGACTCATGGCGGGCCTTCCGGGACTTTCGATTTCTCTGGGTTGCCAACTTCTTCGCCAACACCGCTCAGTGGCTGCAACTGCTCACCGTGGGTTGGTTGGTGCGCGACCTCACCGACTCCTTCGCGTCTTCCGGGCTATTGGTGGTTGCCGTCGGCGGCATGACCACCCTTCCGACATTGGTGGTTGGGCCTTGGGCCGGGGTGCTGGGCGACCGGGTGGACCGCAGAAAGTTGGTCATGGCCGTCCAGGCATTCATGACCGTCGCCGCAGTGGCGTTCGCCTTTGTGGTGCACTCTGGCAACGTAGAGTGGTGGCACGCTTACATCTACGTGTTCGTGTCGGGCATCTGCTGGTCGATATCCCTGACCATGCGCCAGACGCTGGTTGCCAACACTGTGCCTAGAGAGTCTCTGGTCAACGCCTACGCTTCCAACACCCTGACCATCACCGGCACACGGATGGTCGGCCCGTTCATCGGCGGGATCCTGATCACGACGATCGGGTTCACCTGGAATTTCGCCATCGAGGCCGGCCTGTACGCCGCCACGGTGCTAGCTTTCTGGCCCATGAAGACGCCTTACTTGCAGGCACGCCCGGCGGACGCCGGCGGCTCACCCCTGGCAAATCTCATGGAGGGGCTCCGGTACGTCAGGAAGCAAGAGCGGGTGATCTGGAACCTGCTGGTGGTTGGGTTGATACCAAACGTCCTGCTCCACCCGGTCTGGTTCATGCTGCCGGTGTTCACCGTTGAGGTCCTCCACCGCAGCGCCGACACGGGCGGCATCCTGTTGGCCGTGACTGGGCTTGGCGGGCTGCTGTCGGCCTTGACCATCGCTTCGGTGGGCTTCGGCGCCAACCGGGGGCTGATCTGTTTGGCGGCGATCATGGTCGCATCGGCATCGGTGGTCTTATTTGCCTATTCCCATTGGCTGTTCCTGGCCATGGTCATGATCGGACTGATGTCGCTGGCGCAAGCCACCTTCCGGACCTCGTCGAGCACCTTGATCCAGTCATTGGTGCCCGACCACCTGCGTAGCCGCATCACCAGTCTGCATCTGTACAGCCAGGGGTTCGTCTTCATGTCCAGTTTAGCGGTGGGCCTGTTGGTCGACCTTACGACCGTGGTGGTGGCCCTGACCGCGGTCGGCGCGGCGGGACTGGTGTTGGGCGCGATTTCGTATCTGGCGCTCCCCAGGGTGAGGCAGGCCCGATGATGACCGCGTCACCAGATACCGGCGGGATTGGCCGCGGCTTTAGGAGTAATTTAGGGTAGTGATTTCCGACATCAAAGCCAGCCCCAACTTCAAATGGTGGGCGTTCGGCGTCATCGGCATCGGGACTTTTCTTTCGGTCGTCGACCACGG
>Ga0066369_10000804_pt1 | contig 13245 bp, 15 predicted proteins | sample Knorr_S7_td_Bott_FD_70972 | JGI IMG/M metagenome (GOLD analysis project Ga0066369, IMG submission 70972) | Marine microbial communities from Southern Atlantic Ocean transect - Knorr_S7_td_Bottom_ad_4513_LV_A | ecosystem: Environmental > Aquatic > Marine > Oceanic | place: Southern Atlantic... | reverse complement strand
TCCATGCGCCTCCCCGAAGCATATCGCTGCTTGGCACGACCTTCTTCGGCAACCGAGCCTAGTCATCCACCAGGTGGCGTAGTAACTGCTGTAGCCGTCGGCTTCAACATTCGTCCGGGTTTGCGTATGATCTGACAATCATTGATGCGTTAATATCCTCACTGAGAAGAGATTAGCGTCTATGCCAACTTCCCCGGTCTATAAGCTTCAAGATCGAGTGCACTTAACGTTCCCTGCGTCATAGACTAGTATTAAATAGTCGACACAAGGGTTTGTCTGGAGAAAAGAGGGGTATATAATGTTGCGCGAAGAATCTACAATTATTGACTTGAATTCTACTAGGGCGCCAGCCTTTCTATCTGCCAAATGGTGCCATTCTTAGTGTAGACGAATCGGTCATGCATCCGATCACGCCTTCCTTGCCAGAATTCTACGCTTCTATGTTCCATCCTGTAACCGCCCCAATTGTCAGGCAGTGGGATGGTTTTTCCCTCAAATTTCTTTCCCAGCTTTCCAAATTTCTTCTTCATGGCGTCCCGGTTCTCGATCACTCCGCTCTGGTTGGATGCCAATGCCGAGATCTGGCTCCGAAGCGGCCTCGAATGGAAATATTTTTCGGATCTGGAACGGGAAACCTTCCTTAATTTCCCATTTATCCTGACCTGCCTTTCCTGACTTGGCCAGTAGAAATTTAGGGAACCATATGGATTCTCCTCTATTTCTCGACCTTTTCTACTCTCGTAATTGGTATAGAATACAAATCCATCCTCATCGTATCCCTTCAGGAGCACGACTCTGCTGGATGGTTTCCCATCCTTGTTCGTGGTTGACAAGGTCATGGCCGTCGATTCAAATCGGTGGATGCCTTCCACTTGCTCAAACCATATGCGGAACATTTCCACCGGTGATTCGACCAGATCCTTTCGCCTTAATTCAGAGGCTTTGTAATCAGCACGTTTATTTTTCACAGTTCACCTTCAGAATCATTGTTTAATAAAGGTGTACTACATTCAGTTCAAAAATTATTTTTGAAAATTCCTTATATAGTAAACACATTTAGGAAGTAGTATGGACCAGACCCACCCTTCCGTAGGTCAGTTGCCGAGTTATGCTGGAGGCAGCCCTTTCAAAGGATTCTGGATACGATTCGTGGCTGCGATCGCAGATTTTGTGATATTAGTGATAATGACCTTGGCCATTGCATCTGTTTTAGCAATAATCGCCGCCGCTCTTTTAGGAGAGGGCGCTGCTGTCGCAACATTTATTCTGACCCTAATTGCCTTTGGTATAGCTTTGATTCTTTACAAGCCCCTGATGGAAGCTTCTGAGTATCAGGGAACTTTAGGTAAACACATTCTAGGTATGAAGGTCGTCAATCAAAGAGGTGAAAGAATAACTATGACTACATCTTTTGTTCGAACTATAGTGTATTTAGTTTTGACCACAATACCTGGCGTTAATGTTGTGGGGGTTTTAGGACTTATTATGATTGGTTTTACTGAACAGAAGCAGGGCTTACACGATATTGCAGCCAAGACATTCGTGGTTCCAAAAGAGTGGATTGGTCCTATTGTCTCGCAAGACGGATTTGGTGCTTAACTTGGACGAGAATCTACAGAAAGAACTGACATGGGCCTCAGGAGCACTGGTTGCTTTTTTGATACTTCTAGTTTATGGGGGAACTTCCGAACCAACTGAGATAGCGATTGCAGTTGGAGCCTTCGCCGTAAGCTGGGCAGTGGTAAGTTACAGTATCAAGAATTTTGGACCAGGTAGCACATCCAAGGAAGATTTGCAAAGGGAATTCCAATGGTTCGCAGGGATACTGGTTATTTTTTTGGCCATCGTGACCTTGATCGGTACAACTGATGATTCTGTCGACATGTCATCTTCCACATATGCAATAGTTGTCTTTGGTTTTACTTTGATATGGGTTGTGCGAAGCGCAGCGATCAAATATTTCAGTCGGTAAGGCTACTTTTTTCCTCGTCCGTCAATGGCAGCTATTACTATAGCCAGACCAGCAATGAATCTTCTATCAAGCGGATGATTCGGCGGAATATTCACGACCAGTTTCTTGATGAATGGATTGAACATCTGTCTCATTGTCACAAATTCGGTCCCTCCACCGATTTCGATATGAAATTTCTTTGGCAACAGTATTCCAAGTAAAAGGCGTCTGGCCAAGGCATATCCCATGCTGTCCTCGATTAGAATTCCAACTTCGTTCCCAGCAGCATCTAGAAGGTGCCACCTTGTTCGAATGATAGACGCCCAGAATTTCCTTTTTACAGTGCCAATATGTTCACCAGATTGAGAATCCACGATATCATAACCACCCCATGCATCAACTATTTGTTTTTGTTTGATCTTCAGCCATTCATGACTCTTTGATTCATCCACGTATATTCGAATATCATCCTTTAACTTGAATCGTTTCTGTTCGCAAAAGCCGTATCGTTTTTCATTAACGTCTTCGAACCAGAATTTATTACCGAATATTTTCCAGAATTTTTCTCGGATCATATATTGATTCAAGTCCAACACTCCAGTCATAGGGTCCGATTAGGTTCAGTTATTTTAGTATTGTTCAAAAAATATTTTTGAAAATCTCTTATATACTCCTTTTGTAGTAGACAGAATAGTGGGTAATCATGGCTGAAGAACTATTGGGGACTGAAATAGGACTGGCGTTCATCATAATTGGTATTCTGCTCTTCCTAGTAGAGGCAACGATGCCAGGATTTTTAGTCGCAGTACCAGGCACTGTTTTGATAGCATTGGGCATTTTGATGTCTTTTGATATCGTAACTGGTATCTGGCTATTACCTGTCGGTTTGGTGGTTGGTTTGGGTTCATTGTATGGGACTGTAAAGTTCTATCAGACCTTTGCACTACCCGACACACCTAGTGAGATGAGTATCCAGTCCTACATAGGTAGGACCGGAAAGGTAACTGTAGCAGTATCTCCAGACGCAGCGTCTGGCAAGGTCAGAATAGAGAGAGAGGAGATGAGAGCGATCACGTGCGACTCCTGTAATTCGGACATTGCAGTCGGTACTAGTGTAGAGGTCGTGAACGCGGAAGGTATTACCCTGACCGTGAAACCCAAAGAATAAATAATAGGAGAAAATAGGAGAAAAATATGGATCCCGGAACATTTTTTGTTTTGCTGTTGATTCTGATAGTTGTCACGGTCGTGATATTATGGACGACAATTATTCAGATCGAGCAGTATGAAGCTGGAGTCGCGCTACGATTGGGTAAGTTTTATGCAATGCTCAATCCAGGATGGAATTTTGTAGTTCCATTGATTACGATGGTTTACAAGATAGATCTCCGTATTCAGGTCCTTGATGTTCCACGTCAAGAGGTGATTACCAAGGATAATTCGCCAACGATGGTGGATGCTGTTGTATATTACAGAGTGGCAGACGCGAAGAAGGCAGTACTGAGTATTGCTAACTACAGGTTAGCTATCGTCAACATGTCTACGACCACTCTCAGAGGACTGGTTGGTGACATGGAACTGGATGAGTTATTCTCCAAGCGAGACTATATAAATTCAACCCTCACAAACAAGTTGGATGTCGAGACGGACCCTTGGGGCATAAAAGTTGACAATGTAGAGATAAGGGAAGTCGACCCGTCTCCAAATGTAAAGGCCGCAATGGAAGAGCAGACCTCAGCCGAGCGTGAAAGGCGAGCCGCTATCCTGAAAGCCGACGGTCAAAAGAGATCGGCCATTCTCGAGGCTGAAGGTGACAAGCAGTCCCGAATTCTCGAGGCCGAGGGTGTAAGACAGGCTAAAGTTCTGGAAGCTCAAGGAGAGCGAACCAAGACCATCTTGGAAAAGCAAGGAGAAGCCCAAGGATTGCGAATAACAGCAATGGGTGCATCTGCACTTGATGCCAAGGCCCTTACCGTATTGAGTCTTGATTCCTTGAAAGCGCTTGGTGCTGGTCCAGCAACCAAATTCGTTATTCCATTCGAAATTTCCAAATTATTGGAAGGCGCTTCGGAATACGTTGGCTACTCTAAGAAGGTCGGCGATCGCGAATTATCTGGGATTAAAGAGCTGGAGTCTGCACTTGGTAAGACAGAAGATATCTTAGGCCCAATCCCGACTGCCAAGGAAATGGCAGCTGAGATAGAGGCTATCAAGCTAGATGTTCAGGAAGCAGCCGAGGCGGTTGCCAAGGAAGGTATCAAGGACGAGTACGCTGCTACAGAACCTCCAAGAGAACTGAAGGAACCAGAGAAGGAACCAGAGTAGAAAAGAATTCCAATATATAGCCCTTAATGGAGTTGTATAGTATGGAACCTCTGGCTCACGAGGGATTGGCTCGTCTTTTACAGATAGACGACAGTCTACAGACTCCACATGTGATATCCAGAGAAGACCTAACGGATTCGCAAGATTTGGTTTCAGGTGGAACGATTAAGATTGATAAACCAGTTGATTTGCCACCTACGCCTTTGGGCCTCGATTCAAACAAAGCCCCTTATCTGCAATTGTCAGAGGAAATAGCTGTTCTGGACAACGCATCCTCGTTACAGCCTCAGAAGTTGGTGGAATGTGCATCACATTTCAGGAAAGAAGCCGGATATTCAAGATTGCTTTATGCTCCGGCAGTTGAACCATCAGACATGCCAATTCTAGCATATCTGGGCGTGGATGTCTTCGATGATCTGAATGTTGAGTTGAGAAGCGCCACTGGCTGGTCGCTCGACAGTGGTTCGTGGACAAAAGTTAACACCAAAACAACGGATTTGCAATCCCAAAATCGAGAGGAACTTGAACGCTGGCTTTTGAAGATCCGGACTTCCATCATGAATGGAACTTTGAGGGAGCTGGTAGAGATGACGAGTCTTCATAATCCGCGGGTTTCTCAGATCTTGCACCATTCCACTTCCCTGTTAATAGAGAAGGGAGCCAGGCGTAACGTCATGATACGGGCCAACAATTTGAGCCTTGAAAATCCATCAGTTGTTGACTTTCAACAGAGATTATCAGATTATGTGCCGCCAGCCAAGAATATGGTGTTGCTAGTTCTTCCCTGTTCAGCCCGGAAACCGTATTTCAAGAGCAGCAGTCACAAGCGATTCTACAATACTATCAAGGAAGTCGACAATTACTTGGCCTTGCACATTGTTTCTGTAACCTCCCCTCTGGGATTGGTACCTCGTGAACTGGAATTTTGTTATCCGGCCGCTCACTACGACATAGCGGTGACCGGGGACTGGAGTGCGTCCGAGGTCCAAATGCTGAGGGAACAATTCTCCAGATTGGAACCCGAAAAACATTATCTCAAAGCAATCGTACACGCAGGTTCTTCATCCAGGATAATAACTGAATTACTGAGAGAAAGGAAGGTAGATACAATAGACACCGAAGCCGAGAAACCATCATCCTCCGAAGGATTGGAAATTTTACAGGAGATTACTCGCACAGCTATCGCTGAAATACCGGTTTTGAGTTCCAAGGATAGGGCCAAAGGCGAAGCGATCGGGCTTGCTAAATTCCAGTATGGTGAATCATCCCCATTTCTGACTGAATCCGAAATAAGCGGCCATATGCCTTACAAATTGAGGTGTGGAGATCTGGCAACGATCTCACCGAGAGTAGGGGGTCTTGGTCTGACCGTAGCAGGTGCGGCAAAGTATGCGGCCAATGGCGGACCATCGATCACAGCGGAAGATTTCAAGTTAGTAGGAGATTTGTTCGCAATTGGTGTAAAAAGTTATGATGGACACTGGGCCATCGGAGATCAAGTAGTAATCAAACAAAACGGGAGGGTGACAGGGGTTGGAATTGCCAAGATGAATCCCGAAGAAATGATTTCCATGGGCCGCGGTCTTGCAGTGGAGGTTAGACATCATGCCTAAGGCCTTTGTTCCGTTGACCCAATTTGTCAACGAGTCCAAATTAACGCCTAGGGAACACCCTTTGGATCAACCAGTTGCCAGATGGACTGAAGAGGAAGTTCTGGGCGAAGAAGTGGTAGAGGCCGGAGTTGCTATCCTTAGGACCAGAGGGTGTTATTGGTCGATCAAGGAAGGTTGTTCGATGTGTGGATATTTCAACGATACGGTTCCAGGAGGAGTGAGTACCGACATGCTTTATTCACAATGGAAGAAGATCCGGCATTCCCTGAAAGGCAAAAGATATGCTAAGATCTACACCTCAGGATCATTTCTGGACCCGACAGAGGTGCCACTGGATTTTGCCAATGACGTAATGTCAGATATGGCCGATATGGGAATTGAGAAAGTTCTGGTAGAATCTCTTCCGGAATTTGTCCACCCCAAGCATTTCAGCTATTCAAATTCACCCAAGATTGAGATTGCAATTGGTCTGGAGTCGTCCAATCCGGTTGTTCTGGACAAGTCTGTGAACAAAAGATTACTGTGGCCACATTTTGTCAAAGTTTGCGAAATCGCCCATGAGAATGGAGCTGAGGTCAAGGCATACGTACTGCTGAAACCGCCATATCTTGGTGAAAGAGACGCGATTGAAGATGCGGTCCAGTCAGCGACCGATGCAGCACCCTATGTAGACAAGATATCTATCAATCCCGTCAATGTCCAGAAGAATACTGTGGTCGAGAAATTGTGGTTCAGGGATGAATGGACGGCCCCCTGGTTGTGGTCGGTCGTGGAAGTTCTGGAACGATGTAAGGATCTGCCAGCCAAAGTATATTCGGACCCAACAGGTGGAGGAACGCGCCGGGGAGCTCATAATTGCAATGATTGTAACAGCAAGATTCTGGATGCACTTAAGGAACACAGACTGGGCCATGGTAATCTGAAGGGACTTGAATGCGAATGCAGACCACGTTGGGAAGTTCTGAAACACCAGTCTTCATATCGGCGCAATGGGGCCGAACCACATGGTTACCGTAGAGGCTTTGGCAACGGTAGACGTTTTTAACGGGCTTAATCTGGAGCGTTGATGGAAGAGATAAACTGGATTAGAGTGGTTGCCGGCCTTTTGCTGGTCTTGTTCCTTCCAGGTTACACTCTCATTCAGGCGATGTTTCCCCGTAGGGGAGAATTGGATGAGGAGTTTGATACCTTGTATAGGGTCACTTTAGGAATGGCAATGTCAATCTGTGTTGTCATATTGGTAGGCTTCGTTTTGGGCAATCCTTCTCTGGGCAATGCTCCTGATTGGGAGGGCTGGTCTGATGGAGACAAAGGATATTTCCAGACATTTTTCGTCACTGCATCCCTAACTATTGCTACTTTGCTATTTTTTGGAATCGGATGGTTCAGAGGTGCCTATCCCTGGATGGCCAACGTTCATCCATCATTGGCCAGGGCCCCACCGGGCCTCCGCATCGAGTCCGAGTTAGCTGTAGCTGGTAAATTCATACCAGCAGAGCTGATAGAGCTTCAGGGTTTGAAGCACGATAGAGATAATGTGAAACGCAAATTACAGGAATCCGAGACTAGAAAAAATATTGGTAGTTCGATGATGAAAAAATACTACGAGAAGAAGGAAAAGACACTGCTAGCAGATTTAGCAGATATCGACTCTAGGATGGCCGAATTGGATCAAGCACTCAATCGCCCTGGTGAAGGCGAAGGCCTCTCCGCAGATGTGGTTCTGGAGGAATCCATTGACCCTGGCGGGGAAAGTGATGACGGTGAGTAGATTTTGGAATACAAGCTGGTCATTGTTGTCAGGACAGATTTAGGTATATCAAAGGGTAAGATGGCAGCGCAGGTAGCTCACGCTGCAGTTAATTGCGCCTTGAAATCAAAGAAGTCGGACTCATCCAATTTCAAAAAGTGGTTTGATGAGGGCCAGAAGAAAGTGGTGGTCAAAGGACAGAACGAATCGACTCTCCGGGATCTGCAGCAGCATGCTAGGGACGTCGGTTTAGTTTCAAGTCTTGTGACAGACGCTGGATTGACAGAAGTTCCAGTTGGTACGGTCACTTGTCTGGGTATTGGCCCTGCAGCAGACTCCGAAATAGATTCAATTACAGGCGACTACCCACTATTCTAAACCAAATACTTTATTTATTGCGGGCATATAGCGCGGCATGAGTTTCTGGAAAAGGAAAAAGGAAGAGAAGAAAGAATTCGAATTTTCAGACGAAACGAAAGAACTGTTTGCTGAAAGGGACGCATTCTACGCTGAGCAGCGCAGAAAGTTGGGAGGCAAGGCATCCAATCCCGAATTAGCCAACCAGCCAGATTCTGAAGAGCCAAAATCTGGAGCTGAGGATTTAGACGACCTGTTGGGCGGCTCAGATGAATTCAATCCATATGTCGATAAGGATCAGGTCAGCCCTGATACAAGCCAGAGTGTCCCGGCACCTTCTTCACAGCCAAGCAGTTCGTCGGAGTTTGCATGTACGTCTTGTGGTAAGACTTTCCAGGAAAAGTGGGGCAAATGCCCGTCATGTGGTGGTGAAATGAAAATGGCAGAAAGTGCAGCCCCCCTAGAACCTGAGCAATTCACACCTCCACCTCCTGCCGAGGATACGAGTGGAGGGGATCCGTTGGATGATCTCCTTGGCGATTTTAGCGGGCCTACACCTGAAGAGACACCTTCCGATGATAGCGACGACGACGCTGGAATCAAGATGGTTAGCGATGATCTTTCCACAGATTTCGGTCAATCAAGTTCCAGCCATAGTAAACGTAAGCGAGTCCGAAAAGTTAAAAAAGTCAAGAGACCCCGCAAGTCACTATAGGTATATTCTTAGATGACTGAATCTGACGAGTTGCACTTGCCCGATACTGTAAAGGATGTTGGAATAGCGATAGGCTGCGTTGTCTTGGTGTTCTTGCTGACCTTTGCCTACAGTGGGAACTGGCCACCGATGGTGGTCATAGAATCAGGTTCGATGGAACATGATAATAATTCATTATATGCAGAACCGGGTTACACCCATTTAGGAACCATAGATACAGGTGATCTGGTTATTGTCAAAGAGGCTGAGAAGAAGGATATCGTGACCTATCTGGAAGGAAAGGACACAGGCTACAAGAAATATGGGGACTATGGGGACGTCATAGTCTATTACAAGAATGGGATAAGAGAAAAAGATGGACAACCAGTTACCCCCGTTATCCACAGGGCTATGTTCTGGGTGGAAGTGGATGTGGAAAATAAGACCTATCATGTACCTGAGGTCGGACGTACTTTCTATAACAAAATAGATTTGGGACAGTTTGGAGATGATAAACTGGTTGGAACCATTGAAGGCCAAGTTCTTCAAAATTCAGGATATGTGACAAAAGGCGATTCAACTGGAAATCCACACCCGGATCAAATGACTCATTTTGATATCAATGGAAACAAAGTTCAACCTGTTGAACCGGATTGGGTAGTTGGAATGGCAAGAGGTGAATTGCCATGGTTTGGTTTGATTAAGTTAAGAGTGACCCAGCCGGACAACTATGCTCAGGCACCCCCTGGCTGCCGTGGAATGCTGGGGTTCTCTATTATGTTGATTTTATTGGGGCCATACACCGCAGGCAAGGTCTGGGAGTCCTATACCGAGCAGACGAGGGCGCCCCCAAAAAAGAAGAGCAAGGGTTAATTACAGCAAAATAAAGCACGCCTTGGGCATGAGTGTGACACCGGCTGCGGCCAAACGTGGAATTCCGCCAAAATCAGACTTCAGAGAATGGTATCCCTTCATAGTTGAGGCCGCTGAGCTAGTGGACAAGAGATACCCCATCAAGGGCATGGATGTCTGGAGGCCCTATGGTTGGAAAACCATGCGCCTGATTGATGATATAACACATCAAGAGATGGAGCGAACTGATCACGGAGAGGTTAATTTTCCATTATTGATACCGGAAGATTTATTGGAAAAGGAGAACAGGCTAGTCTCATTGCTTAAGGCGGCTCGGGAGAAGGGAGTTGACCCTTCCGAACTCAGGATGGAGGAAGAGCCAAGTGGTTTTGTGAATGAGGTCTATTGGATCCGTCATGCTGGAGAGACCGAACTTGACAAGGCGATGTTCCTCAGACCAACCAGTGAGACTGCAATGTACACTATGTTCCCATTGTGGATTAGGTCACACGCAGATTTACCTTTGAAGACTTATCAGATAGTCAATACATTCAGATATGAGACCAAACAGACAAGGTCGTTCATCAGGGTCCGAGAGATTCACTTTTTTGAAGCCCATACAGCCCACATTGATGAGGCCGATGCAACCCGCCAGATTGAAGAGGATCTGGAAATAGTTGAGAACCTGATGAATGAATTGAAATTACCTGTTCTGGTGACCAAACGCCCAGTCTGGGACACTTTTCCGGGTGCCTGGTATACCATAGCCATCGATGTCGTGATGCCAGATGGTCGTACCTTGCAGGTCGCTTCAGTACACCATTATCGGGATCAGTGGGCTCGCGCCTTCGACATTACATATGAAGATACCTCGGGTAATCAGCAATACGTTCACCAGACCACTTATGGGATGTCCGAAAGACTATTGGGTGCCATAGTCGCTAGTCATGGGGATGACAAGGGCCTGGTCATGCCACCTCCCGTGGCCCCAATCCAGGTAGTCGTGATTCCAATTATCTCAAAAGGGGACTCATCGGATGTGATATCCGAATCCGATAGGATAACCTCGGAGTTGAAATCTGCTGGTATCCGGGTTCGACTGGATTCCCGAGACATCAGGCCGGGTCAGAAGTATTATGATTGGGAGATCAAGGGAGTTCCATTGCGCATAGAAATAGGACCTAGGGATCTGGCTAATAATTCAATAATGTGCGTCCGCAGAACGGGCGGGAAAAAAAGTCATTCAGTGAACAATCTAGTGGACGCGGTCCGTTCCGAACTGGATATCGTAGGAGAAGAAATGAAGCAGCAGAGTTCAGACCATTTCAATTCCAGGATCAAGACATTGCCTGCATTCACGATTGATGGTACTGATCTTGTATTAGATCAAGCAATCGAGAAGGGAACGGTCTATGAAATGGCATTTGATGGAAATGATGCGGAGGCAGAGATGATCGAGAAAGGCACGGACCTCTCATTCCTCGGAGACTCAACAACGGCCTACAAGAAGAAAGTCCCGTGTGTCATCACGGGCAAACCGACCACTAGACGTATTTTTCTAGCGAAACCATACTGAATTATATTTTTATATTGGAAAATTAACATTAGACTTTATATACAGACCGTGAATGTTACGGCCCGGCAGTTTATGCCTATGATGTAACTGTCAAAGAGAGGACGCAACCATGGAACACAGAATAGTAGAGAACGACGAGGGTGTATCTCCAGTTATTGCCGTCATTTTGATGGTGGCAATTACTGTGGTCTTGGCAGCTGTGCTGTACGTTTGGGCAGCCAGTTTCCTTGAGCAAGGAGAATCAGCACCTATAGCCACTTTCTTCGTACAAGAAGGTAGTGACGGAATATATCACGTGGACGTGATTAAGGTCAGCAAGCAGGAAAATCTAGCTGCTTTTAGCTTCTATCTGAAGGATGATACAGGATCGACATATGTTGGTTCAGGTCATGGCTTTGGAGAGGTTGCCATGCAGATTATTGGCGGTGAAGAACACGGTATCGACATGGCCTATAATGGCGATGACCCTCAGTTGGATAGACGGGCAGCTAATGTATCGGATGACGATGGATCTGAATACCCTGTTCACTTCAATGACAACGACCGAGACGGTAAGCTGTCTGCTGGAGACCAGTTCCTGGTCTACGGTAGCGGTAACGCAGCTGAAGGACCAGCGTCCGATGGCTGGAGATTAGATATCCAGTTTGACGCAAGTGGAGACATAATCGGCTCCGCTAAGATGCTGTAATCTTAGTTAGCGAAAAACGACGTTAGGCAGGGGAAGGCACAGTTTCCCTGCCTTTCAGTTAGTAAGTCTGCTGTGTAATTTTTTTTGATTAGCGAAGCTTTTACCCTGAATCTTATAGTTGATATTCTAAGTGATTATTATGAGCGAAGAAGGAGAAGAAGATCAAGAAATTCCCCTGAAATGGGGCCAATTGTTATAGTTCTTTTCATAATTTTCTGGCTTAGACCTGAAGAAGGTTATATGCAGAGGATAGAGTTTGTTCTCTTCCTTATACGGCATGGTCTACTCCTCGAAAATATCACTTCTATAATCACACTATTACCACTTTTAATAATAATACCTTTGATATTTTTTCGCAAGCGTGTGAATACAGGCATCAACAAATTTGTTAGATCTCAGATGGCCAAACAAGTAATTCAAGAATTTGATAAGGATAGTGACGAAACTCTACATAATTTTGCCGCTGGAAATATCTTCTCTGATTCTTGAAGTATTCGATTATTTCAGAATCGAAGAGCCTATCCCGGAATCATCATCTATGGGCAAAACCGTTAAGTCCGTTCCAAGTGAAGATGAAATGCAAAAGTTAGAGAGATTGTACAAGGAAGGATATTTGTCCGAGGAACGTTACGAGCGCCTTAAGCAAGACTTAAATCGTTAAATTATCTTCACAATTTCCAAAGTTTGTTTTTGCAATCTTCAGTTTCGCCACATATTTCGAATTCAAATTCTTTTGTTCCCATTTCAGCTTCAAATTCTTTACTACAGACTTTGCAAACTAATGATTCTTGATTAAAAGCATTCCAATCAAAAGTAGCTTCTATGGCAGAATCTTTTCTAAATCTAAATGCATAACCCCCTAACTCAAACGGTGAACCAGAGTTTGCTTTTTTAACAAGAATAGAGTTTTTCCATGAGTCACCAAAGAATGCATTTTTGATCAATAAAATTGGTATCAATGATATCAATACGATAGTTATTATCAAAGGATATTCAGGAGGCAAAAAAAACAATACAGTCTCTAGAATAATCAGTAAAATAAAGAAGAGTATTGAGCCAAAAATCGCGGAGAAAATAAGAGGCACTACTATGTTGTAAACTCTTTGAAAATTTTTTGATACTGGTTTGTCACCTTTTTTTGTATCTGTAATAGGCTTTGAGCTCTTTTAATCTATTCATAGATCTAAGCCGTTAGCGTCTGGAACGATAGCTGACGTAGGCCAGTCCAGCTACGAGTCCAACAACTACCAGTGCGGCTATCTTGAGTGTTGAATTCGTATTCTCCTCAGGTGCACTCTCCACAGACATGCTTATGGCTCGATCATTATTGTCAGTATCAGCCTCATCAATTGTGTTCTCGGGGTCGATTTTCACCTTCAGTGAGTGAGCTCCCTCGGTAGAGATCCAGGTCACGTTGACCGTGACATCATCTCCACTGC
>Ga0066369_10000794_pt1 | contig 13349 bp, 11 predicted proteins | sample Knorr_S7_td_Bott_FD_70972 | JGI IMG/M metagenome (GOLD analysis project Ga0066369, IMG submission 70972) | Marine microbial communities from Southern Atlantic Ocean transect - Knorr_S7_td_Bottom_ad_4513_LV_A | ecosystem: Environmental > Aquatic > Marine > Oceanic | place: Southern Atlantic... | reverse complement strand
ATACAAATGATCTCGCTCAACCTCTTTCTTCTCAGCATCTTTATCTTTCCCGTTGCTAAAAGCAGCAGGAGCGGCATCAAGTAACTGCTTCTTCCAAATACTGATCTGATTGGCATGAACTCCATATTCGGAGGCTAATTCTACTATAGTTTTCTGACCCTTTATTGCGTCAAGCGCGATTCGAGCCTTCAATTCCTTGCTATATTTTTTTCTGCCCATTTGGTATCTCCATTTGATTGAAAATACACCTTAACACATTGTCTCATTTATGGGTTCCACTATAATATAATCTTACAACACCTCCTGTGAGTACCCACCACTAATTCTTCACAGTCAGATACCCTCCAAGTAAAATCCCATTTTCTTGTAAAACATTGTTGCATGGATATTTTTTCTGGGGATTGTCACTGTCTCAGAATAACAATGATGGGTGGTACCCCATAGGGGGCGGTAGGTGCTTGACATATTGTCACAAATTTGTCATACTTCACCACAATAATAGTAATCAAATGGTAACTCTCTACAATATACATGTAACTGATTATATATTGCTATTTGTTGACAGTACTAGACAGAATATGACTTTTAATCAGTTGCTCCTGGGTTTGAGACCCCGCCAACCCACCTAGGAAATCAATAGTTTGATGAAATTTACAAAATTTAACCATCTTAATTGTTACAATTACGTTTCACTCCATGGAAATCTTTTCTCGAACTTTCCAGATCCGTTGGCTTCAAAATTACTCTCATCTCATATGAGAGAAAACCAATGAAACAAGTTGTCTGTACCGGACTGGCAGTGCTTGATCATGTTTTTCAACTGCCTAAAATACCGAAATTTCCTGTAAAAAGCTTTGCCAGTAACTACTTCCAAGCAGGCGGAGGAAATGCAGCAACCGCAGCAGTTGCTCTCAAACGCGCAGGTGGACAGGCGGTATTCTGGGGTAGACTCGGTGATGACCATAATGGTGACCTGATCTTGGACGAACTTGAAGAATTCGGTGTTGATGTGCGGGATGTCCTCAGACAGCAGGGAGTTAAATCAGGGGTTTCCTCCGTGTTGGTCGATGACGCAGGCGAACGACTGATCACCAACTACAGTGACCCAAAACTTAATAGTGACGCTAACTGGCTTCCACTAGAAAGACTGAAAGAAAGCAACGCAGTGTTAGTTGATTTTCGCTGGCATGAGGGAGCAATAAAAACCCTCAGGAGTGCCCGCGAACATGGAATACCTGCTGTACTTGACGCTGATTTAACACCTGAGGGCCTTAATGAGGACGTAATTCGGAGCGCTACTCATGTCCTTTTTTCACAGCCAGCTCTGAAGGAGTTCGCAGCCGGAAAGTCCACAGAAAAAGCCCTTAATTATGCCATGGAGCTGAACCGTGGTTGGGTCGGAGTAACAGAAGGTTCTTCAGGAACACGCTGGCTAGAAAAAGGGATTCTCAGACATTTTCCGGCTTTCAAAGTAAAGACTGTGGACACTCTCGGTGCTGGGGATGTTTTTCATGGAATCTTCGCTTTGGGTTTGGCCGAAGAAAATACTGAGGAAAACTCAATATACATGGCTTCAGCAGCGGCAGCTATTCATTGCTCAAGATTTGGAGGACGGAAGTCGATACCAGATAGAGAAGAAATCAACAACTTTCTTAGTAATAATAAATGAAACTTTCTGCAGGAAAATGGCTTGGATTGCGACGTCTCGCTGACGAATCAGGACTATTCAAGATCGTAGCAGTCGATCAACGCCCACCAATCCAGAATTTTATCAAATCAACTCTTGGAAGTGACGAAGCAACCTGGGAGGACGTGGCGGAAGTAAAACGTGTGCTTGCTGAAAGCCTTGCTGATGAATCTAGTGCGGTGTTGATGGACCCGCTATTTGCCTGGCCAGCCGCACATTCGGTAATGCGCCGCGATCATGGACTGATGCTTACTCTGGAACACGCTGACTTTGATGAAACAACACGGGGAAGGTGTTCAAAAGTGATTCCTGACTGGAGCGTCTCTAAAATAAAGAGGGCTGGAGCAGACGGTGTTAAACTATTAGCCTGGTACCGTCCAGATGCTGGGGATGAAGTGATTGCTCATCAGAAGAGATTTGTCAAACAGATAGGTGATGAATGTGTACGTTATGACATTCCCTTCCTGCTGGAACTGCTCGTCTATCCATTTCCAGACGAAAATTTGGAAGTGTTGAAGCAACATAAATCGGAATGGGTGCTGGAAAGCGTTCACGAATTCGCCAAACCAGAATACTCGGTCGATTTATTTAAACTGGAAAACCCTGTCATTGACTCTGACCTTGTAAATCCGGATGCTCCTGAAGCAGAATCCGTTCAAAAAGTCTTTGACGAAATGGGGCGAATTTCGGGACGTCCATGGGTGATGTTATCCGCAGGAGCAAGTGCAGAAAATTTTCTAAAAGTTCTGCAATATGCATATCGTGCAGGTGCCAGTGGATTCCTAGCGGGGCGTGCAATTTGGTGGGAGTCCTTCGTTCAGAATTTTCCAGATTTAGTACAAATGCAAAAGGCACTGGCACATGATGGGGTTAAATACATGCGAGAAATAAATGACCTTAGCACTCAACATGCTAATCCATGGACCACCCATCCACTCTACGCTTCAGGTGTCCAGATGCAGTACTCAACACAAGATTTCGCACGACTCTACAGTGATTTTTGAACTTTAACTTAATGCTAAAACTCCTCTTCTTGAATAAACACTAGGTTATGTCAATGAACATCATGAACCCTGCTGGACCATTGCGTGTTGGCGTGCTTCCTCTAGCGCGACCGACTTTCGATGTTCCTTATGCCGAACAGGTTTGCGAGGAAGCCTGGAAATTGATGGAACAGATTCCAGTTGATTGGGTTGGCTCCAGTGAACTATTGTTCGATGCTAAATCAGTTGAATCTCAGCTTTCGGAATTTAAGAAAGAACCTCTTGACTTGCTGTTGATACTGCAATTAACTTTTACTGACGCATCGATGACAGTGAAACTAGCCGAAACTTTTGACGTTCCCCTGCTATTCTGGTCGTTCCCTGAAAAAAGGAAAGGAGGTCGTTTACGACTAAATTCTCTCTGTGGCGTCAATCTGGCGGCCCACGCCTTGGGAAAGTCCGGAATTCAATGCGACTACCTAAATCTCAATCCACAGGCTCCAGGAAGCTCAGATGAACTTGTTTCCTACATACGTGTCTTCCAGACTCGCAAAAACCTCTCCAGCACAAAACTAGCGGTTATCGGAGAGCATCCGCTTGGTTTCCACACCTGTGCCTTTGACCGTGAAAATCTGGAGGAAATTACCGGAGTTACCGTTGAACATATGGAACTTCCTGACCTGTTCACCGAAGCAGAACAAATCTCTCAAGACACAGTTACTGAGGTCCGCAGTGAGTTGGATTTAAAAATTAATGGTCTTGAACTGGTTGAACAAGAACCTCTGGAAAAAAGTATCCGTATTTTGTCAGCCCTGAGAAGAAAAGCCGAGAAGGAAGGTTATCAGGGATTTTCGGTTCGTTGCTGGCCGGAATTCTTTACTGAATACGGCTGTGCAGCGTGTGGAGCAATGGGAATGCTTAATTCTGAAGGAATAGCTTCAGGATGCGAAGCAGATGTATATGGAACTATAAGCACTCTCATACTTAACTGGCTTGGTGGAGAACCATCATTCATTGCCGACCTTGTAGACATAGATCCCATTGACGATACGGGCGTCTTCTGGCACTGTGGACTTGCCCCGCTCAACATGGCTGACCCAGATGCACCAATCGAAGCCGGTATTCACTCGAACCGTAAGAAACCGTTAGTCAACGAGTTCGCACTTCGACCTGGTGAAGTTACTATATTCAGACTGAGCCAGTCCCTTAATATTACGAGGATGGTTATTGGTAAAGGTTCAATGCTAAAGGCCCCTAAGAGTTTTTCAGGAACGTCTGGAGTGATTAAATTTGAAAAACCTGCTTCTGATGTTTTGGACACAGTTATAAGTGAAGGATTGGAACATCACTACGCCATTTCCTACAGCAATGTTGAAAAATCCCTGCGAATTCTGGCACGTCAACTAAACCTGCCAGTTCTTGAGTTGACGTAAAATGTTGAAAACCTTAAGCTACGGATTCATCGGTTGCGGTATGATGGGACTGGAACATCTGCGGAACTTGGCAATGATCGAAGGTATTAGAGTAACTGCGATCTATGAGCCAGATGCAGGAATGCGTTCCGAAAGTGCGCGTTTGGTTCCCAAGGCACGGTTCACGGAATCTGAAGAAGAAGTCATTCGTACCGAAGACGTAGACGCTTTGGTGATTACAAGTCCGAACTACCTTCACGCCAGACAATTGGAACTTATTTCATCGATTCGTCCGCTGCCGATACTTGTTGAAAAGCCAGTCTGCACTTCACTGGAACAACTCCGGGCGCTTCAAAGTATGGAGAAAAATTACCCCTCACCAATTTGGGTGGCGATGGAGTACCGCTACATGCCGCCTATCTCTAGGCTGGTGGAGGAAGTCCATTCTGGCAAAACACTCGGCAAGATAACATCATTAAGTATTAGAGAACATCGTTATCCATTTCTGAACAAAGTCGGAGACTGGAACCGCTTCAACGAAAATACCGGCGGAACGCTTGTTGAAAAATGTTGTCACTTCTTCGACCTGATGTGCTTCATACTGCAGAGCGAACCGGTACGTGTCTATGGTTCTGGAGCACAGGATGTGAATCACTTGGATGAACATTACGATGGTCGAGTTCCGGATATTCTCGACAACGCCTTTGTGGTCGTTGATTTCGCCTCTAAACAGCGTGCAATGCTGGATTTGAATATGTTCGCGGACGGCTCATGGTTTCAAGAATCGATCGTTGTGGTCGGTTCTCAAGCAAAAGTCGAGTGTCAGATTCCTGGACCGACGCGTTTTTGGCCGAAGGAGTCGCTGGGAGAGCCCCCGACGCCGCGGCTCACTCTCAGTCCACGCGACCCGAAAGGTCCAAAGACACTGAAGATTCCGGTCGATCCCAAACTATTGGAAGCAGGTGACCATAACGGCTCTACCTTCTACCAACATGAACGCTTTGCCAAAGTCTTGCGAGGAGGACAGTCAGTGGAAGTTACTCTGCAAGATGGGATTAAGGCTGTTCTGGTTGGACTTGCAGCACAACGTTCTATTGAAACTGGAGAAGCAATAGATTTAACCAGTGGAGATTATAGAATCTCATGAAAAAACTTTGAAAGAAATATGAGATGCAGAATGCCAATTACAATAAAATTTCAAATAATTTATTAAAGAATTTTTCAAAAAAAGGGTATGTCATCCTTAATGATATTTTGGAAACTTATGAAGTTGACTTTCTTCGAAAAATTTGTGATGAATTACTTGTAGAACCATGTAAAGATAATTTTGTTAGTGAAGGGAAAAATATAAATAAAGGTAATAATAGGAGATTTTTATCTCATCGTCATCAAGATTTTACACAACTTTCAAATTTCTTGCTAAGCGATAGCATGAAATTATTATTAGTAAATTTTATAGGAAAATCTTCTTATCTATTTAATGAGCAGTTTGTAGTTAAAGGAGCAAATTCTAGTTCATCTTTTGGATGGCATCAAGATAGCGCATATATTCCTTTCGATCACAAACCATATTTGACAATTTGGATCGCACTTGATGATATAACAAGTCTAAATGGGCCATTATGTATTATTTCTAGAAATATTGAAAGGATGACTTTAGTTAAACACAAATGGGATAACAATGCGAAGGAGCTAGTAGGCTATCATGGTAAAAACATAGGTATACCCATTGAAGTTTCTTCAGGTTCAATGATTATTTTTTCTTCTCTTACAATGCATAGAAGTGATGCCAACAAATCATTAAACCCTAGGAGAGCTTACGTCGCACAATATTCATCGGAACCTATAATAGACCCTGATTCTGGGGAAATGAGACGTTTTGCAACTCCTCTATAAGATTTATTTTATTAACCAACTGATAGAATTATTTATACTATAAAAACAATTAAATAACATTAGAAGGATAATATGCCTTTAAGTTTTGATCTTCCTTTAGAATCACTTAAATCTTATGAAGGAACCAACCCTAAACCTTCAGATTTTGATGAATTTTGGCAAGATGGGTTGAATGAAATGAGAAATGTTGGCCCGGAAATAGAATTTATTAAAGCGGAATTTGAATGTAGTTACTGTATTTGTGAAGACATGTATTTTACTGGAGTAGGAGGAGCGAGACAGCATGCCAAAATTTTAAGACCAATTAATGAAACAGAAACACATCCAGCAATAATTATGTTCCACGGTTATTCTGGAAATAGCGGTTCATGGAGTGATAAACTTAAATTTGCTGCGATGGGATACACAGTTGCTGCATTGGATTGTCGAGGTCAGGGAGGATTTTCGGAAGATAATGGTGGAGTTATTGGTAATACCTTAAGAGGTCATATCATACGTGGCTTGGAAGGACCACCAGAAAAAATGTTATTTAGACAAATTTTTCTCGATACAGCCCAACTTGCCTCAATAGTCATGGAAATGACAGGAGTAGATCCTAGACGCATTGGTACTTTAGGCCGAAGCCAAGGGGGAGGGTTAGCCCTAGCTTGTTCTGCTCTAGAACCAAGAATTAAATTAACTGCAGCAGATTTTCCATTTCTTTGTGATTACAAAAGAGTTTGGGAAATTGATTTAGCTAAAGATGCCTACTTAGAACTTCAAGAATATTTTAAAAGGTTTGATCCTCTTCATGATCGAGAGGAAGAGATTTTTACTAGGCTTGGTTATATTGATGTACAATTTCTAGTACCAAGAATTAAAGCTGAAGTATTTATGGCTGTTGGTTTAATGGATACTATCTGTCCTCCATCAACTCAGTTTGCAGCATACAACAAAATCAAGGCTCAGAAAAATTTGGCAGTCTATCCAGATTTTGGACATGAAATGCTTCCAGGAAGAGACGATGCTGTATTTCAATTTATGTTGGGTTTGTAAACAAAATATCTAATTACAAAATCAAGTAGTTATATCTTTAATAATTTATTAAAACCATAACTACTTGATTTTGATCAATCTCACCTTGAATTATTGAAGTCTTATCTTCGTTTTTTATCCTAAATTCGCCACTTGTCCCATAAAGTTGTAAACACTTTTTATTTAAGTTATCACTTAAATTAAGTAGTGAACCACAAATCTTATTTGGAGTGCTATTATAAAATGAGTAAATCATTTCTGATTTAGGATTTTCTGAGAATTGATTACAAAGAAGTCCTGGCACTAAAGTATCTATAAGTGGAACGGATTCTTTGCCAAATATGCAAGCATGATATTTTATTAGTATATTTTTGTATTCTTTAATTTCCCTCTTTTGATCGTCACTAAATGGTAGCCATGACCCAAAAACATCCTGCCAAATAACTATACCCATTCCATTGAAAATGGATCGTTTTATAATAGAATCTTTGTCTGAACCAACACTCCATCTTGAAATCGAATAAAGAGGATGCTCGGGAAACACAAAACGAAATAGATTAACCTCTATATCTACTTTAAAGTTTCTTCTAATATCTCCAATTTGATCCCATGAGCTAGTTAAATGTTCTATTTGCCTTGGTTCTCTTGGAGTTCCCTCTGCACAAAATATAAAATTAGGGAATTTATCTTTTAAACGTAAAAAAGAATCTGGTAAAGTAGACATTGTGTCCAAAAATAATCCATCAATTCCAGTTTGATTAATTACAATCTCTAGTCTTTTAGCGTGGATATCTAGTGACTCATTGGACCTGATATCCCACGGTTTGAAAGGCAAAAATACTCGAACATCATTTTTATGACAAATCTTAACAATTTCTTTAATATTATTATAACCTTGAGGCAAATAATTATACAAGTCCCACTGATTAGTTTCATCTAGTCCAAGTCTAGGATATTGATGCCAAAATATAATTGAATCGTATCCACCAAATTCTTTTCCTTTTTCAAGTAATTTTTCGATATCTATTTTTTTATTATCATAATTAAATGCTTCTTTTCCGTATGCAAAAGTAAAATGCTGAAGATAACTTTTTTGAGACCAACTTGATTCCGGTATTTTATAATCTCTTAAATCATATCTTGATCTTGTGTCTTCTTTCCAAAGCTTAAATATTCCAGATCGGCCATAAGGACTGAAATATAAGCGCATTACAAATATATCCGAAAGAATATTTGTCGGTTGTACTTCTGATTCATATAATTCAAAATTAATTTCTTTAATAGCTTCAGAGATGCCTAGATTATAATTTGCTTGCCATGGGAATTCATCTCTAAATTGGATACCAATTGAGTGGTCGATAGAAGAATCAGTCAACGTCGCTGGCGGTGATTCATAAAAATTCCATAAACTTCTCTTTGATGGATAATCGATATCATGTATTTCACCGGGTTTTAAAAAACTATTACTTTTTGATAATTCAATCAGAAAAGGAAACTGTAGTAAAACTTTTTTTGGCACATCGTTATGCCAATTTACAGATAATTGCACTATAAATTCTACCGGGTTATTTTTCTTCTGAATAATTGAGATTCTTCCTCTAAATAAATCTTTTTTAAAGGATAGTTTAAATAATACATATATGACTTGAATATCCTCATTAATGACTTTTTTAATTTCCTCTATATCTAACGTATTAGAGGGTATAATGTGATTTTCAACCTTTATCCTTAATATTTCATTTTTACTGTGTTCTAAAAAATTTTTGTTTGATTCAACTATTGTAAAATCTTCAAGGTAAATAGTGTCCGAACAGATAAGACCCATAAACAATTCTTTAGTAGAAAATATAATTTTTGTATTATTATTCTCTAATTTCATAGCATATTCTCATAAACACATCTAAATCCTAATGTTGAAGCCCTATTCAAATCATCATTTAAGATTTGCAATTTCCAGTGAAAATTAGTTTTTCGAGCCCCCCCAGCCACATGCCAATGTTCATGTGCATAATAAAAACTCCCACCCCGTAATAGTGCAAACTTGTGCTCACCATCGTCATATATATCTGACGTCCATTCCCAGGAATTACCGCTTAGATCTTCGCATCCGCACCAACTCTTACCATTTTCGTGAGAGTTAACTGGTTTTAACTCATCACTGTCGTGATTACAGAAATCTGGAATAAATATCTCTCCCCATGGCCAAGCTTTATAAGTAGGGCCTGCAGCTATGTATTGCCACTCCTCATCAGTAGGAAGTCTACCACCAACCCACTCAGCATATGCTTCAGCATCTTTTTGAGAGACCCAAACGACAGGATTATTATCAGGCAGACTTTGGAGTGAATTATCTTTCCAATTTTTGAGAAAAGTTTTATTTTCCGCAGGTTTATATTTAGTTTCTTCAATAAAATGATAGTAATCATTATTTGTTACAGGATATTTGTCTACCCAAATTTGTTTAATCTCAACTTCACGAGGACCATGATCAACTGAGCAGGTTCCTTCCATTGTTAGATGCTCACTTCTGTAAATATATATTGTTGGTTTAATTAAAATTTTTTCTTTATTCATTTTTCTTAAATATATTTAAGTAATTTGGTTAAATATTTTTCAGAATATTTATTGTTTTTAAATAATGTAGAGATTGTATTTGACCGAAGTAAAGAGGATCCTTTCCAGTAGCAATTGCGGCTCTGCTTGGGCTACAACCTGGACTTGTCGCAAAACTATTTCTGAAAAGCAATCCCTTTTATGCTAAATTATCTAATGCTGGAGTGTTTAAATTCGGAATGCCATATTAGCCCAAATGTTTTCCAAGGTCAAGAAATGTAACTAGTACAATGTTTGGTCTTTTTAGCATCTTATGAATTTATCCTTTAACAGCTCCTGCAGTAAGTCCGGTGATAACTCTTTCTTGAAACAATATAAAAACAGTTATACTAGGAATAATACTTATAACAATTGCAGCAAACATTGATACATAATCAGAAAAAAATTCATTTGTAAAATAACTTATTCCAAACTGGATAGTTCTAATATTTTTAGAAGAAGTAAGTAACATGGCATATATAAATTCATTCCAACAAAGTATAAATTGAAAAGTACCTGCTGTCATTAATCCTGGTACTGATAGTGGGAGCATTATTTTAATATAGCGTTGTAGAAAATTACATCCATCCACTACAGATGCTTCTTCAATTTCTTTTGGAATTGATTTAAAGAATTCCGTTAATATATATATTGATACTGGAAGTCCAACTGCGGAATAAACTAGAATTAAACCTATTCTTGTGTCATACAGGTTTAAATAATTTATTATCGCAAAGTAGGGAATTATTAAAGCATTTAGAGGCACTAGTATCCCGGAAACTACCATTAAAAATAAAAAATTACTACCAAAAAATTTGTGCCGGGAAATGGAATATGCAAACATTGAAGAAATAATAATATTTATAAATGTTGCAATACTGCTAATGATTAATGAATTTATTATTAGTTGCCCTAATCCAGCAGATGTTACGGCTTCTTTATAATTTTTAAATTGGAATTTATTTGGGAGGCTGAATGGATTGTCAAGTAATTCTGCATTTGTTTTGAGTGAAGTAAGAACTAACCATAGAAAAGGAAATACCGCATAAATTACAAATATTATTATTATTATCCACTTGAAATAATAATAAATTTTATTAAATAATACATTCCCCATATTAGTCATAATTTGGTGATCTAAGAATCCTTCTCATGAGTAGTAACAAAATTGCTCCAAATGCAATCATTATGACTCCTGCAGCATTTCCTAAACCGAGTCTTTGAATTTGCAATTCCTTCCAGATGTATAAAACTAAAACGCCTGTTTTATTAGCAGGTCCTCCATTTGTCATTAGATATACAAACTCAAATTGTCTTAGATTAAAAATTACACCTAAAATTAAACATGTAAAAAATGTACTTCTGATTAAAGGTGCTGTTATAAACCAATCCATATGAAATTGTAACGCTCCATCTATTTTTGCTGCATCATAATAATCTTCAGAAATGCTTGTAGTCTTTGCGAGCATAATAATCATATAATAACCAACATAACACAGCCAAAAAGCTAATAAAGCTGGTTGAGCTGTGCTTATGGTCCCTAGCCAATTGTGATTTTTATATCCTTCTAAGCCTATTGAGTCTAATATAAAATTTATTAAGCCGTATTCACTGTTATAAAGTGCCATCCAAAGTAATGCAATTGCTGCGGAAGAAACTACCTGAGGAATGAATAATATAGTCCTGAATACCTTCCAACCTCTTGATCTATGTGATAATAATAAAGCAATTATTAGAGCAAGTGGCACTTGTATCAAAGCTGAAGAAAGGATCCAGTATATATTATTTACTATGGATCTTATAAAGGTCTTGTTATTAAAAAGTTTGATATAATTATTTAGTCCGACAAAATCGGCTTCAATTCCATCCCAGTTTGTAAAACTTGTTATGAATAGAAATAAGATTGGTATAATGAAAAAAACTACAAATAGAGATAAAGATGGCATTATGAATAAAAAAAGCCAAATTCTATCTTCCTTTCTAATAATCATCGGGGGATTCAACTATTAACAGATAGACTGTGAACAGTTTAACTTGTTCACAGTCTAAATTGTTTTAGTTAATGTTATTTTGCATCTTTTAACATTTGAACGAAGTCTTTTGGAGATGCATCATCAAGAACTAATGCAGATAATGCTTGAGGAAATTCTCTTGCAATGGAAAGTGAATTGATCCCATTAAGAAAAGTTGGAGCAACATAAGGAGCGTCTCCGGCCTGTTTACTCATGTCTTTAAACAATCTATCCATATCATCAGGTAATTCAGTTTTGATAATAAACATTGCACCTGAATCATAAGATAGTCTTGCGACATTATCTGGTTTTGTTAACCATTTTAAAAATTTTACAATTGCTTTTTCTTTGTTTTTATCAGTCTGTTTTCCTGCAGCCAGAGATGACTGTCTTCCTCCGATATAACCACCTATGCCGCCTTTACCCCCTTCAACCATTGGTGCAGGAGCGATCACTAAATTATCATAAAGTCCAGGTATCCCTTCAGTTTTATAACGCTTAATGAACCATGGGCCATTCATAAAAACTGCTGAACGTTCATTCAAAAAGTGACCTGCTGAAACAGCTGCAGTTGCACCCACAGCGTCGCTTGACGTATAGTTGTACATTTCACGCATAATTTCAGCTGCTTTCAAATAGGCGGGATCATCTAATCCTTTATTATATATATCTGGTCCTCCAGCCGATGCAAGAATTTGTGAATACCAAAGCATTGATGTCCAAGCATTTTTATTTGTCATTTGAGATGAACAAATCTTTCCTGTTTTTTTGATAGCTTTGCACATCTTTATAAATTCTTTGTAACTTTTCGGAAATGATTCATATCCAGCATTTTTTAATAATTTCTTATTATATATGACTGGAGTTACAAATATCTCATAAGGTAGCATATATATTTTTCCATCTTTTTTATTGGAATTTAATGCGTTTCCAGGAAATATGCTTTTCCAATTAGAGTCATAATCCAGGTGTGGAACAAAATCTAGTCCTTTATTGCTTCTATAAAAGATATCCCTTAAATCTGTGCCAATTGTAAAAATATCTGGTAATTTACCCGTTGCTAGTTGAGCTACTAATTTTTGTGCATAAAGGTCATAATCAGTTTGATCTTCTAATACAACTTTTATCTTGCCACTGTTAGCTTGATTGAACTCATTAACTAATTGTCTAATTACTTTTGCCTTTGAATCCTTTGCGACCCAAATAGAAGGCCAAGAAATAGATATTTCTTTTGCAAACAAAAGATTATTGAACATGAATGTGAATATGAACATAAACGATATAAAACAATATCTCATTTCATTCTCCTTAAATTAAATTAACAAAATAGCATTATTACTATTACGGATGTATCATATAGGAAAATCAAAATTTGTCAAGGGGAACTCACAGCTTTTTATGGAGACAAGTATGTAGGGTTTCCTGAATAATAACATTAATTCATATTATCAATATGTTATACTGAATACTGGTTAATATATATGCACACAAAAGTGCAATTTTGTTTCAAAACCCTTGCAGCTGAAGTCCATGTATACACACGATTCCCGTTAATTTAGCTTCTCTGAGTTTTTATTACCTTTTGAAGGCAAACTTGACGCAACTAACCGCTGGGTTCAGCTTGCCGCTATGGTTCCCTGGCAGCGTTTCGAGAAGCAATACGCAACTCTGTTTTCTCCAGATAGAGGCTCTCCCGCAAAACCGTTCCGCATGGCATTTGGAGCATTAATACTCAAGGAACGTCTAAACTGCA
>Ga0066369_10000793_pt1 | contig 13370 bp, 14 predicted proteins | sample Knorr_S7_td_Bott_FD_70972 | JGI IMG/M metagenome (GOLD analysis project Ga0066369, IMG submission 70972) | Marine microbial communities from Southern Atlantic Ocean transect - Knorr_S7_td_Bottom_ad_4513_LV_A | ecosystem: Environmental > Aquatic > Marine > Oceanic | place: Southern Atlantic... | reverse complement strand
TAGAGAATAGGAATTATAAAGCGTGTTTTGCCACGAATACAAAAGTATCTTCATAGGCATGTTTAGGATAAAAGTTGGGGATACCAGCTTTTCGGCCGAGAATGGTCAATGTCTGACTGGCCACTGATCTATTAGCCTACGGACGGTAGGGTTGATCACTGGTCAGAGGCTCGTTTTGTGACTATCACCTATGGGACAACAGTGCCCACCGGGACTCTTTTTCTGTGCTTGCGAAAGAGCCGGCTCAGAACCGCAAAACACCTTCAAGTGTATAGGAGCGTCCCATACCAAGATTCTGAAACTGGTTGCCTGCAATATTGTAGGCATGCTGAATAACCATTTCATCACTGAGGTTTCGGCCCGTTAAAGCCACTTCCCAACGCTCATCATTCGCTGCAACCGCAATGCGAGCATCATATTTTGTGAACGAGTCCTGTGTCGAATAATCAGCCTGGGTTGGCTGAACGAAATAATCGTCAGAATGGTATATCGATGCCGACGCCTTGAGCAGCATTGTGCTGGTAAGCTGCGATTCCCAAAGCGCACTGAGATTGAACTCCATATCCGGGGACCGTTCCAGCTTTTCACCTTTCTGGTTTTCAGTGCCCGAAACCGGGTCACAATCAGAATTCGCTGGTGCACCGTTTGAGTCTACAACACATTGCGCCCCTGCAAAGTCATCGTAGCCTGCATCGATCCAGGAGATCGATGAATTTATCCGAAGGTTAGCTGATGCCTGCCAACTCACCTCGAGCTCAACGCCATCGACAGTCGCGCTACCTGCGTTGCCGATGATGAACTGGGTTCCGTCATAGCTGGAGGTTTGGAGGTTTGTGAACTCGGTTGTGAACACGGCGGCATTGAAGTTAACAGAACCGCCAGCCAGGCTTGTCTTCAAACCCAACTCCCAACTCTCGGCTTCTTCATCTTCAAAATCAAAAACACCATTACCCTGTTTGAGCGTCAAACCATTTCGAACATCATCAGACGTAATAGATGGGACACCAACGTATTTCTGAAGGTAAGCAGGGTCATCTGCATGCTGAAGAAGTTGTCGACCAAGCTTGGAATCATTTGCCTTGAGGCCACCAGATTTCGAACCCTCAGCGTAGGACAGATAAGTCATCGTGTTGTCGCCCAGTTCGTACTGAAACTTGATCGACGGATCGACGCTGTCGTCAGATTGCTTCTGGCGGAACAAATACTCCGGATCGTGACCAGCTGTGCTTTGTAAGACACGTAGCGGTTCGAAGGTATTGAATGTCGGGAAAGTCAGCGGGAAAGCCTGACCAACTGCATCCTGATCCTCATCGGTATATCGCACGTCCATGATCACGCGGAATCGATCGTTAACGTTCCAGGTAACCTGGCCATATACCGAATAAGCTTCGGTCTCACGAGTAAAGTTTCTATCCATGCCAGAGCCTGAGGTAAACGCTAATGCCAGTGGCGGAATATTTACGCCCACAAAGATTGGAATACCCGTCACCGCCTGCCAGAAGAGCGGATGGAAAGGTGAAAGTTGCCGGGTTGTCAGGTCGGATTCCTGATACCAGACACCCGCGATGTACTCAACTGTTTGACCGGCTGGGGACAGTATACGAAGTTCCAATGTTGTCTGGTCATACTCATCTTCCAGGGCAGTATTCAGTATCGCCTCCGGATGGCCATCTACATCCAGAAACCAGTCGTTTTCATACTCCCAATAACCGGCGACCGCCATCAACGAATGACCTGCTACTTCTGTTTCCATCTTCAAGGTCACGGACTTCCACTCATAATCGTAGAAGTCTTCTTTCACTTCGCCAGTACTGACACTTCGCTTATCATCAGCTTTGTACTCTGCGTTGGGGTCGGTAGTTACAGTCGACATCAGGCCGGGTTGAACCAACTGATTGTTTCGCCCTTCGCTGTTGGACTCACCCGATTCGAGCTTAAGGTAAAACGAAGTCGTATCGCTCGCGTCCCACTCAATGCCCAGACGAAACGCATTGATTTCATGGTCACCGTCTTCACCACCCGTTGCGAGATTGTCAGTGTAGCCATCGAGGTCGCTGGATTTCACCGCAAGTCGAGCACGTACGGTATCGGACAGCGGGCCTGAGATGTACCCACTTGCCGTATAGCCTCCGTACTCAAGCTCGGCACCAATCCTGACTTCCGCTTCAAACTCATCTGTTGGCCTTGCGCTGATCAAACTGATCGCACCTGCAATCGTACTTTTACCGAACAGAGCTCCTTGCGGTCCTCTTGCAACTTCAATCCGTTCAACATCGATAAACGCCGACTCCATGCACTTTCCACGACCACAATAGACATCATCTATGTAAACAGGTACCGAAGAATCGAATGCGAGGTTAGTGATCCCCGAGCCGAGACCACGGATACGTACCGCCCAGCTGCCAAAAGTCTGCTGAACCTGAAGACCAGGTATGAAGTTCTGAACGTCACTGATATCCTGGATATTGAAATTATCTATAAACTCAGCCGTGACGACCCCTACTGAAATCGGCACGTCCTGGATGTTCGAAGCCCGCTTCGTCGCGGTGACCACAATTTCTTCCAGGACTTGAGCAGCGTTCGCCCATCCCGCAACTAAGAACATGGATACTACCAGCATTAAACTACGTAATTTTGTGTGCATCTCTCCCCCTCCATTGAATTAGAATAACTCTCGAGATTTTGCATGATGGACAAGTGAGCCAAGTTATTTGACTATTAATCCGTCAATTTCTGCCCATCTTCCCGGCCAATCAGGTCGATAATGCTGAATAAGCTGGAGTCATCAGGCGCGCGTGATCACCTCTCCCCAGTCACTGGAGAGTGACTGCTTCAGAGCCTTGAGTTCATCCTTGCCAATCCGCTCGCCAAGCTTCTTATCCAGGTGCTTCAACAGCTGAATTACCAGATCACGAAACTCTCGTGAGTCTTCACAAAATGCGTATTGCTTGGAACGGCCGTCATCCGGGTCGGGCACCACTTCAATGATGCCCGCATCAATCAGGGGTTTTGCCATAGCATGTATATTTTGACGGCTGGCGGCCATATCGTGGGCAATATCAGAGGGTTTGGTGATACCCTGCGCGATATGGATCAGCATGACGGACTGGGTACGGTTAAACGATTGCATACCCCTGCCAGCCAGAATACTTTGTAAGCTGATATCGTACCAATCAATGGCCTTCACAAGCTCGGCAAAAATGCCCATAGACCGGCGTGGTCTTACTCGTTTTTCAGGCCGTGATGCCACTTGCAAATACCTCAGACTTTTATAACGGTGTGTTTGATGGCAGACCCAGCAACAATCTGCCGTATGATTCTGTTGCAATATCAAGATCAAATACAGTATGACAGGACAGGGTTTCAAGATCACGCAGCGCCCGTCCGAATGGGTTCGAAAGATTGTGGGCATGAGCACCGCTAACCTCTACAACCTCTCTGACAATATTTCGGGATTCACGGACCACGTGACCGATCCTGACTCTGAGTTCTGCACGTTCAATATCAGGGCAAAGCTCACCTGACTCGCCCCAGGCCGTAACATCGTTTGCAATCTGATGGAGCGTCGTCTCAATGGTGTTGGCACGGACAGTCAGATGAGCAAGCCTCGATTGCGCAAGTGCACGCTCGGACTGTTTATCCTGCGTGCCATAGACCGTTCTTTCCTGCAGGCGCTCCTTGAAACGCGCAACTGTCTGCTTTGCACAACCAACTGCTGGTGCAGTCGCGGTAAGACCAAGTACCGGTAGCATTGGCATCCGGTAAGTTGGAGTCTGGTGGTACTGTGCACCCGGGCTGTTGCCCGCTCGCATCTCGGATAGGTTTTGTCTCAGACAATCAGGTACAAACACATCTTCCACAACAATATCGTTACTGCCGGTGCCCACCATCCCGGACATCTGCCATGTATCAATCACTTTCGCATCCGCAATTGGCAGAGCGTACATCGAAAGTTCTGGCGGTCCATCGTGGTCTGTCAGCGCAGCGACAAGCACCCAGTCCGCGTGCATCACACCGGTACCCCACGCCCAATGACCACTGACGCGGTAACCGCCGTCAACCCTGGTCGCCTTGCCGCGAGGTGCCAGAGCACCGGGCGCAATGATGTACGGTTGCTTGCCAAAGATGTAATCCTGCGCCTCTTTGTTGTACAGACCTATCAGCCAGTTATGCTCCATACAAAAAGTGACAACCCATGCAGTGGAAATATCAGCACCGCCCAGAGCGACCCCAATATCCATGAAGCCCTCTAGACCAAATTCGAAGCCGCCATACTTCCTCGGTACAAAATATCGATAAGCCTGTGTGTCCTCGATAGCTTTCATTACGCTGTCTACTGGTTTACGGAGGCGCTCCGCTTCACCGGCGTGTTCCTCCAGCATAGGCGCCAGAGACTTCAGGTTGTCGATCAATTCTTTTTCATTCATGGGAAAAGGATTTTCTGTCAAACTATTTGATGAATTATACTACATGATCAAAGGTTCATTGTTCCACTGGGTTCGCACTGTTAAATTGCCCACCCAGCCACAATAGATTTAATTAGTACAGGGTATTTTGTAATATTATTTGACTAATTAGCACAAAACATCTTTGATGCTATCCAACAAGGGAGCTCTCACAGGGGGAAAAGTGCCACTTCGAAACTTACCTACCAGTCTGGTCGGCAGCTACGCCCAGCCAAACTGGCTTATCGACAAATCCCGTTTGGGCAAGTCTCTTCCACCCCGGGTTGTACTGAATGACCTCTGGCGGGTTGAGCCGGAGCATCTCGACGAAGCACAAAATGATGCCACAATCATCGCACTCGATGACCAGCATCGTGCCGGCGTAGACATCGTTACCGACGGTGAAATGCGCCGCGAGAGCTATTCCAACCGTTTTGCCAATGCACTCTCGGGCATTGATCTCGATAATCCGGGAGAGGCCATAGATCGAACCGGCAAAGCTGTGCCCGTTCCGCGAGTCAGCGGAGAGGTTCGAAGATCCAGCCCTGTTGAGCTTCCTTACGTCGAGTTCCTGAAGGCACATACCAACAAACCCATCAAGCTAACGCTTCCTGGTCCATTTACCATGACCCAACAAGCACAAAATGATTACTACCCGGATGACGGCTCTCTTGCAATGGCCTACGCTGAAGCGGTCAATGAAGAACTCAAGGCACTTTTCGCAGCGGGCATCGACATCATCCAGTTGGACGAACCTTATGTTCAGGCCAGACCCGAAGCTGCCAACGAATATGCCCTCGAAGCGATCAACCGAGCTCTCAACGGCGCCACTGGCACAACCGTTCTGCACGTCTGCTTTGGATACGGCAAGCATGTTGCGGACAAGCCGATGGGTTACGCTTTTCTGGATGAATTAGACGCTTCAGCAGCCGATGAAATATCCATCGAATGCGCGCAACCCAGGCTAAAACTTGACCTGGTCCAGGGGTTGCCTTCTAAACGTGTTCACGTCGGCGTTATCGACTTGCGTGACGAAGCGGTAGAAACGCCTGAAATTGTGGCTGATAGAATTCGAGCCGCACTTGAGTATTTACCACCCGAACGTCTGGTTGTTGCGCCGGATTGCGGCATGAAGTATCTCTCTCGTGAAACCGCCTTCAACAAGTTATCCAACATGGTCGCTGGTCGCAATCTTGTCGCGGAATAACGCAATCCTATGAGCCCGAAACCCGGTTCTGCCTACGCCTGGTACGTGGTCTTCATTCTGTTGATTGCCCAGATGTTCTCTTTCCTTGACCGCATGATCATGGGCCTGCTGGTTGGGCCTATCCGCGAGAGTTTTTCCATTTCAGATACTCAATACAGCTTGCTGGCAGGGCTGGCATTCTCTCTCTTTTACGGGGTAATGGGTTTGCCGCTCGCCCGCATCGCGGATCTTGGCAACCGACGAAACCTCATCTCTGCAGGGATCGCGGTGTGGAGCTTTATGACTGCCCTATGCGGCCTTGCACACGGGTACTGGACATTGTTTGCTGCGCGGGCGGGGGTCGGTGTCGGAGAGGCGACCCTCGGACCAGCTGCCTATTCAATGATTACCGACTATTTTCCCAAATCGATGCTAGCCCGCGCTCTTTCGGTTTATATGATCGGGGTCACTTTAGGTTCAGGGTTTGCCTACATGGTCGGCGGGACCATTATTGGCTATGTGTCAAACATGGATAAAATTGTCCTACCACTTCTGGGCGAGATGGAAGGCTGGCAACTCACGTTTTTTATTGTAGGAATACCGGGACTCATTGTGTCTGCGTTAGTTGCCACAACTGTCGTTGAACCCAAGAGACAAGGAGTTACTGCCAACGAGGCATATTTACCGCTCGGCGAAGTGATTCAGTTTGTTTTCGCCCGCAAACGTGCCTATTTCGGTCATATATTTGGAATCTCAATTTTTATCATGGTCGTTTATGCCCTTAATCTTTGGGGCCCGACCTATTTCATTCGACTTTTCGGCTACTCCCCATCGGAGGCCGGATGGGTGTTTGGCAAAATCATGATTGGAGCCGGCACTGCTGGACTGCTGCTCGCGGGTACCCTCGCCGACCGTCTCGTCAGTCGTGGCGTTCTGGATGGTTATATCAAGGTCATCTTGTTCAGCATGGTGGCGATAACACCGTGCACCATCGCACTGGGGTTCGTTGAAAGCGATCAGCTCGCCATCATCTTCATGTCTGTGGCCATTTTCTTTTCCGCGTTCCAGGGAGGAATATCCGGGGGAGCCATTCAGCTCATGACGCCTAATCGGATGCGAGGCCAGGTCATGGCACTTTATCTTCTCACTGCCAATCTTATAGGCCTGGGGTTCGGTCCAACGATCATTGCGCTGGCTACGGACTATGTGTTTGGTTACGACGCAGCAATAGGAAAATCGATCGCGCTTTGTGCGTCGATACTCTGCCCGCTGGCTGCACTAATACTCTGGCAGAGCCTCGGGAGCATCAAACAGTTATTACATGAACAGCAAGCAGCTGAACAAAACGGCAACCGGGACTGATTTACCCAATCGGCATTTTAAGAATGAGCGCTATAGACCGCCGGGAGATACGGCTCACCCCTGGCATGAATCCATGTTTCACCCGTTTGAGGAAATGATATGAAGCTACTCTACATAGAAGCCAGCCCTCGCAAGGAAAATTCATGCACGAGCCGTGTGGCTAACGCATTTGTCGAAGCATTCACAAGCGCGAGTCCGGACAATGAAGTAGAACATCTGCCGTTGTTCGACATTGAACTGCCCAGCTTTTCTGCTGAAGGCGCAAACCAGAAAATGGCCCAGATCAGAGATATGATGACGGGTGGGACAGGTATCGATGTCAACGGCGAATGGGCCGGTGTCGTCCAGGAAATCGAACGGTTGAAAAGCGCAGATAAAGTCCTGATTTCTTCGCCCATGTGGAATTTTTCTATCCCCTATCGACTGAAACACTATCTGGATCTGGTCTGCCAGCCGGGGCTCAGCTTCTACGTTTCAGAGGGACAATACATCGGTATGATTACCGGCAAACCGATGCAATTTATACTCGCGAGCGGGAGCCCCTACGCGCTCAGATTCCCGCTTGAGACTGACGGTACAAAAACAGATTTTCAACGTGCATACCTGGAACATATTGCCCGCTTTATCGGCTTCGAAGATATCGGCACTATAAAAATCGAACCGACCGGCATGCTTGCGCCAGACGAGCTCGAGGAATTACTGATCAGTAAATGTGAGGAAGCTGCCAAACTAGCAGCCGCTTTTTAAAACGGAGGGAAATAAATACAGGAATTCTCAGGCCAACCGAACTGGCAAACGCCTGATGCCGTGCACGAAGTTGCTTCGCAGTGCGGAGCATATGAATAATCGGCGTGTATCGTCGGAGAAGTTCGGCAACGGCATTCGGCATCAGCTCAGGTTGTTTCACCAAGGCAGCACGTTGCTCGGGGAATTCGGTCATCAGCATAATCGCCCCACTGATCCCGTTCCGGGTTGTTTCATTGCCGGCCGCAATCAGGGTGGCACACATGCCATCACGAGTCGCATCGCTTATTGGCGCACCCTCAATATTAACGTGAGCGACGAGAGACATTAAATCATCACCCGGGTTCTCACGGCGCCTTTCAATCAACCATTTACCGTAAGCGAACACTTCCATGTAAGCCTCGAGGGCTGCGGCGGGATTTGGTGTGACTTCGGGATCCTGAGCGCCCACCATTTTGTTTGTCCATGATAGGATCTTCGGCTCGTCTTCATGCGGTATACCCAGCATGGTGCAAAGCGCCCGAATAGGTACGGGCTCGGCGATTTCTTTGACGAAGTCGATCTCGGCCCGGTCGGGCAAGGCATCGAGCAGTTGCCTGACAAATTCACGGGTCATCTTCTCAAGGTTTTGCAGGTTTTGCAGGTTTTGACCAGAGAATGCCGGCATTAAGGCACGACGAAACTCAGTATGGTCCGGTGGATCAAAGCCCAGGATATTGCGCCCGATCACCTCCGATATCGAACTCATCTGCGAGCCTGCCGTGGTGACGTTGAAACCCTTTTCATTCGTGAAGCGCTCGGTATCGTGACTAACGGCATGAACATCTTGGTGACCCGTCAACAACCAGAATGGATCCATTTCTGCATTGCCAGGATGCCTGTGCACGCGGCTTAGCCCACGCAAGGCATCATAGGTATCAAATGGATGCCCATTCAGAAAAGTAGAAGGGTTCAGAAGATCAAATTCTTCTAATGCTGCTTCTGAATCAACCATATCAGTGATTCCTCGTTTTGCGCTCGCGATACTCTGACATTCAGAACCACCAGGTTCGCAAATCGATCATGACCTATATTGTTATCCAGGATTTTCCAACTACAGTTCAATCGACAGCTATCGCCGAACACCTTCTACCACCAGATAGACTTCGACATCGCCGATCCACTCAGGAAAACCATAATCAGCCGCATCAAGGATTACGTTTCCCTCGAAGCCGCTTCGATATCCACCCCAGGGATCATCTCCTTCCCCGATTTTATTAACATCAATCTCTACGGTTTTACTGACACCTCTCAGATTCAGCTCGCCAGTCAATGTACCCCCCTTCGCGCTACCGGTGTAACCAGTGCTTGTAAATGTGACCGAAGGGTATGCGGCCACATCAAAGTATTCCGATCCTCTTAGATGTTTGTCGCGTTCCGCATGATCTGTATCCAGGCTCCTGGCATCAATGGTCACATTCACGGTTGAGTTCTCAGGCGCGGCAGGATCATGTGAGAAGGTGCCATCAAAATCTTTAAAATGACCGAGGATGTAGGAAAATCCCAGGTGGCTGGCTTTAAATGTAATGAACACATGCTGACCTGTTTTATCAAACATGTACTCAACCGCATAGGATCGCTGGCAAACGAGGCAGGTGAGAAGGGTCGTGAATAGCACTATTGTTTTTGTCATGATGGATTCCGGTGGCTAGAGACAAGTAATATGCGACGCAGCGTGTCGTCCTTGTCAAAAAAATGATGTTTTAGTGCGGCACCAGCGTGGGCAATACCAAGCCCAAAAACAAAATAGGCGACGTACCGATGAACCGCACCCGAGATATCTTCCTGGTCTGGCAGACTGAGCACTGCAGGAAACGCAAACCAATTAAATACCGAAATACTGCTACCCTGGGCAGTGGGTATGAAATAGCCCGACACCAACACGACGGTAACGCCAATACCGAGTAACCAATGTGCGATCCAGCTACTCATCACCTCCCACGACCGGTGAGCCTCGAGACGGCTCGGCTTTCGGACAAACAAGCGCCAGCCGCCACGAGACAGCACGACGATAAACAGCAACATACCGATACTCTTATGCCAATGAGGCAATGTCGTATACCACGAGTCATAGTAGCCCAGCGTCACCATGTACCAACCGATACCGAACAAACCAATAAATGTCACGGCAATAAGCCAGTGCAAGAAGGTCGAGATCAAACCGTAACGAGTCGTTGTATCAGATATCTGTATTCCCATGGAGTCCTGGACAATTGAAGGAAGTGTAATGTCTGAAGGTTTTCTCAGGTTCGGCCAACCTGATAAGCTTAACGGTCGTTAACATTTATCGCTCACGAAACTGCCGCTCTCCAAACAGTATATCTCTGTGCTTGTCGCCATAACCTATAAGCCCTCCTGCGATCGTTTCCTTGGCCACCCTGTCCTGCATGATGGATAGTCCACGGATCACGGCAGGCCTTGCCTTCACGCGATCTATCCATGCTTTCAAGTTTGCTCGTGCAATCTGGCTACGACCGAGCGTCGTCACAGCGTAGGGCAGAAGTGCCATATCCGCGATAGAATATGTTGAGAGCATGAACTCACGATTCTCCAGATGCCTGTCTAAAAGACCCATTTGCCGGTTCATCTCGCTTAAGTACCTTTGAATCGCGTAAGGGTACTGGTGTTCAGGTGCCGCATAGAAGGCAAAATGCGCGTACTGACCAGACATCGGCCCCTGTGTCGATGCCTGGAAGAACAACCATTGCATCATCTGTGCACGTTCACCTGATGCTTTGGGAATAAATTGATCATGTTTTTCTGCCAGATACACCAGAATCGCGCAGGACTCCCACAACGTAATTTTCTCGCCGCCCGGCCCGAGAGTATCGATAATGGCAGGCTGCTTGTTATTGGGATTAATCTCAAGAAATTCAGCTGATAGCTGGTCTCCCCGAAGAATGTCGATTTCATGGCAATGGTAATCGAGTTCAAGCTCCTCTAACAGGATCGCTACTTTCTGCCCGTTTGGGGTTGGCCCGACATAGAGTTCAATCACCGGCTGGGCCGACATAGTGACGGGTCGCACGATAAAAGTTCGCGCTGGCATCGAGCTGGCGAATCGCCGGAAGCAGCGGGTGATCCTTGGCCTTGTTGGCAAATGCCCTGAAATATGATTCTTTTTCCCACCGTGCGAAGTGTAAAAAACCGCTGCCATCTTCACGCTCATTAAGTCGGCTTTCAATAAAACCTGGCTGGATTCGCAGAAAGTCATTGATGTATTCATCCAGTAACCGAAATGCTTCATCGTGTTTTTGCGGGGTGGTCTCGAAGGTCACAACAACAATAAAGTCCATCAGACGTTCCCAAGCCCCGTTGATTGCCAGGCGTGAAGTTCAAAGCCGTTGTTTTCGCGCCATCCCCAGACTGTTAGAAACCGATTGACGAGCTTCTTGTCCTGGCCGTCCTTGGTGACATCCCCGAAAACCACTCCTTCAAGAATGAAGATATTTCTGTACATCCGAGCTTCCGTGTCCCTCACTTCCAGGGAGTGATAGTCCGTCGTGCCGCTCGCCATGACTTCCAGGAAACTGACTTTCGAATCTGTCTTGCCGGAAGAATGCGTCCAGCTCAAATCATCCGCAAGGTAATTTGCCAATGTCCCAACATCCCCTGCGACCATCGCAGCACGCCTTTGCACATCGGCTAGGATCAGAGATTCAATGTCACTCACTTTTCAGCTCCTTGCTTCAACTCTCCTAGTGTCGGTACAGCACCCCGGTCCAGCTTCAGCACATTTATCCTGAGGATTATCTACCTGGGGTCGACCGTTTCATGATCAATAACAATAAGTCACTTCGACTCCTGTTCCTGTTCCTGTTCCTGCAGGATTCATCACTGCATCGCCATTGGCCAATTGCGCCGGGACATCAACGACTTGCTAGGCAGCCCCTGTTATAGGTTGCCCATTTGCTTTAATACCCTGCTCGTTCACGGGCAGATCCGCGACCGCTACACCCGCAGACAATGTCGCGCAAAATTCCAGCATGATGCCATCAGGATCAAAGAAGTAGAATGATCGCAACCAGGTCTTATCCGTTGGCATGTCAGACGTCCGGCTGGCATCACCTGTGATCACATCATCGTGATTTACTACCTGAGAACAATCAACTCCTCGGGAAACCAGTTCCTCCCGATAACCGTCGATTTTGTCCTTTGATACAGAAAACGCGACATGATTCATGGAACCATGGGACGAGGTAATCGTACCGTTGCCGGATGCGGCAAGGTTAGCGGCAGAAGTAACACCCGGCTGCGCCTGGCCAGCATCATCGAACCAAAAGAACGCTAGTTCCTGACCACCCCCCATATCGAAGAAAAAATGCTGGCCGTAACCCCCATCCAGGTCGAATCCTTTGTTCAGGTTCATTCCTAACTTGTTGGTGTAAAAATCTACGGTGCGTTCCATGTCCTTACAAACAAGCGCAAGGTGGTGAAGCCCACCAAACTCAAATGGCTTACTCATAGTCAATCCTCTTTTTTCCATGCACTGCCGGCCCAATCTGCAGGTACACCGTCAACCGGTGCCGGTACTTCTCTAATCCTCTCGTCTACATCATCGAACTCAAGTCGCAATGCCTTGCACGAAACCGCATGCAGATTATAACCAAGGACATGGTAGGTAATTTCCAGTATGTCCTCGTCGGAGAAATGTTTGTGAATCGCCTCGAACAACTCATCAGATGCCCGCCCTCCCTGGAGAATCAGTGCATCGCTCCAGGCAAGCACGGAACGTTCTTTTTCATCGAATACTGCTGCTACCTGCCAGTGACTGATCGCCTCGATCTTCTCGTCTGGGACGCCATTTCTTCTTGCGGCTTTGCAATGCTGCGAGAACACAAACTGGCTGCCCTGGGTATATCCCGCCCGCATAATGGCCAGTTCACGAATAGCCCCATCAAGCTGACTGATGCTCTTGTCGGCGAACATACCGAACATGCCGAAGTGACTGGTTGCGTGATCAAAAATGTATGGCACCAACGCGAACACTGACCACCAGTTGCCCGGAGTCCCCGTTGCGGTGCCAGGCTCACTCACCGGATCCCTATCCCCAAACAATTGATCGTAGAATTTCAACACATTATCCGGCGCGTCCGCTCGTGATACCTGTCTTAACCTCGGCATATTTCTCTTCCGTTTAGTAATGACAATTAGCATCCTACTTGCTAACCACAAATTTAGTCAATAAAATTGACATTTTCTCACCAACCTATCAGAAGGCACCCGTCGTGGAACTCAAGCAAATGCTCGATGAAGGAGAATTCATCAGCGCTCCAGGGGTTTTTGATCCTCTTTCAGCCAGGGTTGCAGAGTCCTGTGGTGCCCGGACCCTTTACATGACAGGTTATGGCGTCAGCGCCAGCCTGCTCGGCAAACCCGATGACGAACTCGTGTCATACCGGGAAATGGTCGACCGGGTCCGTAGCATTTGTGAAGTCACTGACGCTCCCTTGATCGCTGATGGCGATACAGGATTTGGCGGCCTGGCCAACGTCCGACAAGCCGTCCAGGGCTATAATGTCGGTGCTGACATTCTGTTCCTGGAATCACCCGAATCAAAGGAGGAAATGCGCACCATTGCCGAAAGATTTCCC
>Ga0066369_10000786_pt1 | contig 13416 bp, 13 predicted proteins | sample Knorr_S7_td_Bott_FD_70972 | JGI IMG/M metagenome (GOLD analysis project Ga0066369, IMG submission 70972) | Marine microbial communities from Southern Atlantic Ocean transect - Knorr_S7_td_Bottom_ad_4513_LV_A | ecosystem: Environmental > Aquatic > Marine > Oceanic | place: Southern Atlantic... | reverse complement strand
GGTCTGGAGATTCTGAGGATACATTTATAGCCGATTTAGCTGTAGCAACAAATTCCTCTCAAATTAAAACAGGATCTTTGGCTAGATCTGAAAGAGTGGCTAAATATAACCGTTTATTAAAGATAGAAGATGAGCTTGGAAATTCAGCAAAAATAGCTAAAGTTTAAATATATGAGATTTGTACAAATAATTAATAAAAAAAAATTTACTTTAATTAGTATTCTCTTGTTTATTTATGTCGCGTTAAATCTTTTAGATGGAGAAAGAGGTCTTATTTCATATTACGAAAAACAGAAAACAATAGAAGAACTTTTTCAGGAGGAAAAATCACTTGTTCTGCAGTTAAATTTAGTTGAAAAAAAGAACAGGTTATTAACCGACATTATAGATACAGATTATTTAGAAATCTTATACAGAAAAAAATTTATGGTTGGAAAATCAAATGAGCATATCTATAAAAATAATTAAAATGAAGGCAAGACATCCTGAAAAAGTTAATAATCCAATAAATCCAATAAAAAAAAAACCAAGCTGGATAAGAACTAGAATTTTAGATTCACAAAACTATTTTAAAACTAAAGAAATTATTAACACAAAAAAACTTCATACTGTTTGTCAAGAAGCTAGCTGTCCTAATATTTCTGAATGTTGGAGTAAAAGACACGCAACATTTATGATAATGGGAGATACATGTACACGCGCATGCGCATTTTGTAATGTAAAAACAGGAAAACCAATACACTTGGATCCACTGGAACCTATGAAAATAGCACAGGCAACTAAAGAATTAGACTTAAAACACGTTGTGATTACTTCTGTTGATAGAGATGATCTTGATGATGGAGGTGCTGAACATTTTTCACAAATAATTTTAGAAACAAGAAAAATGAATAATCAAACAACAATTGAAGTTCTGACGCCAGATTTTTTCAGAAAAGGGAACGCTTATCAGAAAGTTGTTAATGCAAATCCTGATGTTTTTAATCACAATATTGAAACGGTTCCAAGTTTGTATTTAAAAGTTAGGCCAGGTTCTAGATATTTTGTTTCAGTTAATTTATTAAAATCTGTAAAAGAAATTAATAAAAAAATATTTACTAAATCAGGAATAATGCTTGGTCTTGGTGAAACAAGAGATGAAGTTTTACAAGTGATGGATGATTTACTATCAGCCAATGTAGATTTTTTAACAATTGGTCAATACCTTCAACCTTCAGTAAAGCATTATCCTTTAGATCGATATATTCATCCTGACGAATTTGCTGAGCTTAAATCAATAGCTTTATCAAAGGGTTTTTTAATTGTTGCTTCTTCACCTCTTACGCGATCTTCATATCATGCTGATGAGGATTTTTCTAAAATGAAAAAATTAAGAGAAAAGCAGGCCGCATGCCATCCACTTCAATAAAGAAAAAGATTCCTTGTTCTAAAAAAAATCTCATTGAAATGGTTCTTAATATTGAAAAATATCCAGAATTTGTTCCTTGGTGTTTGGATGGTAAAATTCATGACAAAATTGATAAAGGAGATACAATTGAAATTAAAGCTGATCTTACTATTGGAAAAAGTTTCTTCAAAGATACATATAAAAGTTTTGTTATTTATAATAAGTCAGAAGATTCGATACATGTAACTAATATAGATGGACCCTTAAAGCATTTAGAAAATGAATGGTTTTTTAGGCAAGATGGTGATTCAAGTGAAGTAGAATTTCATGTTGATTTTGAATTAAAAAATAAAATTTTAAATGTTTTAATGATTAAATCTTTTAACTTAGGTCTAAAAAAAATAGCCGATGCTTTTGAAAAAAGGGCAATTCAGTTATTTGAGAAAACTTAAAATTAATCCTAGAGATTTATTTACTGCAGCTTTTTGAATATAAGTACGTCCTTTATTTTTAAACAAATATTTTTTGACTTCAGTTCTATTGCTTTTTTTAATGCCCACATAAACTAAACCCACAGGTTTTATCTTCGTGCCACCGCTAGGACCTGCTATCCCGGTTATAGAAACAGAGATATTAGTTTTACTAATTTTACTTAGGTTTTTGACCATAGTCAGGCAAACTTGTTTACTCACAGATCCATATTTTTTTATTGTTTTTTTTGGAACTTTAAGAAGATTAATCTTAGACTGATTTGAATAAGCAACTAAACCAAGAGTAAATACTTTAGATGATCCACTAACAGAAGTAATAGTACTTGAGAGCAGTCCTCCTGTGCAAGATTCTGCAAAAGAAATTTTAAGTTTTTTATTTTTTAATTTTGTTACAATTTTTTTTACATTATTTATCATTATAAAATGTTATCAGTCTGCTAAAACAAAAAAGATAGCAGCCAAAATGGTTATCGTATAAATTCCGGCAACAACATCATCAAGAACCACACCAAGACCATTTTTGACTTTTTTGTCAATTAAATTAATAGGAAAAGGCTTAAAAATATCAAAAAATCTAAAAAGAAGAAAAGCAATCAACCAGTGTATAAATTTTATTTCTCCTGGAGAATATAAAAAAATTATTGATGGAATAGACATTCCAATAAATTCATCAATGACAATTTCTTTGGGATCTTCTTCCTTAAATTTTAAAGAAAGTTTGTCAATAAGAATTATTGAATAGATTATTAAAATTAAAAAAAATATGAAAAAAAATGTAAAATTTATTAAATATTTAAATTCTGTTAAACGCAAAGAATAATAAAACATGCAAGTAACTGCAGATGCAACAGTGCCAGGAGCATATTTAATTTTTCCTATACTAAATAATGTTATTAAAGTTAAACCAAATTTATCAATCATATTTTATTACTGAAGCTATAACTTCTGCAGCTATAGCTTTTTCTTTCCCTATTAAACCAAGTTTTTCTGTCGTCTTACCTTTAATGTTTATTTGATTAGGATTTATTTCACATATCTTACTTATTGTATCTATAATTTTTTTTGAATGTTTTTTTATTTTAGGTTTTTGAGCAATAACATTAATATCAATATTATTTATTGAAAAGTTTTTAGATTTAATTAATTCAATTATTTTTTTAAGTAATATTGTAGATCTGATATTTTTATACTTTTTGTTTTTGTTAGAAAATAGTTTTCCAATATCGCCTAATTTGCAAGCACCTAACAAACCATCAATAAGAGCGTGAAGAACTGGGTCAGCATCCGAATGACCCTGTAGACCGAGAGCGAAAGGTATCTTAATTCCTCCCAGGTACAGTTTTCTTCCTTTAACTAATCTGTGAATATCAAAACCAATTCCAGAATAGGTTTTTCCTTTTTTCAAAGATTTAAATATATTTAGATCTTCTTTATCGGTTATTTTTAAATTTTTTTTGTTACCAGTTATTGTTACTACTTTTTCTTCATCATTCGTAAATAATGCAGAATCATCATCGAATGATGCATTGATATTTTTATAATGCTTTTCATAGATCTTTTTAAAAGTAAAGCCTTGTGGAGTTTGTGCAAATCTTAAACTATTTCGAGCGATATTTTTAAAAATTGTGTTTTCTTTAACATGTTTGGTGGCATCATTTATTTTAATTACAGGAACAACGGCATGATTTTTTTTAAGGCTATGAATTATTTTATTTACTAAATCTTTAGAAGGATTCGGTCTTGCTGAATCATGAACTAAAACTTTTCTACAATTCATTCTTTTGATTATTTTTAATGCTTTAAAAGTAGATTCCTGTCTGGTTTTACCACCTACAACTTTTAGTGTGTTGTTCAGTTTTAGTTTATCTAGATATTTTTTATGCTTTTTATTGTAAACGATTATAGTTTTTTTTATTTCAGTAAAATATCTAAATGCACTAAATGAATGTTCTAACAATGTCTTGTTGTTGACTATATGAAATGGTTTGGGTGTGTTCGATTTAAGTCTTTTACTATCTCCAGCAGCCAATAGTATAAGAAATAAGCTCATTTTTTTAAAATTGCCATATATTAATTTTAAATGTTAACTATTATTTATTGAATGATTCATATCATTAAAAATTATAAATGGGTAATAGCAACGTCGCTAATTTGTATAATATTTGGTCTATTAACATTTTTTACTTTTACTAATCAAAGCTTTATTACGCTAAGAGATTTAAATCTTCGAATATTACTAATTATTGATTCAATTTTATTGCTATTATTTTTTGGATTAATTATTTATGAAACTTATAAAATATTGGGTAAACGAAAGAGTAAAAAATTAGGTTCAGAAGTAAACCTAAAATATATACTTTACTTTTCAAGCACTACCTTATTACCCTCAATTATAATTGCAGTATTTTCTCTCATTTTATTTAATGTTGGTCTTCAAAGGTACTTTGATGACAATATAAAAAGCATAGTTAATAACTCTTCTGAGCTAGCAAAAAACTATGTTGAGCAAACAAGAAATTCAATTGAAGCTGATATATTATTGATGGTTTTAGATGTTAATAATCAATCAGCATTATATTATGAAAATCCTAAGCGATTTTTAAATTTACTGACTTCTCAAAGATTAATTAGGAGATTAGACGAGGTGCATCTGATTGACAGTTCTGCTAATATTATTATGTCAAATATTGTTGATCCAAGCATAAATTTTGTGCCTCCAACGGAAGAAGCATTTGACATATCTTTAAATGGAAAACCTGTAAGAATTTCAGATCCAAGTACTAATAGAACTTCAGCCCTGGTAAAATTAAATAATTTTATTGATACATATCTTTATATTGTGAGATTTATGGATCCAAGAGTAATTAATTATCTAGAACAGACTGGTGAAGCTGTATCTTTTTATTTTAGCGTGCAAGAAAGTAAAACAGGCATAAAAATCACTTTTGGAATTATTTATTTGTTAGTTGTTACTTTATTTTTATTTCTTGCAATTATCATTTCTATTAATCTTGCTTCTAGACTTACCACACCAATTATAAATTTAATTGGTGCTTCAGAAAAGATAAGTGCTGGAGATTTAAATGCTAAAGTACCGATAATTGATACAAACGATGAGTTTAAAAATTTAAATGAAAACTTTAACTTAATGATCGATAAATTAAAAAAACAACAAGATAAGCTTGTTATGTCGGAAAGACATATGGCCTGGGAAAGTGTAGCAAGAAAATTGGCACATGAAATTAAAAATCCTCTTACACCAATTCAATTATCTATTGATGGGATTAAAGAAAAATATTTAACTAAAATTGATGATAAAGATAATAGTTTTTCAGATTATTTAAATACTATTGCAAAACAAATTAAAGATATTGAATTTTTGTTAAACGAATTTTCTAACTTTGCAAGAATGCCTAAACCTGTTCTTAAAAAAATGAATTTAAATAAATTGATTTCTCGATCTATTAATCTACATAAATTATCGGAAACAAATATAAAATTTAATTTATCCGAAGCAAATTCTATTTTTGAAATAAATGGTGACGAAGAGCAGCTTAATAGAGTTTTTGTAAATTTAATTAAAAATTCAATCGAGTCTATCCATGAAAAAAAAATCAAAAACGCTGATTTTAAAGGAAAAATTACCATAGATATCAAAGATGATAGTGACTATATATACGCTACAATTGTTGATAATGGAGTAGGTTTCGAAAAAGTTGATAAAACAAAAATGCTCACACCATATTTTACAACGAAAAAACAAGGAGCAGGTCTAGGCTTGGCTATAGTTACTAAAATTATAAACGATCATAATAGTACAATTTTATTTACTTCTATTAAAAATGGAGCAAAGGTAGAAGTTATATTACCGAAATATTATGACTAACGAGATTTTAGTTATCGATGACAATCCTGATATAAGGCGACTGATTTCTGGTATTTTGAAAGATAAGGGCTTTGTGGTAAGAGAGGCTGCTAATTTTGATCAAGCTATGTTGGAAATTAATAAAAAATTACCCGATGTAGCAATTATAGATGTTAAATTAGACAAAGGTGACAATGATGGTATTGAGTTATTAGTTCATTTGAAGAGAATTGATGACGATGTGCCAGTTATCATGATATCTGGCCATGCCAATGTTCAAATGGCTGTAGATTCATTAAAACTTGGAGCTTTTGAATTTATACAAAAACCTTTTTCATCTGAGAGGTTGGTAAATTTTGCCAATAGAGCTGCCGAAAATATAAACCTTAAAAAAGAAAAACGTGTTTTAGAAAATAAACTATTTAATTCTTATGAAATTATAGGACAAAGTCAAACTATAGAAGAAATAAGAAATGTGATTGTTAAACTTAGTGGTACTGAAAGTAGAGTTTTTATTTCAGGACCAGCGGGATCAGGAAAGGAATTAGTTGCAAGGCAAATTCACAAACAATCGTCTCGATCAAGAAAACCATTTGTTGTAGTAAATGGTGCATTACTTGGTCCAAATAAGTATGAGCTAGAACTTTTTGGATCAGAAAGTAAAAATGAAACCATAAATTATGGTTTTTTCGAAAAAGCAAAAGATGGAACTTTGCTAATAGATGAGATCTCAGAAATTCCACTAGAGACACAAGCAAAAATTTTAAGAGTTTTAATTGATCAAAAATTTAAAAGAGTTAATGGCTCCAAAGAGATTAATGTTAGCGTAAGAATTATTAGCACTTCTAGTAAAAATATTAGAGAAGAGATTGATAAAGGAAACTTTAGGGAAGATTTATATCATAGATTAAATGTCGTTCCTATTTATATACCTGCCTTAAGAGATAGATTAGAAGATATTCCGCTTTTGTTAAACTATTTTTCTAAAAAAATTGCTGAATTAAATGGTATGAATCAAACAAAGCTCGATACTAATCTTGATCTATTTTATAAATACAAATGGCCAGGTAATGTTAGAGAATTAAGAAATTTAGTTGAAAGAATATCTATATTATCCATTAATGAAAATTCAAATAATATAAATCAATTGGTACAAGATTCATTGTCACAAAAAAACATTCATTCACACGCTCATGATGTTGATAATGTGCTTTCATATCCCTTAAAAGAAGCTAGAGAAAAATTTGAAAAGGATTATTTATCTTCACAATTAAAAAAGCACAAAGGGAATATATCTAAAACCGCAGAATTTGTTGGAATGGAAAGATCTGCTCTTCATAGAAAACTTAAAGGTTTAGGTATTAAAGGCATCAATTAGATGAATATAATTATATGCGGAGCCGGAAAAGTTGGCTTTTCAATTTCAAAACAATTATCTGCTCAAGGTCACTCAATTACAGTGGTTGATCAATCTAGTGAATTTATTCAAAAAATTGATGATACCCAAGACGTGAAAGGTATTGTTGGGAGAGCTACCTATCCTTCAGTTCTAGAAAAAGCTGGAGCTAAGGACGCAGATATGATTATTGCAGTGACCCAAAACGACGAAACAAATATGGTTATATGTCAGGTAGCTTATTCAATTTTTAAAATAAACAAGAAAATTGCTCGAATAAGAGGGCAAGAATTTTTAGGAGGAAAATGGGGAAAATTATACGGAGAATCGAATCTTCCAATTGATGTAATAATTTCACCTGAATTGGAAGTTGCTAAATCACTACAAAGAAAATTGGATGCGCCTGGTGCGCTTGATAGCGTTCCTTTTGCTGGGGGAAGAATAAAAGTTTTAGAAATTAATATTGGTAAAAATTGTCCTTTGGTAAATACAGCATTGGGTAAACTTACGGAAAGATTTCCTGATCTAAGAGCAAATATTCTTGGAGTTATTAGAGGAGAAAAGTTCGTTATACTTAAGAAAAAAGATAGGATGCTAATTGATGATAAAGCATTCGTAGTTGTGAACGCTTCACAAATCAACACCACTCTTTCAGCATTTGGTCACGAAGAAAAAATGGCAAAAAAAATTTTAATTGTTGGAGGAGGAAATATTGGTTTTAATTTGGCCAAAAATTTAGAATCAGATTCGGAAGGAGTTAGGGTAAAAATTATCGAAAAAAACAAAGATAGAGCTGAATTTATTGCTAATGAACTTAATAACACAATCGTAATTAATGGTGATGGATTAGAAGAAGATGTTTTGAAAGAAGCAAATATTGAAGAAGCTGAAACTATCTTATCTCTTACGAATGATGATGAAGATAATATTATGGTGTGTGTGCTTGCAGAAAAAAATAACCCTAATAAAAGAACCATAGCTTTAGTAAATAAGCAAAATTATAGTTTATTACAGTCATCGCTTAAAATTAATGATTTAGTAGATCCGAGACTTACAACTATATCAACCATATTAAAACATGTTCATAAAGGAACTATAGAAACTGTTTATACTCTTTTGGACGGTGAATATGAATTTATAGAAGCTGAAGTATTGGAGACATCTGAACTTATTAGTAAATCTATAAAAGATTCTAATCTTCCTAAGGAAATTAGAATTGGTGCAATTGTTAGAGGAAAAGAAGTGATTATACCCAAATCTGATTTTAGATTTGAAAAAAAAGATTTAGTTGTTTTTTTAACTAAAAGGGAACATTTAGAAAAAGTAGAAAGTTTATTTAGAATAAGTTCATTAGTTTAATGAATTACAAGAGTATACTATTTTTCTTAGGAATTTTTTCGTTATTAATTTCTCTTTTTTCTGTCCTAAATATTTTATATTCAATTTATTTTGATTTTATTATAGATCTCAATTCTTATTTAATAACTTTTTTAATTTCTCTAGCAATTGGATATTTATTTTGGTACGTGGGTCGACATCATAGTAAAAATTTTACATTAGTTGATCAAATTATTTTCATTGTATTAATTTTTTTTTTCATACCCCTATTAATTAGTATTCCTTATTTTTTTAGCATTTATAATATCGGTTTGTTAAATTCTTATTTTGAGTCTGTATCAGGATTTACTACAACTGGTTTTTCCATCATTGAAAATATTAAAGATATTGACGAACCACTTTTGCTATGGAGGGCAAGTTCGCAGTGGATAGGTGGTTTGATTTTTTTAATTATAACAATAGGAACGATTGGCTCGAAGCAAATTAAAATAAAGCCAGCATATTTAATTTCGGGGGGAGCATCAGGTATAAATTTTTATAATAATTTTAAATATAATTTTATGAAAATTATACTAATTTATTTTTTTTCAACTATTTTTGTTATCTTTTTATATAGTTTAATTGATATAAGACTTTTTGATGCTTTTAGCCTTGCTTTTACAACTATATCATCGGGTGGATTTGTACCAGCTGATAATTTATCTAATATTATAGAAAGCAATTTACAAATTTTTGTTTTATCACTTTCTTTATTGTTCCCTATATTTAATTTCTTTTTATTACATGATGTTATTACAAGACAATTTTCATTTAGAAATTACCAAGAAGATGTTCATTTAGCTATATTGATTATTTTATTAACTTTGCTTTTTTATTTTTTTATAGTTCCAAATGTAGGATTTGCTAATCTATTTTTTGCAATTACATCATCAATTTCTACATCAGGAATAACAACTTATTCCTCAAATTTAGATCTGTCTTTATTTTTTATATTATTAACAATTGTTGGAGGATCTTTAATATCCACATCTTCTGGCTTTAAATACACAAGAATTTATATTCTTCTTAAAACTTCCCATCAAGAAATCTACAGATTAGTAAAACCAATAAATGTTATTGATAAAAATTTATACAATTCAGAAGCTAAGATTGATGATCAGGATGTAAAAATAGCTTTTTTAGTTTTTATTTCTTTTATTATTTCTATATTCATTTTATCAAGCATATTAGCGTTCGATTATTTAACTTTTGAGAATTCTTTTAAATTATCCATACTAACGCTTACTAACACGGTAAGTTCAGCATTATATGGCATGGATAATTTGAGTTTTTTAGATTTAAACAGTTTCACAAAGATGTCATTAATCTTTTTTATGATATTGGGTAAGATTGAAATAATTGCAGTGATATATTTAATTAAAAAGTTTATCTTTAGAGAGTAGTTTATGGCAAGTATATTAATTCTAGGCGGAGGGTCCATGGGAACAGCTTTTTCTTTTCCATGTTCAGATAACAATCATGCTGTATCTATTATAGGTACGCATTTAGAAAATGATTTTATTGATCAAATTAATTCTAAAAAGAAACATCCAGCTTTAAATTGTAATGTTCCAAAAAGTGTAAAATTTTCAAAATTTGAAAAACTAGGAGAAGAAATTAATAAAAAAATTGATCTTGTTGTGGTTGCTGTCACCTCCAAAGGAATTGAATGGGCTTCTATAGAATTAAGCAAAGTTTTAAAAAATAATATTCCTATTTTAATACTTACTAAAGGTTTGGCGATTAATAACAATAACTATGAAATGCTTGCCCATAAAATGGAAAGATTGTTAAAAAATAATGGAATTAAAGAAACAAATATTTCTGCAGCAGGTGGACCTTGCCTGGCGAAAGGTTTAGCTAATAAAGTTCATACGTCCGTTGTTTTTGCCAATACGGATATTAAAATTGCTAGACAAATTTCTCAACTGGTTTCTACTGAATACTATCATGTTTTTACGTCTGATGATGTTATAGGTGTAGAAACGTCCGCTGCAATTAAAAATATCTTTTCAATGGCTGTGGGAGCTTCACAAGGTTTGTGCCATCCGAATTCATCAGGGGTGATAAAAGAAAAAAATTATTTGAATACAGCAGCTGCTCTCATTCAAGAATCTATATATGAGATGATCATTTTTACAGAAAGACTAAAAGGAAAAAAAGAAACAGTTATGGGACTTGCGGGGATTGGTGATTTATATGTGAGTGCAGATGGAGGAAGAAATAGTAAGATGGGTGAATATCTAGGAAAAGGTATGAATTTTAAAGAAGCAAAAAAAACAAAAATGCCTAACGATACTATTGAAGGAGCGGATCTTGCACAAGAAATTGGATCAAAGGTGAAAAGTGATTTTGATAATAAAGAACTTCCTTTAATGACATGCATGATTAATACGATTTGTGATGAAATACCTCTAAAGATTGATTGGAAAAATTTTAAGTAAGTCCGTTGAAAAATAAAAAAAAATTTATTGTAGCTATAGATCAAGGAACAACATCAAGTAGAGCCGTTTTATTTGATACTGCTGGAAGATTTATATTTAAATCTCAATTAGAATTTAAACAACACTTCCCAAAAAATGGATGGGTTGAGCATAATCCTGAAGAAATATGGAATAAAACAAAAAAGGTATTGATTGATGTAATTAATAAAGGCAAAAAACTTAAAGGAGATATTTTAACTATAGGGATAACCAATCAAAGAGAAACTACTATTTTATGGGATCGAATTACAGGAAAGCCCGTCTATAACGCCATTGTTTGGCAAGATAGAAGAACAGCTGATTTTTGTAAGAAATATAGATCAAATAAAAGAGAGCGAATAATTAATAAAAAAACAGGCCTTCTCATTGATCCTTACTTTTCAGGAACAAAAATTAAATGGATAATAGAAAATGTACCTAAAGCTAAAAAACTATTAAAAAAAAAACAACTTCTCTTTGGAACAATAGACACATTTTTGTTATGGAGACTAACTAAAGGTGCTATTCATGCTACTGATGCAACAAATGCTTCTAGGACAATGTTGTATAATATTAATACTAATAATTGGGATAATCAAATACTTCAAAGTCTCAAAATTCCATCTCATATACTTCCCATAGTTAAAAATTCATCTGATAATTTTGGAGTTACTCATAAATCTATCACAGGACAATCCTATCCTATTACTGCTGTAGTAGGAGACCAGCAAGCCGCTACCATCGGTCAATGTTGTTTTAAAAAAGGGTCAGTAAAAAGTACTTATGGAACGGGAGCATTTGTATTGATGAATACAGGCTACAAAAAAATATATTCAAAAAATAGATTATTAACAACGGTTTGCTATAGATTGAAAGGTAAATCTACTTATGCTTTAGAAGGTTCAATATTTATTGCTGGAGCAGGTGTTCAATGGGCAAGAGATAAAATGAAATTAATTAAAAAGGCTAGCGATACAGAAAAATTTGCAAAATCGCTTAAAAGCAATAGTGGGGTTTATTTAGTTCCAGCTTTTGTTGGCTTAGGTGCTCCTTATTGGGATTCTAATGCAAGAGGAGTTTTGTCTGGTTTAACAAGAAATACTGGAGTAAAGGAAATTATTAGAGCTATTATCGAGTCAACTGCTTATCAAAGTTATGATTTATTCAATGCTATGAAGAAAGATGGGTTAAAACCTAAAGTCATTAAGATTGATGGAGGAATGGTAAGAAATAATTGGTTTTCTCAATTTTTATCAAGCGTATTAAATATAACAGTTTATCGATCTCAAAATGAAGAAACTACAGCATTGGGTGTAGCTTTTATGGCGGGATTACAAATAGGTGTGTTTAAATCATTAAATGATATTTCAAAAAGATGGAAATTAAACAGAAAGTTTATTCCAAAAATAAAAAGTTCAGAAAGGTTAAAAATACTAAGTGGCTGGTCTAAAGCAATTAGAAAAACTTTAATATAATAATGAGGATTTTTTTCTATTACTAAACAACAATAAATGTTAAACACGTTTTATAATATTCAAAAAAGCGCCCTTAGCTCAGTTGGATAGAGCATCGGTTTTCTAAACCGAGGGTCACAAGTTCGAATCTTGTAGGGCGCGCCAAATAAGTAAGCAATAGATTCATTATTCCAGGTGATGCACAAAAGACTCAACTCAAATTTATTTTTATGTCCTTTTCGTAATAGTTTCGTAATAGTTTGGGCCTATATATAAAGAGCAATCCTATCTTATTAGCCAATTTGAATACTGTACAAGTGGACTCGTTTTACATCGTTTTACGCCGTTTGATTACTTTCTTAAACCAACGGACAGTTCATAGTTTGTTTCACATGACGGAGGTCACTCAGCAACGGCATTCAGCCGTCGCTTCGCTCCCTGGCTTCCAAAGGAGGGATTACTGGTTTTTGAAAAGCTCCTGTTGCTGCAACAACATTTTTGGCTTCAATAATTCCTTCAGAAGTTGTTACTTTAAATTTTTCTCTATTAGGAACTTTTAAAACTTCATTAACATTAACATTGCAACGAATAGGTGCGTTAATTTTTTTTGCAAATTCTTCAAAATAAGCAACAACTCTGTCTTTGGTTGCAAATTCATCTGGTAATAAATCTGAAAATTCCAATGTAGGAAAGCGATCGTGCCAGGCAGGTCCATTAGCAACCAGTCCATCCCATCTTGAAGTGCGCCAGCTTTCAACAATACGTTCTTTCTCAATAATAAGATGATCTATCTAATTATTACCAAGATGTTCACTCATTGCCAACCCCGCTTGTCCGCCTCCGATAATTAAGGTGTTTATTTTTTCTAATTCCACGTAATTTTAATTTAGAAAATTTTCAGTAAAGTTTACAATAAACAAACCCAGAACCAAGATCCCTAAAAGTTTTTTCATTGAAACTCTCTTTTTATATAGTTGTATTTCC
>Ga0066369_10000773_pt1 | contig 13495 bp, 9 predicted proteins | sample Knorr_S7_td_Bott_FD_70972 | JGI IMG/M metagenome (GOLD analysis project Ga0066369, IMG submission 70972) | Marine microbial communities from Southern Atlantic Ocean transect - Knorr_S7_td_Bottom_ad_4513_LV_A | ecosystem: Environmental > Aquatic > Marine > Oceanic | place: Southern Atlantic ocean... | reverse complement strand
GGGCGTCCACGTCAATGCCCACCTCCTCGACCAGGAACTTCACCGAGGGAAGCCAACCGTTGTCGACATGTCGGTGCGCGTTACCGGCGAAGCCCTCGCCGTATCCCACTCCGGAAGCGGCGTGAATCGCCCAAACGCCCGGGCCACCGACCGGAACCGGGGGCAGACCTGAAGGATCGGGCGTGGCCGCCGTGACCGAGTCCTGTCGCTGGGCGTGCGCCAGAACATCCTCACGAACCGCATCAGGCGTGTCGGTAACGGTGAACTCGGGGAGATCTTCCTTCACGGAGTCCGGAAGCTCGGTCCAGACGGAGCGTAGCACAGACGCCTTTGCCGAGTCGGACAGCTCTGCGAACTCGTCCGCATCGGCGATCCGACTGATGCCTTGCTGACGCTGGTCCTCGCCCCTGCGACGCCGAGGCTCCGGTGCTTTTGTCATCAGGAATGGATCGGCACCCCAGCGGTACAGGAGCTTCATCGCGTCCACATCTGTCGCGTACGCCGAACGGAGGAACGCGGTCGAACCGTCGGTGTCGATCAGCCCACAGTTCCGATTCCCGCACCCGCTGTACACCATGTACCAGGGGTGCATCGTAATCCGGTGGTTCACGTCCGCTCCAGCCAGGAGCAGAGCCTCCATCGTCTCGAGGTAGCTGTTTTGCTGCTGGCCGCGCTCCTGCGGTTGCGGGAAGCGCGTGCGGGGCTGCCACTCCGAGTTTACCGTCGCCCAAAGTGGCGAGACACCGTTGAGGGACGACGCGACGTTTGGGTCCGCACCCCGCTCCAAGAGAAGCATCGCCGCGTCGAGCTGCCCGTTGATCGTCGCGATGAGAAGGGGCGATGTGCCGTCTCCGCCTCCCACCTGATCGATGTTGGCCTCACCGTCCAGGAGTGCAGCTATCGACTCGAGATGGCCCTGACGCGTGGCGTGCAGAAGCGGCGTGAGTCCCCCCTTGCTGACGATGTTCGGGGCACCCCGGCGGCGGGAGTCCTCGTCCTCCTCCTCTTCCTCTGTATTCTCGTCGATTCCCGTCTCGTACACCTGGCGCCCCGCGCGCACGGCGGCCTGAACCTGTGCCGATGTCGGCGCCCATGCGCCGTCGTTCGTGAACGCTGCGAGCACATCCGCATTCCTTCTGCTTGCGGCGCGGTCGATCGGGCGCTGGGCGCTCAGATCGAAGGACTCGGCGGCGAGGTTCGGATCCGCTCCCCGTTCCAGAAGCGCGTGGATCGCGTCTACGCGATTCCGGGCAGCCGCAAAGATCAGAGGCGTCTGCTGCCACTCGGCCTCACGCCCGTCGACATCGGCTCCGGCCTCGACGAGTACGTCGATGACGGACGGGTCACCGGCAGTGGCGGCCAAATGCAACGCCGTGGTGCCGCCGGGAACCGTCGTGGCGCCGACGTCGGCGCCGGCGGCGAGCAGGACGGAGACTACCTCCGACACGCCATTTCTGCTCGCGATGTGGAGTGGCGTATACTCGCCGATACGAGTAACCACATCGATTGTGGCACCCGCGTAGAGCAGCATCTCGGTGAGCTCGGGGTCGCCATGCTCGGCAGCCCAGTGCAGCGCGCTCATGCCGTCGCCCTGCGCTGCGTTGACGTCCGCACCCTCGCGGAGAAGCTGACGCACCGCGTCGACGTCTCCCCTCATCGCCGCATCCGCCACCGGAGCGTCCGGCGCGCCGGCGCCGATGAGGACAGCGAGACAAAGAGCACCTAAAACGCTAGAGCGTATCACTGCTTTCATCCTCAATCCCTTGTGTGCGCTTTGGGCGTTCGGTTTCCGCCGAGCACGACCTCGCTTTAGTGGCTCTCCTGCGCGGTCGCGCTACCCGGCGACTTCAGCGTCATGCTTCCGGTGCTATCCCCGAAGCCCTCCATGTCCGTGTGCCCCAGGTCCTGCATCATGCGGAGCATCGCATTAGCCATCGGGGTCCCATCCGCGGCCTTCAAGTGGAGGTTGCCCTCCAGAATTCCGTTGCCCTTACCCAGGAAGATGAGCGGGCAGCGACGGTGGTTGTGGATGTTCGAATCGGCCATGGGCGAACCGAACATCACGACCGATCGCTCGAGCAGGTTCTTGTCGCCGTCCATCGTGCTCTGGAGCTTGTCCAGCAGGTACGGGAGCATGCTCACGCGATACTGGCAGATCTTGTTGAACTCGAGGACCGACTCCTCGCGTCCGCCGTGATGCGACGCAGGGTGGAAGGGACGATCGGAGCCGCTGTCCGGGAAGACCCTGTTCTCCGCATCGCGACCGGTTTTGAAAGAGATGACTCGCGTCATGTCCGTCTGGATGGCCAGTACCTGGAGGTCGAACATCAGGTGCATGTGCTCGCTGTAGGAGTCCGGCACGCCTGCAGGTGCCTCCGGAATCGCGCGCTCTTCACCTGTGGAGTTGTGTGCCTCGGCCATCTGGATGCGACGCTCGATCTCTCGCACGTTGTCGAGGTACTGCTCCATGCGCTGACGGTCCTCCGAGCCGAGCTCGCGACGGATCGCGGCAACCTCGCCGGTAATCCAATCGAGGATGCTCGCCCGAGATTCGCGCCGTGCCGTCCGCTCTTCGCGCGTACCGCCGGCACCGAACAGCATGTCGAACGCCACCCGCGGGTCACGGATCATCGGCATGGGCTCACTGGGTGAAGCCCAGCTGATCGAATCCGTGTACGCGCACGAGTAGTTGTACGTGCAGCCACCCGCCTGGTCGATGTTCGGAATGGTGAACTGCATAGACGGGAGCGGCGTATCCTGGCCGAAGCGCCTCGCGTGGATTTGGTCCAGCGACGTGCCTACGAAGAGATCGGATCCCTGCGTCTGTTTTGGATGGGACTGCGTCAGGAAGACCGCGCTCGAGCGGAAATGGTCACCACCGATCTCCGGCGCCGCAAAGGCCTCTGCCATCCGGCAGTCCGTATTGCTGACGATGGTGAGGTAGTCCTGATAATCACGGAGTGGCGCGAGCGCGTTAATGTCCGACAGCTCGAAGTCCTTGCCGATGATCTCGGGCGCGTACAGGAACTGCGTCGCGCCCCATTCGTTGCAGCCCGCGAGTCCGTGGACCTCCTCGATCACGATCAGCGGCGTCTTCTCCTCCGCCACTCGTGCCACGGCGCCACTCATGCGCCCGGCGGGGACCATCGCGTCCAAATAGGGCAAGCCGACGCTGGCGCCGAGCCCCTTCAGGAATGTCCTACGTCCGATGTATTTCCCGGTTATGAACTCCATCGTCTGCTAACTCCTCACGTGTGTGAGTCATAGACGTTCACTTCCTTGCATCCTCAGACACCGCACTGTTGGCGGTACGCTTCATACGGAACGCATCGCTTTGCACAACTCCTACGATGAGGTCGGCCAGACCATACTCGCCGTCGTCTTCTGCTTCGGCAACGATCGCTCGGATCGTCGGCTGATCGTAGTACTGCACCCGACGGGCGATCGCATAAGCCATGAGGTTCTCGGTCAGATTCCGCATCAGCGGCACCGGCCTCTGCAATAGAGCATCAGCGACCTGCTTTGGCGTCGAGATCGGTGTGCCATCGTAAAACTCGCCTCGGGTGTCGAGTCTCATCCCGTTTTCCCGCACACGCAACTGCCCCGTCACGTCGAAGTTGTCGAGAGCGAGGCCGATCGGATCCATGAACCTGTGGCAGGAGTTGCACGTCGGGTTCGCACGATGCAGCTCCATGCGCTCCCGGGTCGTGAGGCGCACGCCGTCCCGCGTGCCCTCGGTCTCCTCCAGGTCCGGGATTCCAGGCGGCGGGGGCGGGGGAGGCGTCCCCAGCAGGACCTCCATGACCCATTTGCCGCGTAGCACCGGAGAGGTCCGGTTTGCGAGCGACGTCAGCACGAGCACACTCCCGTGCCCCAGGAGCCCGCTTCGAACGTCGTCCGTATAAGCGACCTGCCGGAAGTGGCTGCCGGCGATGCCTTTCATCCCGTAGTGCGTCGCGAGCCGCTCGTTCACAAAAGTGTACTGCCCGTATAACAGCTCGAGCGCGTCCCGGTTTTCCTGGACGAGATGGTTGAAGAACATCTCGGTCTCGCGGCGCATCGCGTCGGCGAGAGTCTCGTCGAAGTTCGGGAAGAAGTTCGGGTCCGGATGGACTTTATACAGGTCCTGGAGCCGCAGCCACTGAGTCGCGAATCGGGTGCCGAGCGCCTCGGCGCGAGGATCCGCAATCATCCGACGGGTCTGGCGATCGAGCACCTGGACATCGTTGAGGTTGCCGGCCTCGGCGATTCGAATCAGCTCGTCGTCCGGCGGGGTGCCCCACAGGAAGAACGAGAGACGCGACGCTAGGTCGAGATCCCCGAGCTTGTACGACGCACCCGGAGCGAGACCGTCAGGCTCCCGCTCGAGGCGGAGGACGAAGAACGGAGAGGCCAGAATCGCCTCGAGCGCGCTGCGAACACCTTGCTCGAAACCGCCGGCCTCACTTCCGCTGAGGTAGAAGCGCATCATGCCGTCCAATTCGTCGTCGCCCACAGGGCGGCGGTACGCCGTGGAGGCGAGCCGCTGGATGGTCTCACGGGCGCACGGCTGCTCCTCGGGGGGCGACGTAGGTCGGCAGGTGAAGATCTTGTCCCGAGACGGAGTGTTCGAGAGCCCCTTGGGCGCGACAGGTCCACCGACGATCAGATCCTGGAGGTGCGGCAGTGTCGTGATCCCATCTCCGCCCGAACCGCCGCCGGCGAGCGACCAGTCGTGCGGACGAATGAGATCTTCGTACGGACCCTCGAAGCGTCGGATGAACGCGGCCGATACCTTGTGCTGACCCGTGCGCACGAAGACGGGATCTGTCCAAAGTGCCCCGCCGCCCCGCCCGTCCGCGGCCTCACCGGATCGCGTGTAGGCCACAAGTGCCACACGCTCGCCATCCACCGACACGTCGATGTCTTCGAAGCGCGTCCCCCGCCCGCTGCTGAAGGTCATGCCGAACTGATACGTGCCATCTGCCGGGAAGACGTGCTCGACGACGAGCCCGCCCCGCGTGCCGTACGGCGCGCCCTCCACTCGGTCCCAAGGGTGCTGCGACTGATAAATGGACTGCCTGTAGTTCACGTTGACCGCCGGCGCGTTTCGGTCGCCAACCGCCATGCGGCTGATGTCGGCAGCCGCGTTGAGGTAGGCCTCCAGCAGCATCGGAGAGAGGGACTGCACGTCAGCGATGTTGTCGAAGTTCGCGCTCATTTGGTCGAGCGGGAGCCAATCTCCCGCGTCGATGCTCAGATCGAGGAGGTCGAGTATGGCGTATTCGAACTCGCGACGATTCAGGCGCTGGAAGGTCCGACGCCCAGGGTTCGGGCTCCGCTGTGCCGCAGCGTCGAGCGTGCTCTCGAGCACCTCGACGAGCTGGAGCAGTGTGTCCCCCTCGGGCGCCCTCGTACCCGGCGGAGGCATCATGCCCGCGCGGAGCTTGCGGATCATGCGCTCGACCACTTCCGCGTTCTCCGCGGCGGTCGCGATGTCGAACTCCTCCAGGGACAAATTGCCGCGGAGGCGCGCGTCCGAGTGGCATCGCACGCAGGTGTTGGCCACGACTTCGTTGGGATCGACTTCCGGCGTGAGCGGAGTCTCGTGCAGACCGGGAGCGACCGTCACGTGGTGGGTCGGCAGGTCGACAGGCTCGCCTGCGAGCACCAGTGTCAGGCCCAACACGCCGGAGCTGACGACGATTGATCTCATCTGGGCCAAACTCCCAGGAGTAACCAACTATTTATAGTATGCGGCTTCTCGGGTTCGGGGCAAGGACAAGCCGCGATGCCTAAAACGTTGAGAAGCTGAAGTGGTCGAGCAGCCCTTGCCTCCTTGTTCACACAAGGTGCACTCCTCCCAAATGCGCGGGACACCGCGATAGCAGGAAGCTCGAGGGCGAAGCTCTATTTCAGGAGCTGGTGGCTGGATCATGAGACATGACCCCTTCCTACGCCTACGCCGCGCAGGAAACGCTTTGGACCCGCAACCCGCAGAGGAGGCTCCGGGCGGGAGCCACTCTCGATAGGACCGACTAGCGAGCCGTCGAAAGCTTCCGAACTGTGCCAATAACTGCGTCGACGCGTGGCGAGCCTCGTTGAGCCCAGGCTGATGCAGCGACACGGCGCCACACCCGCACGCTCAGCTCAAAATCCAGCCCCACGGTGCCATCCCCGCGCCCGATGAACACATCGTACGGTTCGGGTAGAAGGGAGTAACTTAGTTGATGGTGGCCTTTGAGAAGACTCTTGCCGAAGTACTGCGTGGCACCGCGGACGCAAACATTCGTTTCAGCGATCTGAGACGAGTACTCGAAGGGTTGGGCTTTGATGAACGGACTAGGGGCAGCCATCACATTTTCACCCGGGTCGGCGTAGCCGAGATCCTGAACCTTCAGCCGAAGGCGTCGAAGGCGAAGGCCTACCAAGTGAAGCAGGTCAGGCGCTGATCCTCAAGTACAGGCTAGCGAGTCATGGCGAAGAGTAAGCACCGCTACAAGATTATCCTCTACTGGAGCTATGAGGACGACACATACATCGCCGAGGTCCCTGAGCTTGCCGGCTGCGCTGCTGATGGGGCTAGCTACCAGGAGGCGATTGCCAACGTCGAGGTCGTGATCGACCAGTGGATCGAGACAGCTCGGGAACTCGATCGGCCCGTGTCGGAGCCCAAGGACGGCCGACCTGACGCGTCGCAACCTCTGGCAGTTCGTGGACTCCCGGGGTACCGATTCCATGCTGGAACTCCGCCAGCAGCTGGATCTCGAGCTGCTCGTGGTGCGCTTCTTCGACCGGGCCATCCACCATACGGTCCGCGGCTACGAGTCGGGGGCCTAGAAAGGCTGATCATGAAGCGCCTGCTAACGGCCCTGTTCCTGGTGGCCGCGGCCACCGCATGCACCACGCCGGAGCCCGACATCGGGCCCGGTACCTACGACGACCTAGTGGTGCTCTTCGAGCAGTGGCGCGACTTCGAGATGCCCGACTTCGTCTACGGTGTCCCCGACTATTCGGCCGATGCAATGGCGGCCCAGTTCGACGAGTTCGCGCGCTGGCGGGTGCGGCTGGAGGCGTTGAGACCGCACGACTGGTCCGACGCCGAGCAGATCGACTGGCACCTGGTCCGGGTGGAGATGGACGGCTTCTACTTCGACCACCGGGTCAGGCAGCCTTGGGTCCAGGATCCTGCGTTCTACGTGATGATCTACGCGGCCGAGAGCGACGTTCCGGCCCACGAAGGCACGGTGATCCACGGCTGGATCGACCTCTGGGCGTACGACTATCCGCTCTCTTCCGAAGACGCGGCGGAGCTCGCCGCGCGAGTCGGCTCGATCCCCGCGCTGCTCGACCAGGCGCGCACCAACCTCACGGGGAATGCCCGTGATCTGTGGCTGGCCGGCCTTCGCTCGTTCCGGGGTCAAAGCGCCGACTTGGGGGCGTTCCGCGACAGTGTCGCGGGCACCGATCCAGCGCTCGACGACGCAATCTTCCGTGCCAAAGAGGCGACCGACGCGTTTCTCGCCTGGCTGGAGGAGCAGGCGCCCTCGAAGACCGGACCGTCGGGCGTCGGCAAGGCCAACTACACGTGGTACATGCGCAACGTCCACCTCGTCCCGTACTCGTGGGAGGAGCAGGTGGTGCTCATGCGCCGCGAGCTCGCGCGGGCGCACTCCTCACTCCGCCTGGAGGAGAACAGGAACCGTCATCTGCCCGAGCTCGAGCGCATCAGCTCCGCCGAGGAGTACGACCGTGAGCTCAACGCTGCGGTCACTGAATACATGCAGTTTCTGGAGCGTGAGCAGATCCACACCATCGAGGAGTACATGGATCCCGCGCTCCGTGCGGTGAACGGCCAGTTCACGCCGGCGGCACCAGACGAGGTCCGCAACTTCTTCAGCGAGGTGACGTACCGGGACCCGCTCGCCATGCGCACGCACATGCATCACTGGATCGAGCTCGCGCGCAAACGGGAAAACCCGCACCCGAGCCCGATCCGCCGTGTGGCATCGCTCTACAACATTTGGGACGCCCGCTCCGAGGGACTCGCGACAGGCGTCGAAGAGATGATGATGCACGCGGGCCTCTTCGACGCCCGCCCCCGCACGCGCGAGCTGATCTGGATCATGTTGGCGCAACGTGCGGCGCGCGCGCTGAGCGGCCTCTACCTGCATGGCAACGAGTTCGAGATGGAGGAGGCAGTCGCCTACGCCACGGAATGGACGCCGCGAGGCTGGCTCCCGGACGGTGACCTGGTGCGCAACGAACAGCACCTTTATCTGCGCCAGCCCGGCTACGGCACGAGCTACCTCACGGGCAAGATCCAGATCGAGGAGCTTCTTGCGGAGCGCGGGCTCCAGCTCGGAGACGACTTCACCATCGGCCGCTTCTTCGATGAGTTCTTCGAGGCGGGCGTCATTCCGATCACGCTCACCCGCTGGGAGATGACCGGGCGCCGGAACCCGATCCTGGACCCACCTCAGGTTGGGGAGATCCCCGGTGCCAGGTAGCTCGTAGGCTCAGGCAATGAGGCGCCACCTCGTCAATGCCCACCTCCTCGACCAGGAACTTCACCGAGGGAAGCCAACCGTTGTCGACATGTCGGTGCGCGTTACCGGCGAAGCCCTCGCCGTAGCCCACTTCGGAAGCGGCGTGAATCACCCAAACGCCCGAGCCACCGACCGGAACCGGGGGCAGACCCGCAGGATCGGGCGTGGCCGCCTTGACCGAGTCCTGTGGGCACGTCACCCCTATTGGCCCTTTTCCCAAGGCTCCGCCTCTCCTTCGACAAGGGTGAAGAGCGGATGGATAGCCGGCAACGCAGCCGACGGGAGCCGAGCGCAGCTCTCCGGCGACCGCACCTCGAGCTTGCGCCGCAAATGTCCGGTCTCGAAGGCTACCTGTCCACTTGTCACCGGGATCGTCGAACGCACCCGTACTGGGCCAGTTCGGGACCTGTCGAAGCGGTAGTTGCGCGCGTCGGCCTCGTCTGCAATTGCCGACAAGTATGCGTTGATAGCGGAGACAGGAGCGCGAAGCTCACGGAATCGGATCAGCTGCGGGTGGTGTCGGTACCCCTTCGTCGCACCCCGCAGGACCGCGCGGGCCAGTAGACCCTCGCGCCACAACGCCACGATACCCTTCGTGTCCAGATACGACGGGTGCAGGCTCCAAAGCCTCATGCGCGACTAAACCTGGAGCCCGGGGCGATGCGCAGCGAACCCCTCGAGTCCGATCATCTGGATCACTCCCGCAGGCATGAGCGACTGGGGAATCTCGGCTAGGCCTCCGCCCCCAACAAAGAGGAGGACGTGCGGATCGAGACGCCGGCGAAGGTCCGCTAGCGCTTGCGCGCTGGCGACCGCTTCGATCCGTCGCACCACGCTGATCGCGACCGCATCCGCCCCCAGCGTCCCGGCAGCCATCGCTACCTCTCCCACCGGCAAGTCCGTCCCCAGATACACCACACTCCAGCCGTCGAAGGTCGCGGCGGCGCTGGCCAGCCGAGCACCCAGCCCGTGCCGCTCTCCAGTAAGCGTTGACACTATGAGCTTGGGGGCGTCGAGCGAGCGGACGCGATCCACGAGACGGTCCAGGAGCTGCTCTATGACCTCGCTCGCAAGGTGCTCTTGCGCAGGCGTGATGTCGCCGCCCTCCCATCCTTCCCCGATGCGGCGCATCAACTGACCGGCGACCCGGGAAAGGAAGGGCCGCGCCCCGTGCGTCACGAGTGCGCGCCAGAGGGATCGCTCGAGTCCCTCCGCGTCGAGAGCACGGACGTACTCGTACGCTTCGTCCACGCTAGTCGGAGGCGCGATGAGTCGAGTGGACCCTGGAAGGGTCGGTGTCGACAGGTCCTCCGTGAGCAGCGCTTCGGCGTCCATAGGCGAGAGATGGGCCACCATGCTGATTCCACGCCCCGCGTCGGTAAGCGCCTTTAGCGTATGTAGGCGCTGCACGTCCAGATCGGAGTAGACCCGCTGTCCTCCTTTGGACCGCGTCGGCACGACCGCGTCGTACCGACGCTCCCATGCCCGAATGGTCGCCGGCGTGAGTCCGGTTCTCTGTGCTACCACGCGTATCGGATGCCTTGCCTCTGCGGTTTTTCTCATAACCCAATCCTAGGTCACTGTCTAAGTGATGTCAAACAATACTTTGACAGATGGTTGACAAGATGGAGCTTTCGCAGGTACTATTGCTGGACAATACTTAGACAACACAGTCGCTTCTACGGAGAATGTCCAAAATGATTCGCAAGCTTTCGACCCTCGCGGTCCTCGCAATGCTCGCCCTAGCACCCTCTTCACTCGCCGGCCAGACGGCCGAGATGAACATCGTCGAGACCGCCGTCGCGGCCGGCACCTTCACCACTCTAGCAGCTGCCCTCGAGGCGGCTGACCTCGTCGACGTGCTCCAGGGAGACGGTCCCTTCACGGTATTCGCACCGACCGACGCGGCATTCGCCAAGCTCCCGGCCGGCACGGTCGAGGCGCTCCTCGCGGACAAGGAAGCCCTGATCCGCGTCCTGACCTACCACGTGGTTGCCGGAAAAGTGATGGCATCGGACGTGGTCGGTCTTTCCACTGCTGAGACGGTTGCCGGTATCAGCGCGCCGATCGAAGTAAAGATGGGCAAGGTCTATGTAGCGGGCGCGGAAGTCTCGGCCACCGATGTGGCAGCGTCCAACGGCGTCATCCACATCATCGATTCCGTCATGCTCCCCCCGAAGCAGTAGTCGACATACGCCCTCCCAGGTGGGCCGAGGCGGTCTGTTCGCAGGCCGCCTCGGTCAACTCTGGACCAAGGACCCAGATCATGCGCATGGCGATCATCGGCACGGGAGTCTCGGGGCTCGTCACCGCCCACCTGCTGCATGACCGACACGAGATCACAGTCTTCGAGGCACGGGAACGGATCGGTGGTCACGTGAACACCATCGAGATCGAAGATCGGAGCGGGAAACTCCGCTCCATCGACACGGGGTTCATCGTGTACAACGAGGCGAACTACCCGCTCTTTACCAAGCTGATCAGTAAACTTGGGGTTGCCACGCAGCTATCGAATATGAGCTTCGGTGTTCGGTGTGACAGGGCGCGCCTGGAGTACAGCAGCGCCAACCTCACCTCACTATTCGCTCAGCGAAGGAATCTCTTCAGCCCGGGCTATATCCGGATGCTACGGGATATTCTTCGCTTCAATCGCGAGGCAGTCCCTGCTATTCACAAGGGTGCGGCATCGCTCACGCTCGGTGAGTACCTCGAGACGACCGACCTGTCTCCCCGGCTAGCCGAGCACTACCTCATGCCCATGGGCTCGGCCCTCTGGTCGATCCCTGGCGGACGGGTCCTGGAGATGCCGGCTGAGTTCTTCGTCCGGTTCTTCGAGAACCATGGGATGCTCACGGTCAACGATCAGCCCGAGTGGCGGGTGATCGCAGGTGGATCCGCACGATATGTGGAGGCCCTCGTGGCCCCGTTCCAGAACCGCGTCCGCACCTCGACCCCGGTTCGCCGCGTCGAGCGGCACCATGCGCACGTCACCGTGGACGGTGAGATGTTCGACCACGTCGTCTTCGCCTGCCATTCGGATCAGGCGCTCTCAGTCCTGGCTCATCCGAGCCGAGCCGAGCGCGACATCTTGGCCGCGCTCCCTTTCCAGGAGAACGACGTGGTGCTGCATACCGACACCTCGGTGTTGCCGCGAAGCAAGCGGGCATGGGCATCCTGGAACTACAGGGTCGGTGCAGACACCGAAGCGCTCGCGACCGTCACTTACAACATGAACAAGCTCCAGACACTCGATGCGGATCCGACGTATTGTGTCACCCTGAACGATACCGAGTCGATTGATCCGGAGACGATTCTGTACCGGACTCAACTGAGTCACCCGATGTACACGTTAGAGGGCATGACTGCCCAGAAGCGTCACGAGGAGATCAGCGGCCACGGCCACACGCACTACTGCGGCGCGTATTGGGGCTTCGGCTTCCACGAGGACGGCGTCCAGAGTGCGGTAAGGGTCGCGAAGCGCTTCGGGGGGGGGCTGTGAGGAGCTGTATCTACGAAGGAGCGGTCCGACACCGGCGATTCGGTCCGGTGTCACACGAGTTCACCTATCGGCTCTTCATGATGTACCTAGACCTCGAGGAGCTACCGACACTGTTCGCCGACCGATGGCTCTGGTCCGCTAACGCCCCCGCGCCAGCTTGGTTCCGCGCGAGTGACTATCTCGGCCGAGGCGAGACCGACGTTCGCGACGCGGTCCTGGCCGAAGCTGAGCGACTCACCGGACGACGCCCTAAGGGGCCGATCCGCATGCTCACGCACCTACGTTATCTCGGCTTCGCCATGAACCCCGTGTCATTCTACTACTGCTTTCATGAGGATGGGGAGAGCCTCGACGTGATCCTCGCTGAGATCACGAACACTCCCTGGAAAGAGCGGCACGTCTATGCCCTTCAGGCAGACGAAGCAAGCGGTTCACCGGCCCGCCATCCGCATCGCTTTGCGAAAGCCTTTCACATCTCGCCCTTCATGCCCATGGAGCAGGAATACACGTGGCGATTCAGCGAGCCGAGCAAGGGGCTTGTGGTGCACATGGAGAACATGGACGAGGACACGAAGGTGTTCGACGCCACACTACGACTCCGGCGCGAGGAGATCTCAGGAAGGTCTCTCGCGGCCGTATTGCTCCGCTATCCGCTGATGACCTTGCGCGTCTCCTCAGGCATCTACTGGCAGGCGCTCAAGCTGCGTCTCAAGCGCGCTCCTTACTTCAAACCCCCAAACCAGGTAGCAGCATGAATCCTCTTGATCGTTTAGCGGAACGAGCGGTCCGCATGAGCCTCAGTCGATTGCAGCACGGGCGCCTGGCGCTGACGCACGACGGCACGACAAGCCACTTCGGTGGAGGTGATGCCCCTTCGGCAACCATTCACGTGAGCGACCCCTACTTCTTTCGTTCACTCGCTTTCGGCGGCCATATCGGCGCGGCGGAGTCTTATGTTCGTGGCGAGTGGATAACTGAGGACTTGCCGACGCTCATGCGCCTCTTCGCGGCCAATCGCGAAGCGCTCGATGGACTGGAGACAGGCTGGGCCAGACTCTGCCAGCCCTTCCTGGCATTACTACGTGTGTGGAACCGCAACACCCGCAATGGCAGTTCCCGCAACATTCGCGCGCACTACGATCTGGGAAACGACTTTTTCCAGACCTTCCTCGACGAGACGATGACCTACTCGTGCGGGATCTTCAGCGATGACCGGACGTCGATGCGCGAGGCTTCAATCGAGAAGTACGACCGGCTCTGCAAGAAGCTGGAGATCTCTCCCAACGACCACGTGCTTGAGATCGGATCCGGCTGGGGTGGCTTCGCGATCTATGCGGCCGGTACATACGGTTGCCCGGTGACGACGACCACGATTTCCGTCGAGCAGCATCGGCTTGCCACGCTTCGCATCGCAGAGGCAGGTCTCTCGGATCGGGTCGACGTGCTCTTGGAGGACTATCGGGACCTC
>Ga0066369_10000770_pt1 | contig 13521 bp, 14 predicted proteins | sample Knorr_S7_td_Bott_FD_70972 | JGI IMG/M metagenome (GOLD analysis project Ga0066369, IMG submission 70972) | Marine microbial communities from Southern Atlantic Ocean transect - Knorr_S7_td_Bottom_ad_4513_LV_A | ecosystem: Environmental > Aquatic > Marine > Oceanic | place: Southern Atlantic... | reverse complement strand
TTTCTTTTAATTTATTTTTATTAATTCTTTTCAAATTTCTAGCTTCTAACCAACCGTATCGTAAATTTAAATTACCAAACATAATTGAAAGTGAATTTTTCCCATTTATACTACTAAATATATAATCTTTTTTTATGATATTTTTAGCATAAGTCATAGCAACTATATCTCTACAATATGAATAGTTATTACGCATAATACAATAATCTATTTTTACGTTTCCTTTTATTTTTTTTATTCTGTAAAAAATACACCAAATATCATAAAATGCTACTAGATATAAATCATTTGTTAATGAAGTTACTTTTTGGCTACTTTTATTAAAGTAATTTAATTCTTCTAACAATGCCATATAATTTACAACATTGATTTTACTATTTTCATAATTTAATCTATTCCAAATATTATTTGGTATATTTAACTTTATTTCTTCTTTTTTTATTTTTATACTTGAAGAAGAATATTCTATATTATCCAACACATACCATTCAGCCTCATAACCTGATTCAAATATTAATGTTGGCAATTGCTCAAATATAGCATTTTCAACATCACTATGTGTTGGTATTTTTTTATTAAATTTGCTTTCATCAATATTAAACTTTGATATCCTTCTATTAACTTTATAGTTCTTAACTATATGTCTCCAACTTAAACCCTTTTCTCCTGCAATATCAATAATTTTTCCGCAATCGGTTATTATCCAATTTTCCATATTGACCTCTTAATTTTTTAACATACGCCATTATACATTTTTTTTACAAACAATACAAGTTTATTTTTAATCTTTAATGCTTTATTTTTAAAGATTTTATTTGATTTTTACTTTATATTTTTATATAATTAATTATCTTTTGCAACAAGGTTTTAAAATGAATTTATTAATGATTGGCTTAACTATATATCTTCTTTTTGGCATATTTTTATCATATGTTAATTTTTCTTTGTCTATTAAATTTATTAATGATTTTAATGGTGAAAGATATAAATCAAAAAAGTTCGCTAATGGTATCAAAAGAATAGTTTATTTTAATAATGTTAATTTTATTGCTACTGCATTAGATTTCTTTTTATTTTTTTCTTTACTTTATCCAGTTATATTCATTATTTCAAATATTACTGATTTTGATACTAAACGTTGTTTAAAAAAATTAACATTTTTCAGACTACCTCTTTTAATAATAGGAGAATTACCAGCATATAAATCAAGATTTAGATTAATAAAAAAAGATAAATATTATTCTATATATACTCTTAATGGTAAATCAAAATTTTATAAAAATAATAAATTACACGAAGATAGTAAATCTTGGCTTATTAAAGAAGATAATGATATTGCACCTGCTGTTAGTAATGTTAGTTTTTATCATACAAAAGAAGGTTTTACTAAAAGATTTAATTTTGAACATAAAGAACGTTATTTTTATGAAGGAAAAGAAATTCAAAAAATGCTTCATAGCGAACTTATTAAGAAAGTTACTCAAAATAAAATCAATAATTTTTAACTGGAGAAATTATGTCTATTATTTATATTTATGTTTTTGTTGGTTGCTTTATTGCCTATTGGCGATTTTCTTATATAAAAAAAATTGATTTGAAGAATCAATTTATTATTAATGCAACCTTTGATAAATACAAAGATCAAAAATATTCCAATACTATTAAAAAAATAATTGCTTTTTATAATATTCGCTTATTATTTCGTCATATTATGATCTCTTTATCTTATATTTTCTTTTTTCCTTTTATGGTCGCTTTTGAAGAAATTTCTGATAAAAATAAATTTAATAAATACATTGGTTATCTTCCACATGTATTCTTAACAGATTTGTTATTTAAAGCTTTTGGTGAAATAGTTGTACATAAAAGTGATACAAAATTTTATAAAAACAAAAAATATCATCTCACTTATACTTTTAGTGGAAAATGTAAATTTTATCAAAATGGAAAACTACATGGTGACAAGCCTTTTTATAGCGAAAAATATGAAAGAGGTACTTTTTTATCACCTGCTATCAAAGGAATTCTTTCTTATCATAAGAATGGTAAGACAACTCTATTTCCTTTTAATCATAAAGAAAAATTCTTTTTTGAAGGAAATGAGATCGATAAAATGACATATAAACAATATGATATATTTCTAAAACAAGAAAAAATAAATAACTTTTAATTTTATTTTTTTATTTTCAAAATCATTGTATAATGTAAATAGTTATAAAATATAAAGGACATATTCATGAAAAATTTAGACAATAATGCATTTGATAATTTAAAGGGTAAAACACAAGCTATATTTCCAGAAGATTATGAAATGGAATATTCACATGATATAAATCAACATTTAAAAAATATTGAAGTGGCTACGAAACAAATGATAGGTGATTCAAATAAAGAAATTAATATAAAAGATTTGGAACAAAATTTACTTTTTATTGAAGCCATTAAAAGTCAATTAGAAAAAGCAAATAAAAAATCTTTAAAACTTGAAGAAATAGCAAATGATGAAATTAATAGAATTGAAGGTTCTAAAGCTTTCCAAAGATCAGCAGAAAAAACACAAGTTCTTGTTCCTGAAACTGGACGCGATGAAATTGTTAAAACTCGATTTAGTCATAGTTATGAAGTCGCTTCTTCTGCTAAGAAAATGGCAATTACCATTGCTAAACAATTAGGTCTTAATAGCATACTTGATGTTGATTATCAGAATGCATTAACTCAAGCTTGCTTACTACATGATATTGGACATCCACCTTTTGGACATGATGGAGCAACTTTTATAGATAAAACTTTTAAATCTCATGGCTTAGAAGAAGGTTTTTCTGACAATAATAACAATCTTGTTTTAATTGAAAATCAAAATTTAGGATTAAGAGATTATGTTGTAGCAAGTACAATAAAGTATCCTGATAAGCTTTATAAACAACAGAAAGTAGACTATACAGATAAGCTTTTAAAAGCTTTAGATGAAGATAGACAACATTTTGCAAGATTAGGTATTAATTTAAAAAATCAAACTCAAACTATTACTTGTCAAATTATGGATGAAGCTGATAGAAATAGTTATACTTGTTCTGATTTAACTGATTTTTATTGTTTAGGTAACTCTGTAGAACTTGAAGATTTAGAACCTTTTATTGATTTTTCTTCTTCTAAGCAATTACTGTTAGCAAAACAAATGGTAAATGCAGTACAATCAGGTTCTAAAACTCAAATCAAAAATTTCTTTTTAGACGTAAAAAATCAATTTAATCAAAATTGGAAATTAACTGATAATGGACTTGATTATATTGATAAAGATTTGTATGAATTTAGAGAATCTTTATCTAAAATTGAATTTGAATTTTTTATTAAACCTATTAGAAAAGAAGAATTTCATTTAAATAATATGAAAAATTTAGAATTAATTATAAATAAAACTCTTCAAGGTGAATTCTGTGATTCTACTTTTTATAAAAACAAATTAGAAAATGCTTCTAATAAAAAAGAATTACTTGAAGCTCAACGTGATATGGTTGCTGAATTAAGTGACTGGTATGTTATTAATAATGCACAAAATATTATTGATTTAAATATAGAACAAGTTCAGAAAAAAGAAAAAACTAAAACAATAAAATTACGTTGATTTTAATTTTATTCTTCTGTATAATATAGCTAACTATTTATACAGGAGAATACTATGATTATTGTTTTACCTTACACTGCAACTGATAATTGTAGTTATTTTATTCCTACCTACCTTTTTTTTGAAGAAGTTGATATTGAAACTGCTTATATTAAAATTGAGAAAAAAGTTCAGAAATATTTAGAAGATAATAAATTAGATATTAATAGTATTAATGACAATCATTATATTAAAATTAATAACGAAGATATTCCTTTATCCACTTTTTTTGATTTGCAAGGCATTAATATACCATTAATTACAATTGATGATTTTTCAAAATCTTGTCAAAAAGATAAATTAATCTTATAATTCTTTAATGATTTAAAAATTCTCTATAATATCTATATAAAGCCTTTCTTTTCTTTCTATCGCAAAAACAGCTATCGGTCCTTCCTCTGTTTCGTGTATAGATAATAAAAAAGAAGGTTTCATAAAGCATTCAGGATTCCATTTTTTTAGTACATTTATGCAATCAAAATTGTCAGAATAATATTCATCTTGTAAATTTTCAGGAGCATCAATTTCAAAATAAATAAAACATAAATCAATATGATTTTTATTTTCAAATTCTCTAATATCTTCTTTTGTAACTGATTCATCCCATTCTGGGAAATCAGGATGTGACCATTCACCGTATTTATTTCTTATTACTTTTGCTTCTCTAATCATAATTTAAATCTTTATTACTTCTACTTTTGCTTCTTCTTTGTTTTTTATTTCTTGACTCTTCTCGCTTTTTAATAATTGCTTTTCTTCTATTTCAAACTCTTTCAATAGTTTTTTCTCTTTTTTATACCCATATAAAAAAAATAAATAAAACAAAAAATTTAAAAAAATAAATAATATTGAATTATCTATTTGTTGATTTACTTCGTTAGTTGCTTCATTAAGAGATTTTTTTAAATCTTTTACTAAATCATTTTGATTATTAAATGAATCCTTTATATTTGAATTAAAATAAAAAATATTATTTAATTCATTATTAATACTTTTATAATGTAAACCATTCATTAAACTAAATACAGAAAAATTAAATTCCTCTTCTGTAAATTTACTTTTTAAATAATTATCTCTAACCTCAACAAATGGTTTTATAGCTGATTCATTTATATTAACTTCAAAAATGTCTTTATTATTTATCTTTATTTTTCCAATTTTAAATTCTTTATATTCTCTTCTTTTATAATCTTTAATGTTTTCTATTTTTGTTAAATACTCATTATTTTCTTTTATTGATAATTTTTTTATTTCCTTATTATAAAAACCAACAAAACCATTTTTATCTGTTGCAATTAATTCTTTGTAATTATCATTTTCAATAATAAAAAATAAACCTTCTTCAACCAAACTTAAATTTTGTTTTAATTTTTCTTCTTCATATTTCAAGAATTCTTTTATTTCTTCGGCTTTTATTTTTCTTTCTAACATTTCATTTTCAAATTTATTCATCATTGCTGTATAAAATTCTTCTTTTGATACTTTATAATCTAGAATATCTTTTCTTTTAAAAATTGTGTTTTCTTTAAAATTTTTGAAATCTTCCACTAAATAATTTGGAGCGCTTTCTGTTATCTCTTGGTTTTCTACAAATAATTTTTCAGTGATTTGAGGATTAAAAAATAATAAAATTCCTATAAAAGATAAAACCGTCCCAAAACCAGTTATACAACTTAAAAATTCAAACATATTTTTTTTTATTATAGCTTGCCTATATTTTTTATTTTTATTTAAAAATTTTTTCTCTCTTTTGCATATAGCTTCTTTTATTTTCTTTAACATTTTAGCTTCCTTAACAATACATATTATGATATTCTTATTTTTAATTTTGTCAATTTTATTTATTTTTTTCTTATGTTATAATTTAAATATAATAATTCATTTAAGGATTCTTGTGAAAAAACCTATTTTAGCAACTGATGTTGATTTTGTTCTTTTAGATTGGGTAGCTGGTTTAGAACCATTTTTAAAAGAAAAAGGAATGAAATACGATCATATAAAACAATATGCAGGTAGCACTTATTATCCATCTTTATCAGAATTATTTCTAATTGAAGATGAAAATAAGAACTTAGAAATTTTAGCTGAATTTAATAAAAGTAAATATATAGAACAACTTCCTATTTTCCAAAAAGAAGCGATAGACCATATTAATAATATTAAACAAGAATATGATATTGTTGCTATAACTTGCCTTGGTACAGAGGAAGACAAAAAAAATAAAAGAACAAACAACCTTGTTAATCATTATGGAGAAGTTTTTTCTGATGTTATTTGTATACCTGTTCGACAATCAAAAGAAAAATATCTAAAAGAATTAAAAAAAGAAAGTCATGTAGAGTTCTATGTAGATGATAGGATAAAACATCTTCAAGAAGCTATTGACTGTTTAATTAAACCATTACTTTACGTTAGAAATGCTGATAAACCTGAAACTGAAATTCCTATTGTTGAATGCTGGAGTCATATTGAAGATAAATTAAACGATCTACATTTAAAAAGACAAAATAAAACTACTAACAAAATAAAATTAAAATAATTAATATTTTTTTGTTGACAATAATATAGATTTTATATATAATAAAATATCTGAGGCTATGAAGCAAGTTCCTTCTAATTAAAATTACTTAAATATGATGACTACTTGCTCGCTTTCCTCTCCCATTATTCTTAATTCAAAGGTGAAAAATGAAAAATCTAATTTTATTAAATTCTGGTTTAATTGAAGTAAACTCTGATAATGCTGAAAGTAATTTCAATGTTTATTCTACCACCTTTGTATCAAATCTTATGCATTATGGATTTATTCCTAATAATGAACTTTTTTCTATTCTTAATTCTCTTTCTAAAGAAGAATTATTTTCTCTTTGGAAACAAATTAAACCTGCTCTTGAAGAAGTAACAGGTGCTAACCGTAAAATGAGTGATTTTGTGGTTTATAAAAACTTTCCAGAAGAAGTTATCAAAATGGATGAATTTGAATATTGGACAAAACAAATATGTATGTATATTGGTTTTCCTAATGAACTTTTTGTTGAAGAAGAAAAGAAAAGAAAACCTTTAAAAGAAAAAATTAAATTTAAAGTTTTAGCTCCTGCTAAATCTAACTCTATGGATTTAATTTATCAATCTTTATTAGCTTCAACAACTAAATGGAGTGATTCACAGTTTCAATTTATTGAATACTTCCTTGATAATAAAAAAGACTTAACACAACTTTCTTTAAATGATTTTTCTTTTAAAATTAACGGTATTTTTACTATCAATAAAATTTTAGAAAAAAACTTAAATATCTCTTTTGATATTAAAGATGCTACTGATGTTTTAAGACTAGCCGTTGCTATGTCAGAAGGTGATCTTTCACTAAGAACAAATACCAAATTTAGAAAATTTAAACGTTCTGAAAGAAGAATGTTACTTTCTTTGCTTGATAAAACTAATAACCTTGAAGATGATTTTGCTATGCGTAAAGGAAAATGGAAAGCGTTATTAAGATATCTACATCCAAATGATTATAAATTTAAAAATGTATCTAATGCATATGATTCATTGTATAACAACAAATGTAAAACATTTGAATCTAAGGTTAAACAACTTATTTTTAAGGTTAAACCTGAAATAAAAGGCTGTACAAAATGTAAAGTTGATTTAGCTTCTAAACTTAAAGATAACTTATCAAAAGAAGACATAGAACAATTAGAAAGATTACAAAAAGAACTTTCTTTTAAAACAAAAAAATTTGATACTTCTATTTCTAAAGAAGAAGAAAGTAAAATTTATAATGAATTAGAAAAGTTACTTCTTTCAAGAACAGGTTATTTATATAGAAATTTCCATTTTCTATATTCTATTTTTGAAAAACCTGTTGTCTTAACTTTTAAGAAGGTTATTCCTGAATTAACTACATTACAGTTAATTAAATTTGAAAAATACATTAATTCTATTAATGATAGAAAAAAACTAATGTATGCACCAAATGGTAATTGGAATAAAGTTGTTGTTGAAGACAATAATAAAACAAAAATTCATTCTTGCGATGTATCTTTATTAACCAATTCTATCAAAGAAGAAATTAATAAAAGACTCTCAAGTAAGTTTACAGATGGTATTACACTTAAAAAATCTACTCAAAACGTTTTCTTAAAAACTAATGATCAAGAATTAGCTAATTATGGGCGTGGTACTGTATTTGATATTCCTAAAAATGTTAAATTTATTAGAACTGCAAGTTTTTGGTCTTGTGTTACTAATGGTAACAACTTTTTTGATAATGGTTGGAACTTTTTTGATGAAGATTGGAAACCAAAAGGTACTTGTTGTTGGAATAATGAACGCTTTAAAGTTAATAATAAAGTATTATCAGTATTTTCTGGTGATCCTACTAATTCAAAAGAATTAGACGGTAAAGCTTGTCAAATGATTGATCTTTATTTAGATAAATTAGAAGTTGCTGGTGTTCGTTATGCCGTTTGGAATATTTTATCTTATAGTAATATACCTTTTTCAGAAGCAAACGATGTTTTAGCTTCTCTTATGTGGGGTAAGAAACCTATGAGTGGTAATACTTTTGAACCAAGTAGAGTTAATATGTCTTTTCCATTACAAGGTAACAATTTAACTAAATATATTGCTTATATTGATATTAAAGAAAGAAAACTGGTTTATGTAGATGCAAACCTACGTTCTTCTATTCAAAGTGCTGGTAATAATGAAACATTAGTTTCTGAATTAATGCCAGCTTATATTGAATATTTATCAACATTACCAACTGTTTTTGATTTATTTAAATCTCTTGACAAAAAAGGTGATACTGTTATTACTTATTCTGATAAAAATGTAGATTTAAAGGATGAAGAATCAGCTTATGTCTTTAAACCTACTAATGAGAAAAATTCATTTACTCAAATAGATTTAGAAGAAGTTATTAATCTTAAATAGCTTCATTTATAGGAGTCCATTATGAATTTAAATAATTTTTATTATAAAAATGAATTAAAAAATATTAAAATGAGACAAATATTCTCATATTTTTTAGACTATAAAAGAAATTTGTTTCATAAATTTTTAACTAATATAAAAGAATTAAAAAAATTAAAAATAAAAAACTTTAAAATTTTTTTTCTATATTTAGAAGCTGATATTAAACATTATAAAAAAGAATATGCCAAAATACTTTATAATGATTTTAGAAGTGGAGTTCGTTTAATTGATTTTTGTGAACATTATAAAATTGATACTTCTAATATTCAAAAAACACTTAATAAAGATTTTTTAAATATTAATGATTATTATACTTTATTAAATTTTTCTCAATCAATAGAAGTTGAAAAATATTTCCATATTATCTCTAACTATAAAAAAGAAAAAGACAGAATAAATATTGATAATATATTTTTATTACAAAATGGTAAAAAAACAAAAAAAGTTGTTTTTAAAGAAAAATATAAAGGTAAAAATATTATATTAAGTACTGATAAAGATTTAGAAAATTTTGAAATAATTAGAAAAAAAGTAAAATTGTTGTCTATTTAAAATAAGGAAAAATAAAAAAATGAAAATTAATCCAGAATTAAAAGCGTGGTTTATTCAAAAAAACAAAGATCATATTCTTGAAGGAGTTCGCCAATTTAAAGAAAATAATTGGTATGGATTTCTATATTTCTAAACAAGAATATTTTGATCATGCTACAACAATGCAAAAATCTGGACGTAATGATGTTGTTGAATGGTTTGAAAAATTTAATTGCCCTATTAAAAATAGAACACTTAATCTAAGACCGATTATTAAAAAGATAGTAAAACAAGAGCAGCAAGATAAACAACATGTTTATGACAGTATTGTTGTTGATAATGGTGTACTTGCCGCTAAACAAACCTTTTTAACTGTGTGTAAAAATAATAAAAAGTTAAAAGTACAATCATCAGGCTTTTCTTCTTTGAAGTTTAAAAGTAAGAAAGGTGTTAAGCATTCTTTTAAGATTGATCGCTTACCACAATCAGGAATGCCAAATAAGAACGTATTAGGTGATATTGTGATTACCGAAACAATACCCGAAGAAGCATATAATAAAACCGCAATTATTACTTATGATAAAGGACGATGGTACTTAAACGTACAACAACATATTACACTGAAAGACGAGATCCAAGGTAAAGTAGAATGTGTTGCTATCGACCAAGGCGTAAGGACTTTTGCGACTACGTATTCACCACAAGACGTATCTTTTGTCGGTGAAGACTTTACTAAAACTACTCTTTTTCCTTTAATGAAAAAAGTTGATAGTTATATAAGTCAAAAACAAAAGTTATTTAATCAATTTCCAAATGTTAAATTTAAAGATTTACCGCAATGGACGAGAGATAGAATAACGCACTGTGATAAACAAATAACAAAGTTAAAATGTAAGAAAGAACATGTATTAAATGACTTACATCACCGCTTTGCTTATGACTTAGTGAGTAATTTTGACTGTATATTCTTACCGACTTTTGAGACAAAAGGAATGGTAAGAAGAGAAGGTAAAGTAAGAACCATAAGACGCAATACCGCACGACAAATGCTCGATTTAGGGCATTATAAATTCAAAATGATATTGAAGTGGTATGCGAAGAAGTATGGTAAAAAAGTCATTGATTGTAATGAAGCATATACGTCAAAAACACGTTCTTGGAATGGTGATATTGACGAAAAATTACAAGGTAAAAAAATAATAAAAGATAAAAATATTATCGTTGACCGTGATGCAAATGGCGCGAGAAGTATTTTTATTAAATGTTTAACAAGGTAGATTGAACCTTAACCATAACAAAAATTGTTTTGCGATTTTTGCGGTTTTAATCAAGAGTAGAGGAAATGATGCATTTAATGGCTCAATTAAGAGATGGAGCAATTTCTTATAAAATGCTTTTTGAAGAACCAAAACATCCTAAAAAATAATTTTAGTACCATTAAAGTAATATAATCTCCCAATCACCTATACCTTTTGAACTGTTAAAACAACTACCATTGTATCTACCATTTATAGGGCTACACCAAGCTGTTAAAGAATTCGAGGTTATTACTCCACTTATTCGGTTATCCGATCTAATTACAATATAATCTCCTACTTTAACATTGTTTGTATTCACCGACTCAATTGCCTCAGAAGTATTTAATAGAAATCCTTTATCATCTCTTTCTGGTTTATTAAAAATAAAATACAAATCTTCTGAATGATAAATTTTTATTTTATCAAAAGGAGTTAATGAAATCCTATCCAGTGCTTCGTCAGATATACTACTAAAATTTTCTTGTTTGAATACTATTTCTTTCAAATCACATTTTACAGTATATGCATCTTTATTTTCATCATATATAGTATATTCACCGCTACCTTTATAACTACCATGATAAAAAATATCTTCACAACTTGTAAATTTATGTTTTTTTATTGCTAATAGATTACCTGCATTTCCATTTAATGTTGTTAATATTAATAAGGAAGCTGATATTATTTTTATTATATTTTTCATTTTAACCTTTTTTTTTGATTTATTATAATTATATAATATATTAATAGTATTCTTATTAAAAAGGAGAATTATTATGAGAGAATCAATATAAACAACATAACTAAAACTACAATTCATATTAAAATAAAAGAATTGGAAACATTAATTAAAGAAGTCAAAAATCCACAAATTAGAAAAAACTTTGAAAAAGATTTGGTGTCATACAGAGCTATTAAAAAGATACTTGATGATGCCGAAAAAAATAAATAATAAAAAAGCTTCTTTCGAAGCTTTTAAAATATTTCAATTTTATCTTTATTTAAAGAACACTTTATTTTTCTTAATAAAGAATCTTCATTACCAAGTTCATTTACATAATTATTAAAAAATTCACCTAAATTCTTTAATTCTATATAAAACATTTTATTCATTAATAATTCTGATTTTTGATATAATCCTTTTATCAAGTAACTTCCATTAACTTCTTCATAATCAATTAAAGTATAAACAGTATCATATCTATTCATATCAAATATTACTTGATTTAAATCTTCATCTATTGAATACTCAAAATCTCTTGTTTTACAAATAATATCATAATCCTTATATAATAAGTTTTTATTTTCTTTTTTAGAAATATATTCAGCAATTATACGATAGTCTGTTTTCTCTATTTTTGCAGTTTTCCTAAATATATTTAATAATATTTTGTTAGAGGGTATAAATTTTTTACCTGATACTTGTTTAATTATCTCTTTTTCTAAAACTTCAAATTCTTTATATTCATCTTCTATATTAAAATCAAAAATATCGTATTCTTTTTTTTCTAATAAATTTTCAAAATTACAGTCTACTATTTTAGAAGCCAATAACTGTTCTAATGGTATTTTTTCATTTAAATCAGATTCTTCTTTTTTGTTAAGCAATTTTACATTTATATTTTCTTCTGCATTTATTATTTCAATAAAATATTTATATTGATCTTTTGATATTTCAATTCTAAATTTAGATTGAGTAAATATTGCTGATTCTGATATTGCTACTATTTTTATTTTTTTTATTTTCTTTTTATAATTACCAACAGGATTTAGTAAAAAATTATCACTTAATTTTGCAAATATAAAAAGAGCCTTTTTTTCTATACCTTTATAAAAAACCCCCTCCATATAAAACCAAGCTTTTTCTATTTCTTCTAAAAATATTTTATTCATTATAAGTTCTCTAATTTTATAAATATTACCTATTATAACAAATTTAAATTACTAATTCAATTTTTTTAATTCTTTTTATTATTTTTATTGACTTTATTTTTTATTCTTTATATAATGTAATTATTAAATTAAGGTAATTATACAAATAAGGTTTTTATATTATGAATAAACAAGTTGTTCGAGTGGCGGCAGAAGAGATTTAAGGTTGCATTTTCATTGAAAGTGCGACCTTTTTGGCTTTCACTTTCAAGAACAACACCCATAACCCTTGAAAGTGATTTCAAGGGTTTTTTTATGCATAAAATAAATGTAGAGATAAACTCATCTTTTATTTAAGTTGTTGATTTAATTGAATTTTTTTTTAAAAAAGTATTGACATATAAAATCAACTATGACATAATGTAAAACATAAGATAAAGAAACGAAATTTTTTAATTAATATAACTAAGGATTTTAAAATGAATATTTTAACAAACACATTAAGCATTGTAGAGATTGAAGTAGCGGAACGTGTTGAACGTGCCGTGGCGGTAGCGTGTATGTGTTAGTTTCTTAATATGAAGCTAACATAAGTTGGCTTCATAAGGTAAAATAAAGAACCCTTTGAAGTCAAATCTCAAAGGGTTTTTTTATGTGCTTTTTAAGGGCAGGGGTTGTTGTATTTTTTATTTAAGTTGTTGATTTAATTGAATTTTTTTTAAAAAAAGTGTTGACAAAGATAAAAAGATATGACATAATGTAAAACATAAGATAAAGAAACGAAAGTTTTAAATTAATATAATTGAGGATTTAAAAATGAAAACTATTAGCATTATTAACATTGTAGAAAAAGAAGTAGCGGAACGTGCCGTGGCGGTAATGCTTATTTGTTAGTTTCCTATATATATGGAGCTAACATATAAAGTTAGCTTCATAAGGTTTTATAAGACCCCTTGAAGTTTAACTTTAAGGGGTTTTTTTATTCGCATAGATTAACGGTTAGATCGTCAGACTTTCAATCTGAAGGTGAGGGTTCGATTCCCTCTGTGAATACCAGTTTTTGGGACTAGTCATGGATGCCGAAGGAGGCTTGCACCTTTCTGAGTGGGGTTCGATTCCCCATAGTTCCACCAAATTAATACTCTGTTGGAGAACGTGGTTATCTCGTCAGACTTTCAA
>Ga0066369_10000766_pt1 | contig 13554 bp, 14 predicted proteins | sample Knorr_S7_td_Bott_FD_70972 | JGI IMG/M metagenome (GOLD analysis project Ga0066369, IMG submission 70972) | Marine microbial communities from Southern Atlantic Ocean transect - Knorr_S7_td_Bottom_ad_4513_LV_A | ecosystem: Environmental > Aquatic > Marine > Oceanic | place: Southern Atlantic... | reverse complement strand
AAATACACCTGCTAAAAATTAGTGATTAAAATTAAAAAAAAAATTTTCTTTGTTATAAAATCAGCATTTGCTCTAGTTATTTTTTTAACACTTGTTCTGTTTTTTTATGCTGCTTTTTTTTTCGATCCATCATCTATTGAAAGAAAGACAGTAAAAAATGAAATAATAGAAGAAGAACAATTAATAGAAGAAGAAGAAAAAAGATTAATAGAAGAAGAAAGATTAAAGGAAGAAGAGAAGCAAAAGTTAAAGGAAAAAACTAAAATTAAACAAGTTAAAACCACGCTGAAAGATGGTTTGTATGCTACCGTCGGAAATAAAGCTATAACTCGATCAGATATATTGAACGAAATTAAATCGATTTTAATCTTAAATAATATGAGTTACTCTGATGAAAAAAGACAAGAATTACAGCAGATGGCTGTAAAATCAGTTATCAAAAGAAATATTAAAGAAATTGAAATTGATAAAAATGATTTTTTAGAATTTAGTCAAACTGATTTAAATTTTCATTTGAATAGGCTAGCAAGCAACGCAAATATGGATTTAGCCACCTTAAAAAATATATGTATATCCAATGGATTAGATTTTTCAATTATTGAAAATCAAATGAAAATAGAACTTTTGTGGAATAGTTTAATTTTTCATCTATATAGAAATAAAGTATCAGTAAATTTAGGCGAGATAGATAAACTATTGAAATTGAATCAAAATAAAAAAGAATTTAATGAATATTTAATCTCAGAAATTGTAGTTAAGGCCGTAGAAAAGGATAAATTAGAATCTATGATTAAAGATATAAAAAAAAAAATTGAGATTGAAGGATTTAAAAACGTTGCTATGAAATTAAGTATTTCCGAAAGTGCAATGAGCGGTGGAGATCTGGGGTGGTTAAATGAAAATAAGCTTGCGGAAAAATTTAGATCAATATTATCGAATACTCCTATCGGTAGTCTTTCTAAAGCAATTTTATTAAATAAAAATATTTTAATTTTTAAAGTAAGAGATAAAAGAAAAATAAAAAAAGAAATAAATTTGGAAGAATTAAAAAATCAATTAGTAGACTCAGAGAAAACAAAAATGCTAAATATGTACTCAAGGTCACATTATGATAAATTAAGAAGGTTAATCTCAATAAAATTTTTTAATGAATAAATCAATAGCAATAATTGCTGGTGAGCCAAACAGTATTTCTTCTGAAATCATTTTTAAAAGTTGGCAAATTAGAAAACAATATGTTCACAAACCATTATTTATTATTGGAAGTGTTTTGCTTCTAAATTTACAAAAAAAAAAATTAAACTATAAAATTAAAATAAGAAAAATCGACAATAATTTCAAAATAAATGATTTAAAAAGCAACGAATTACCTGTGTACGATATTGAATATAAACAAAAAAAACCCTTTGAAAAAATATCAAGTAAATCAAACAAGTATATCCTTAAATGTTTTAACCAAGCTATAAAATTGATTGAAAGTGAAAAAATTCTTGGTTTTATTAATTGTCCAATTTCTAAGGAATTTTTATTCAAAAAAAAGCATCAAGGAATTACTGAATTTCTTTCAAAAAAATCTGGTAAGAGTGGTAATGAAGTCATGTTAATTTATAATGAAAAATTATCTGTATCACCAATAACAACTCACATACCATTAAATGAAGTAAGTTCAAAAATAAAAAAATCTAATATTATAAATAAAGTAAAAATTATAAATTCTTTTTACAGAAAAATTTTCAACAAAAAACCAAATTTTGCAATTCTTGGATTAAATCCACATAATTTCTCATTGCCAAAAAAATCTGAGGAAAAAAAAATCATACATAAAGCGATAAAAAATTTAAAAAAATTTAAAATTAAAGTATCTGGACCTGTCCCAACTGACTCTAGTTTTATGATTCTTAACAAACATAAATTCGACGTAATAATTGGTATGTATCATGATCAAGTTCTCACGCCTTTTAAGGCTCTATATAATTTTAATGCAATAAATATTACATTAGGACTACCCTATATTAGAATATCTCCAGATCATGGCGTTGCAGAAAACATAATTGGAAAAAAAATCGCAAGCCCAAAAAGTTTGATAGAATCTATTAAATTTTTTAACTATATAAAAAATAAATGAAACTTTTCCAAAAAGCTAAAAAAAGTTTGGGGCAAAATTTTTTAATAGATAATAATATCATAAATAAGATAGTTAAAATTGGAAGTGTTAGCAAAAATAAAACGGTTATGGAAATAGGGTCCGGGTACGGAAATTTAACAAAAGCAATAGTTTTGGAGAGTCCGAAAAAAATTTTTGCAATTGAAAAAGATAAAAAATTAGTCCTTTTTTTAAAAAATAAATTTAAAAATTACAATAATATTAAAATAATTAATCGTGATATTTTAAATATAATTGAAGAAAACAATTTAGAAAAAAATATAATTGTTTTTGGCAATTTGCCATATAATGCTTCAACTAAAATATTAGCCTCGTTAATATTACTCAAGAAATGGCCTCCATGGTACGAAATTTTAATTTTAATGTTTCAAAAAGAGGTCGCGGAAAGAATTATGGCAAAATCACAAACGAGAGAATATAATCGACTAGCAGTTTTATCAAATTGGAGATTAGAAATAAAGAAACATTTTAATGTTTCCAATAATTGTTTTTTTCCGAAACCTAAAGTTATTTCTACAGTGCTTTCGTTTAAACCAAAAAGGAATAATCAATTTATTTTGAAAGATCCAAAAAACTTAGAAAAAATAACTAGAGTTCTCTTTTCAAATAGAAGAAAAATGATAAATAAAAGTTTTAATAAACTATTTAAACAAAATAAATCAGTAACTAGAAATTTAAATATTAACTTAAATAAAAGACCGGAAGAATTAAGTAATGAAATGTTTTATAAAATTGCTGCACAATATGAAAAATTATTCGATTAATTCATTTATTTTCCTCTTAATCTCACTCAAGTTTTGCTTCTGACTTAGGCCCTTTTTTTCGGAAATTATTATACTCAATATTGTATTATAACACTCATTCAAATCGTCATTAACAACAACATAATTGTATTCATTCCAATGTGATACTTCTTCATTAAATTTATTCATTCTTTTTTCAACTATCTCTTCTTGTTTTTCATGACGATTTAATAATCTCTCTTTTAAAACTTTTCGATTAGGTGGCAAAATAAAGAATGTCACAAGTGATAAATTTTTAATTTTACTTAATTGTTTTGTTCCTTGCCAATCGATATCAAATAATACGTCTTTACCACGAGATAATAATTCTAATACTGGCTTTTTTAAAGTTCCATAACGATTATCAAAAATATTTGCATATTCAAAAAAATTATTTTTTTTTATCAAATCTTCAAATTCTACCATGCTTATGAAGTAATAATCTTTCCCATTAATTTCATTAGGTCTTGGTTTTCTTGTGGTGTGAGAAATTGAAATTGAGAAATTAGTGTTACTTTCAGCAATTTTTTTAGTCAATGTAGTTTTACCTGTTCCGGAAGGTGAGGACAAAACAAACATCATGCCCTTTTCCTCTATTGCCATAGTATTATTTATCAGTCTGATGTTTTTTAAAATTCTTTTAAGTTGCTTGAGCCTCAATAAATTTTATGGCATCACCAACGGTGAGAATTTTTTCTGCTTCACTGTCGGAAATTTCAGAACCAAATTCTTCTTCGAAAGCCATAACAAGCTCAACAGTATCCAAACTGTCAGCACCTAGATCATCAATAAAATTTGCTTCATCCACCACTTTAGATTCATCTATGCCTAAGTGATCAGAAACCATTTTCTTCACCTTGCTTGAAACATCTTTTGTCATATGTAAATTCCTTAATTTAAGTTATTAGTTCTTAATAAATTATTAATTAATTTTGTCAAGACATATACATTCCGCCATTTACATGGATCGTTTCACCCGTTACATAAGATGCTTGTTCGGAAGATAAAAATGCTACACAGTTCGATACATCTTCACCTGTTCCTAGTTTTCCCATAGGGATTCTTGATGTTAGGTATAATTTAACCTTTTCTGCTATGTTCATAGTCATGTCAGAAACAATAAAACCAGGTGATACACAATTAATTGTTATATTTTTTTTAGCATATTCAATGGCAAAACTTTTTGACATTCCAATGATACCTGCCTTAGAGGCAGCATAGTTTGATTGACCCAAGTTTCCAGTATGTCCTACAACTGAAGTAATATTTACAATTCTACCAAATTTATTTTTTAACATTTTTTTTATTGCATATTTAGATAATAAGAATGTAGATGTTAAATTAACATCTATCACTTTTTTCCATTCATCTTCTTTCATTCTTACAGAAAGATTATCAGCATTTGTCCCGGCACTATTAATCAAAATATCTAAACCTCCCAATTCTAAAGAAACATTATCAATAAAATCTTCAATTCTTGAATGTTCAGATATATCAAATCTTTTTACCTTAATATTTGGATATTTTTTTTTAATTCGATCTAATTTTTCAGCTTTAGTACCGCTACCAAGAACATTGGCTTCAAGTGAAACAAATTTTTTAACTAGTTCACCACCAATTCCACCGCTTGCTCCCGTTATCAAAACATTTTTATTTTTAAAATTAATCATTTTTTATGTCCCCTATACAGTCAATATTTGATACTTTAACATCCTTATTTATTTTTTTTACTAGACCAGAAAGTACTTTACCAGGGCCAATTTCTAAAAAATCTTTAACACCTTGCTTTATCATATAATCTACACTTTCTCTCCACCTAACTCTTGATGTAATTTGATCAATTAATAATGGCTTAATTCTGTTCACATCCATCTCTTCTTTGGCAGTAACATTGCTAATAATGTTCGGTTTTGGTTTTAAAAAATTTGTATTTTCAATTTTATCTTTCATATTTTCAGCAGCTTTTTTCATTAGAGAGCAATGAAAAGGTGCGCTTACGGGCAAAAGTATTCCTTTTTTCCTTTTTTTTTTTAAATTTTCACTAAGAATTTCAATTGCTGTTTTTTTTCCACTAACAACTACTTGGCTATTACTATTATCATTAGCGATTTCGCAAGTTTCTCCTTTTGGAAGTAAATTAATTTCTTTCTCAACTTCATCTACACTCATTCCAAGTATAGCTAACATAGAACCTTGACCTGGATGAACTGCATCTTGCATAGATTTTCCTCTCTCGTGCAACAGGTAAGCCGCTCGTTCTATGGACAATGATCCTCCACAAACAAGCGCTGTGTATTCACCTAAGGAATGTCCTGCAAAAAATTTTGCATTATTCAAATTTAAGCCAAACTCCTGGTTTAAAACATTAAATATACAAACCCCTACAGTCATAATTGCAGGCTGCGTATTTTGTGTCAATTTCAATTCTGCTTCAGGACCGTTGAAAATAATATTTGAAAGTGAAAAGCCTAAAGTTTTATCAACGATTTCAAAAAGAAATCTTGTCGAATCAAATTTTTTGTAAAAATCTGACCCCATCCCAACATATTGGGAACCTTGACCTGGAAATAAAACAGCACGCATAAGATAATAACAAATATAATATAATTAAATTTTAATAGTTGTATATTGAAAATTTTAATAGTATAAATCCACAACCTCTGCCAATAATAAGGTGGATTGCTCAATGCTGCATGGAGCTAACCAAGGAAAAACGTAAATGAATTGTTACGAACATACTTTTATAACAAAGCAAGACTTGTCTAACAGTCAAGCTGAGAATCTAGTCAGTAAATACGAGGGTATAATTAAAGCAAACTCTGGAAAAGTGCTAAAAACTGAAGAATGGGGATTAAGAAACCTTTCCCATAGTATAGCACATAATAAAAAAGGTTTTTATTTTCATATCAAATTTGAAGGTATAGGAAAAACGATTGAAGAATTAGAAAAAGCGGAAAATATTGATGAATCATTAATTAGATATTTAACGGTTAGAGTAAAAAAGCATGATTTGGAAAAAAATTATTTTGAAAAAAAAATCTATAAAAATGAAGTAAGTAATTATGAAAAGAAGTAAAAAAATCAAAAAAAAAACAAGAGGTTCTAGATATTCAAAATTAAGTTTATTTCAAAAACCTGATGTAAAGTTTAATAGACCATGTCCTTTATCAGGAAAGGATGCCCCTGTAATAGATTATAAAAACATTAAATTGCTAAGAAAATACATTTCAGAAAGTGGAAGAATTTTACCTTCAAGAGTTACGTCAGTATCATTAAAAAAACAAAAAGAAGTTTCAAAGTCAATTAAGAGAGCTAGGCTTTTAGCATTAATTTGAAAAATTACTATGGAAGTTGTTTTACTAGAAAATATTAAGAGTCTTGGAAAGATAGGCGATATTGTAATCGTGAAAAGAGGACACGGACGTAATTTTCTCATTAAATATGGAAAAGCACTTAAAGCATCCAAAGATAATATAAGTTTAGTAAACAAAAAAAAAGAAGGTCTCAACACAAAGAATCTGACTTTAAAAAAAGAAGCTAAAAAAATCTTTGATGTTATTAATAATAAAAAATTTAAATTTTCTAAAAGGACAAAAGATAACGACGAATTATATGGATCAATAAAGCCAAAAGAACTATCAAAAGCCATTGAAAATATAGAGAAGATAGAAATAAGACCTTCCCAGATTGATTTGGGTAATGAAATTAATAAAGTCGGCTCTTATGAAGCTAAAATTAATTTACACGCTGAAATTTTTGCAAGTATTCATATTGAAGTTGTAAAAGAAAAAGAAGAAAATTAATTTCTTTCATTGGTTTTTCCACAGAAAAACTATTTCGTGTATAACTTTCGTGTTTTTTTTATTATTTTTTTAGTATTAAATGTTTAAAAAATAAGAATGGCCGAACAAACTTTTAAAGTAGTTGAAAATTCTCAAAAACAGATGCCTTGCAATATTGAGGCCGAGCAAGCCGTTATTGGCTCGATCTTAGTCTCGAATGATATCTATGACGAAATTTCCCCAATAATTGATGCGCAAAAGTTTTTTGATCCGATACACGCTAAAATTTATGAAACTATTGAAAATTTAATATCCAAAGGACTTTTAGCTAATCCAATTACTCTAAAAAACCATTTCGAAAATAATGAAGGTTTAAAAGAGTTGGGAGGTCAAGAATATTTAATTAAAATTACTAAATTTTCAACTTCAATAAAACAGGCTATTGATTACGCAAATATTGTTCAAGAAATGCATGTGCGAAGAGAACTGATTAGGATTTCAGAGTCAGTTTTAGATCAAGCTTCCAGTGCTACTGAAATCACTACTTCTGGTGAGGAAATGATTCAAAATGCTGAAAAATCTTTATTTGATTTAGCTGAGAGAGGTCACTTTAACCAATCTTTTATGAAATTTGAAAGAGCCCTTAAACAAACTATTGAAATGGCTAAGAGCGCCTATCAAAATGAAGAAGGAATAGTTGGAGTTCCAACTGGGTTAACTGATTTAGATAACAAATTAGGTGGTATGCATAAACAAGATTTAGTTATTATTGCTGGAAGGCCATCAATGGGGAAAACGGCTTTAGCTACCAATATTGCTTTTCATGCTGCAAAAAATATAGAAAAAAAAGATTTAAAGTCTACAGTTGCTTTTTTTTCACTAGAAATGTCTTCAGAACAACTTTCTACAAGAATACTTTCTGAACAATCAAGAATAAGATCTAATGACATTAGAAGAGGAAAGGTATCTGAACAAGAATTTGAAAAATTTATAGAGACATCAAAAAATATTTTTGAACTACCTTTATACATAGACGAAACTCCTGCTATCACTATTGCAGCCATTAGCAATAGATCAAGAAGAATTAAAAGACTTTTCGGATTAGAGCTGATTGTAGTTGATTATATTCAGTTAATGAGATCAAGCGGACGTAAAGAGTATAATAGAGTTCAAGAAATTTCAGAAATAACCCAAGGGTTAAAAGCTTTAGCAAAAGAACTCGATGTGCCTGTTCTTGCTTTATCTCAACTTAATCGTGCGGTTGAGCAGAGAGATGACAAAAAACCACAATTAGCTGATTTAAGAGAATCTGGATCAATAGAACAAGATGCTGATGTTGTAATGTTCGTCTTTAGAGAAGCTTATTATCTTGAAAGAAAAGAGCCTACCCTTGGATCAATTGAACACGCGGAGTGGCGGCAAAAAATGGATGAAATATCTAGTTTAGCAGAAATAATGATTAGCAAACAAAGACATGGACCAACTGGAAATGTTAAAGTTGAATTTGAAGCAATGTACACCAAATTCAAAAACCTAGAAAATAAATAGCTTTAAACATTTCAATGTTTGAAAAAATATACAAAAATTCAATAATTGAAAAACCTAAATTCACTTTATTAATACTCACTATTTTATTATTAAGTTTTGGATATTTTATAAAAGATTTTCAGTTAGATGCATCATCAGACACTTTGCTTCTGGAAAATGATCCTGATTTAAAATATTTGAGAGAAGTAAATACCAAATATGGCTCTAAAGATTTTTTGGTTCTTACCTACACTCCAAAAGATAATTTATTAGCCCCAGATACGATTAAAAACCTTACGAATTTAAAAAATGACTTGGTAAATTTAACCTGGGCAAGCAATGTAATAACAATTTTGGATGTTCCATTATTAAAAAATAATGATGATGCATTAACAGAAAGAATTAAGAATTTTAAAACTTTATCTGATGAAGATGCTGATAAAGAAAAAGGTTTTGAAGAAATTATAAATAGTCCGATTTATAAAGAATTTATAATTAGCAAAGACGGTAAAACTAGTGGAATATTAGTCTATATCAAAATTGATAAAAAATTATCTGATCTAATAAAAACTAAAAATAACTATTTAGACAAAATAGATAAAGGACAATTAAGCGCCAAAGATAAAAAAAAATATAAAAAATTTCTAATAAAATATGATAACTACAGAAAATCTTATAATCAGAAAAATCATCAAAATATAGTTGAAATTAGAAAAATAATAGAAAAATACGAGGATACAGCCAAAATTCATTTGGGCGGCATCCCCATGATTGCTGATGATATGATGACTTATATTAAAAATGACATAATAGTATTTGGAGCTGGAGTATTTCTTTTTATTGTTTGTACACTTTGGTTTGTTTTTAGAAGTTTGACGTGGGTATTTATTCCGCTTTTAAGTTGCTTTTTTTCAGTTTCCATTATGGTTGGTTTACTAGGATTAGTTGGATGGAAAGTTACAGTAATATCTTCAAATTTCATAGCTCTAATGCTTATTTTAACTATGGCTATGAATATTCATATGAGCGTTCGATATTTACAATTTAAAAAAGAAAATCCAAATATTTTAAATAGTGACGCAATACTGTGGACTTCGAAAAAAATGTTTTGGCCAATACTTTACACTGTGCTTACAACTATTTGTGCTTTTCTATCTCTTATATTTAGTAACATTAAACCTATTATAGACTTTGGCTGGATGATGACCGTAGGCCTATTGGTTTCTTTATCTATAACTTTTACTTTGTTTCCCGCAATTTTAAATATTTTGAGTAAGAAAAAAGAAAATTATAAAGATGAAAAAAAATCAATAATTACCTCTTTCTTAAGTAAAGTTGCACAAAAAAACACTAAAACTATTTTTGTGTCAGCTTTACTTGTTATTATTGTAAGTATTATTGGTATTACAAAGCTTGAAGTCGAAAACAGCTTTATAAATTATTTTGATAAAAAAACTGAAATCTATAAGGGTATGAAATTAATTGATGATAAACTTGGAGGAACAACTCCGCTTGATATAATAATAAAATTTCCAGATAAAGAAAAAGAAGAAAAAACGGATGATGATTTTGATAGCTGGGACGATGAAGAGAAAGATGAAGCAAAATATTGGTTTACAAGAAATAAAATAGATACAATTATTAAAGTTCATGACTACTTAGATAATTTGCCGGCTGTTGGCAAAGTTATATCTTTTGCATCTATGGTTAGAGTCGTAGAAGATTTAAATGAAGGAAAAAAGTTACAAGGATTAGAGATGGGTATCTTATATACCAAAATTCCTGACTTAATTAAAAAGGAAATAATTGATCCTTATATATCTATAGAAAATAATGAAGCAAGAATTAGTTTAAGAATATTAGATTCCAAAGAAGATCTTCGAAGGAATGAATTAATTAAAAAAATTAACTATGATTTAGAAAATCAATTAGGTTTGGATCGAAAAGAATTTAAGTTAGCAGGTGTTCTTATTTTATTTAATAATCTTTTACAAAGTTTATTCAAATCTCAAATATTAACCTTGGGTATAGTTATGGCTGGCATAACTTTAATGTTTCTGATCTTATTTAGAAATATTACGTTATCATTGATTGGTGTTGTTCCAAACTTTATGGCAGCTTTTCTAATTTTAGGTATTATTGGTTTACTAGAGATACCTTTAGATATGATGACCATAACCATCGCGGCTATTACCATTGGTATAGCAGTTGATAATAGCATCCATTATATATACAGATTTAAAGAAGAGTTTAAAAAAATTAATAACTACAACCAAACTGTTGAAAAATGTCATAACACAGTTGGGGTGGCTATTTTAAATACTTCTATAACAATTGTTTTTGGTTTTTCAATACTTGTATTATCAAATTTTATACCAACAATTTATTTTGGTGTCTTTACTGGTATAGCAATGCTTTTAGCAATGATCTCTGTTTTGACACTCTTGCCAAAACTAATTTTAATTGTAAAACCTTTTGGGAATGAATAGCGTGATAGAATTCATACAAAATAACATCTTTGCATTTGATCTTATAGTTTTTCTAACGATTATTTATTATATGGCACAATGTGCCACAAAAGGATTTGCGTTAAGCTTATTTTCTTTTTCAAAATGGTTAATTGCTTTGGTCATTACAATATATTTAGTGCCAAAATTAAATCCCTGGGTACAAGATTACATAGAAATCAGTTATTATTCTGATATTGGTTTAGGTGTTTTTATATTTATAGTATCGCTTTTTGTCATAATTAATTTAGGCAGGCTTATTAGTAGCAGATTAAAATGGTCTGGCCTGGGTGGTGTAGACAGAACTTTTGGCTCAATTTTTGGAATTTTTAAAGGAGGTTTAATTTGTGTGTGTGCTTTCACTTTAGTGAACTGGTTTTATCCACATCAAAAATGGACTATAGCAACTGAAGACACCATTTCATTCCAACACATATATAAAATAAGTGAAATTTTAGTTGAAAGATTTCCAAATAGTGAAGATTACTATAAAACAAAAGAAAAAATAGAAGAAATTTAAAATGGATAGATTAAAAGAAGAATGCGGAGTTTTTGGTATTTTTGATAATAAAGATGCTGCTGCTCTTACCGCCTTAGGATTACATGCTCTACAACATAGAGGACAGGAAGGCTGTGGTATTGTTACATTTGATGGGACAAACTTTTACGCTGAAAGAAGATTAGGACTGGTTGGAGATAATTTTACTAAAGGAAATATATTAGGAAAATTACCTGGAAATTATGCAATTGGTCATAATCGCTATTCGACAGCTGGAAATAATTTAATCAAAAATGTTCAACCTTTCTTTGCTGATCTTCATACTGGTGGTATTAGCATCGCACATAATGGAAATTTAAGTAATGCAAGACATATTAGAAGAGAATTGGTTAAAAATGGTTCAATTTTCCAAACAACATCTGACACTGAAACTATAGTTCAACTGATTGCAAAATCAAAAAGAACAAAGACAATTGACAAAATAATTGATTCCCTTTTTAAAATCCAAGGCGGATATGCATTAACAGTTTTAACAGAAAACAAATTAATAGGAATTAGAGACCCGTTTGGAATTCGTCCTCTGGTTATTGGCAAACTCAATAAGTCTTACGTTTTAGCTTCAGAAACGTGCGCTCTTGATATAATTGGAGCAAAATTTATCAGAGGGGTTGAAAATGGAGAGATAGTTGTAATAACCGAAAATGGATTGGAGTGTATAAAACCGTTTCCTAAAATAAAAGAACGACCATGTATTTTTGAATATATTTATTTTTCTAGACCAGACAGTATTATCAATAATGTTAGCGTTTATGAACATAGAAAAAGATTAGGAGCTGAATTAGCGAAAGAAAACCATATAGAATCTGATTTAATTATACCTGTGCCAGACTCTGGAGTCCCCGCTTCAATCGGATATGCAGAAAAAATAAAAAAAAATATAGAATTGGGAATTATTAGAAACCATTATGTTGGTAGAACTTTTATTGAACCTACACAACAAATAAGAAGCTTTGGTGTTAAATTAAAACATAATATTAACAAATCTATTGTTAAAAATAAGTCTCTGATTCTAATTGATGATTCTTTAGTTAGGGGAACAACTTCAGTAAAAATTATCAAAATGCTTTACGATGCCGGAGCTAAGGAGGTTCATCTAAAAATTGCTTCTCCTCCTATTAAATACCCGGATTATTATGGCGTTGATACACCTAATCAAAATGAACTCCTTGCCTCAAAACTTGATATAGAAGGTATGCGAAAATTTATTAACGCAACAACATTGCAATTTTTGTCAATTGAAGGACTTTATAAATCTATGGGATATGAAAAGAGGAATTCGTCTTATCCTCAATTTACGGATCATTGTTTCACAGGAGAATATCCGGTTAAGCCTATTGACGCTAATGATAAAGATTTTATAAATGATCAACCTTCTTTAATGTCATCAAAATATTAGTAGAAAAATAATATTTGATTAGTTAAATCCTAAAATTCGAGAATTTTCAGTATAAATGAATAATTTTCCATTGTTAATGACTGGGACTGATGTTACTGGATCACCAATTTTTTTAAAATTTTCAACTTTTCCTGAAATTGCAGAACTCACTATTAAATATCCATTTGAGGTAACAGAATAAATTTTTCCGGAACCCATAATGAAACCTGTTACCTCAGTAGATTGTTTTTTCTTTTTTAATATTTTTAAAATATTAGTAGAAGAAATTATTTCACCTGTATCTACGTTTATAATTACAAAATAACCATTTTCTGTAACAAAAAAAATATTCTTTCCATCAACAATGGGTGCAGCGATCGAACTTATATCTATTTTCCAATTAATATAACCATCATTTAGATCACATGAGAAAAGCGATGATTGTGTAGAAAAAATAATATTTTCATTATTTATTACAATATCTGATGATTCAAAAAAATCTGTAACATCTGGAAGCATAGATCCTAATGTATTTAAGGACCAGTCAATATTTCCATTTATTGAATTTATTTTTAACAGATCTCCTAAGGAGGTAATGGCGATAACATCTCCTTGCTCTGATAAAGCTAAAGATAAAAAATTTTGTGATTTTATAAAAGATGATACTGAAGAAACATTCCAAATTATGGAACCATCTTTTACATTGAAAGAAAAAAGTTTATTATCTTGATTCATCAAAAAAATCTTATTATCAAAAATTTTTATTTTTGATTTAAATGGAACGCCATTATTTTTTATCCAAATAAGTTCTCCACTATCTAAAGCAATGGCATAAATAAATCCAATATTATCTGCGAT
>Ga0066369_10000760_pt1 | contig 13635 bp, 7 predicted proteins | sample Knorr_S7_td_Bott_FD_70972 | JGI IMG/M metagenome (GOLD analysis project Ga0066369, IMG submission 70972) | Marine microbial communities from Southern Atlantic Ocean transect - Knorr_S7_td_Bottom_ad_4513_LV_A | ecosystem: Environmental > Aquatic > Marine > Oceanic | place: Southern Atlantic ocean... | reverse complement strand
TGCCCCTTTCCCCCATCAATTACAATGAGTTCTGGTAAGGGCCGCTCCTCTTCCAAAAGGCGCTTATACCTTCTATATACTACTTCTTCCATAGATGCAAAATCATCAGGGCCTATTACCGTTTTAATGTTAAAATGGCGATATTCTTTTTTGCTTGGCCTTGCATTTTTAAACACCACACAAGCAGCAACCGGGTTGCTGCCTTGTATATTGGAATTATCAAAACACTCAATATGCCTTGGGCGTTCTATTAAACTCAAATCCTTTTGTAGTTGTTCCAAAATACGCTTATTGTCTTGCCTTTCAATGTTATTGATTTTGCGTTTTTGTTTGTCCAACTGCATGTATTTTGCATTCCTCAAACTTAGGTCAATTAGTTTTTTCTTGTCTCCAATTTTTGGGAGAGTAATACTTAAATCCTTCCATACATTTTCAAGCGAATGGGAACAGTAAATGTCTTTTGATGTAGAATGAAACCTTTGTCGCAGCTCCACAATAGCCAACTGTAAAAGATCTTCTTCTCTTTCTTCTAGTTTTTTCTTCAGCTCCAAAGTGTGTGCCTGAGTAATTGCCCCAGAGTTTATTTTTAGATAATTTACAAAAGCGGTTTTTTCATCTGAAACGATAGTGAATACATCCACATCATTTATTTTTGGATTTACAATAGTTGATTTTGCCTGGTAATTTTTTAATAGCACCATTTTTTCTTTTACGGATTGCGCTTTTTCAAACTCCATCTTTTTAGAAAACTCAATCATGGCAGTTTTTAAATGCTGAATAACGGATTTTATATCTCCCTTTATTATTTGTTTGATATGTTCAATACCAATTTGATAATCAACAGTTTCTTGTTCCCCAATACAAGGCCCTAAGCAATTCCCCATATGGTATTCCAAACACACTTTAAATTTTTCTGCTTTTATATTTTTTTCAGATAAATTCAAAGTACAATTTCGTAAAGGATACAATTGATGAAAGAACTCTAAAAGCGTTTTTACTAGCCGAACAGAAGTGTATGGACCAAAATAAAGGGAGCCATCTTTAATCACATTTCGTGTCTGGAAAATTCTAGGGAAAGGTTCGTTTTTCACACAAATCCAAGGGTAAGTTTTTCCATCTTTCAGCATTACATTATACTTGGGCTGGTGCTTTTTAATGAGGTTGTTTTCTAAAAGCAAAGCATCCATTTCAGTTTGCACCACTACATATTGTATGTCAAATATTTTGCTGACTAATACCTTTATTTTTCCACTTTCTTGTTTTTTTGTGAAATAAGAGGAAACCCTTTTCTTTATGTTTTTTGCCTTACCTATATAAAGCAATTTTTCATTTTTATCGTAATAGCGATAAATACCAACTTTTTGAGGAATGTTGTTCAGTAAGGTTTTTATATGCTTAGTGGTGGGCATTATCTATTAAGAACAGCTACTTTCTTATACCTTTCTACTACTGCATTTTGGCTGAAAACCTCCATCCAAACAACATATATTCCTGTTGCAAGTTGTAATCCTTCTTCTGAGGTCCCATCCCAATTCTTATTTCCGGAATTGCCAATCATTTCATTATTGACAAGAGTCTTTACCGCCCTCCCGTTACTGTCAAATATCCTGATTGTAGCCATTAAATTTGTTTTATTAAAATTCCAATTTATAGCAACCACATCATGATAACCATCATTATTAGGAGAAAATACTTTTGGTTCAATATTCATCTCCCCAATACTTTGGCTAATGTATTGTTGTGAGTTTTTATAAGTTGGGGTTCCAAAACCTACTGTGCTAGCGGCTGAATGCCAATTATTTGCATTTTTCGTCTCGGCATCCTTGTCCAAGCGCTCTAAACTCACACCATCTTCTGTTTCTAATAACGGAAAGTGCATATCTTCATGATAAGCAAAAGCATCAATTATTTGATTTAAGGATTGATGCACAATACAAATTTTCCCCTCCGCATTAGATAGGGTTGGCATGCTTGCTAGCTCAACAAAAGCATAAGGGTTTTCAGCTTGATATTGCATTTTCACTTTTGCAGAATCGGTAGTTAAAACCAAATAAGATTTTGGGGCAAAAAGGTGTGGTTCTTCTGTAATTACTTCTTGCTCAACAGGGTTGATTTGATTTCCAAGAACAAAAAAGTTGGCAATTCTAAGTTTTGACAAATCAAAATAGGAATTTGTCTTATTATAAATTTCTACATAATCCACTCCGTTATCTTTCGGGTTAAAGAGCACTTCATTTATAATGATATTATTCTCCAAAACGGAATCAGGAACTCCAAAAATCATGCTGTTTGAAAGTAAATTGCCAGAGCAATCCATCAAGTTATTTGCAGATATTGTATAAGTAGTTTGTGTTAAAAAGCTAAAGTTAAAAGTTAGATTAACAGCATTAAAAAATGGGGCAACAGCACTGCTTTTTATTGGAATATTTCCATTGATTTCAAAGAAAGAACTATCCACTACAACCAAACTATCTAGTTTTTTATTGAAGTGAACTTTTACTTTATTACTATCGATAATAAATGCTTTTGTAATTCTAAAATTATCAATATAAATCGATTCTCCAAATACTGAATTTTGTTTTCCAGGTGTTCCGCCAATATTAGCAATTGATGCTCGCCAATTATTTTTCCCTTCACAATAAAGGTTAGGATTCACTCTTTCAATACTCCATCCTCCTTCTGATTTATTGTCATCATTATACCACTTATCAGTATAAGAAATCGTATTTATGATTTTTCCATTATTGTCTTTCAGAACAATATCAGTACCTCCATTTGTAAGTGAAATTGAAGAAAATCCTATTCTAGAAATGTTGTTTGGGAATGAATCAAGAGCATCTTCTTTTATTAAAATTACAAAACTGTCTGGCTCAATAACTGCATCAGGGAAATCTTTTTCTGAACCTCCTATTACCAACTTCCACCCGCTTAATGAAAAAAGTTTATTGGTATTGTTGTAAAGTTCAATATACTCTGATTTTGGCAATCCGATTGAAGGAGTTTCATCACAGAAAACCTCATTAATTACTACCTCATTAGCTGATGCAGTAAAGGGAAGGTAAAAAATATGTTGAATTGTTGTGTCAAGTGAGTTTCCAAGGCAGTCAGACAATGTATTTTGTAGCTGAAAGACATAAGTAATTCCAGAGATTAAACTATCAGAAAAAGTAAGAGTTATAGTTTCGTTATTATTAGAAAGAGCAACTGAATTTGGAGTTCCCAAATTACTTATAAAATAGTTGGAAGTATTTGCTAGTTGCAGACTATCTAGCCCTCTACTAAGTTCAGCAATTACATTGAAAACCCCACTAGCAAATACATTAGTAATGTATAGCGAATCTAAGTTGTTTTGATTGCTGAAAATTGAGTTTTTTCTACCAGGAGTACCGCCTAAAACACTATTTGAAGCACTCCAATTTTCTTTCCCTAAACAAAGTGAATTAGGGTTTATTAACTCTAAGGACCACCCTCCATCATCCTTATATGTATCGTTATACCAATTATCAGTAAAATTTACAGTATTTATAATATTATCAGAAGTGTTTTTAAGCGTGATGCTTGTTCCGTTATTTGTTATTAGGAAAGAAGAAAATCCAATTTTAGAAATATTGTTTGGGAATGAATCTATATCGGCATCTTTTACCAAAATAACAAAACTATCTACCTCTATTGTTGACGCAGGAAAAACTTTATCTGTTGTGCCAATTGTTAGCGTCCAATCAGTTAAATCAATTACTGAAGCTGTTGTATTGTAGAGTTCAATATATTCGTATTCTGGCAGACCAATAGGAGGGGTTGGGTCTGCAAATATTTCGTTTATAATAATATCATTTGTATTTATTTGCGGGGGAGTTGTTGTATCATAAGTTCCGCTTACATCAAAGTTGTCAAACCAAAATTTATCACTTCTAGAAACGGTATACTTGCAATAAACTCCAAAATAATTTGAGGAAGTTATAGTATTGTTAAAAACAGCCCCTTGCAAAAGATATTGATTGGAAGTATCTGCAAAAAGCTCCCAATTACCAATGCTGTCCCGACTAACTTTTATTTTTAAATCCGGATTTGTAGCAGCAATTCCGTCCGCTCCATCAATAATTTTGGTAGTTGAAGATCCGTTTTGGATATATAAACTAACATCATCAATTGTTCCGCTTTGCCCACCAATTCTCACATAATAGCCATTTAAACTAGAAGTTAAATCCTGCTCATCAGAAATCAAATACACTTTTGAATAGTTGGATGATGATGGAGCAAAGCTCATTTTTACCTCAAATTCCCATATCCCATTTATAATTGCTTTACTTTCTGTTGCGAGATAAGAAGTATTAGAAATTGTGTCATTTAAATGTAATTTTTCAAGAGAATCCACTTCAAAATTTCCAACATCACCAATCCAAACAGGATTAGATGTAAAATTTCCATCTGAGAAATCATCTGTAAATTGAGAATAACCTATTAGAGCATATGATATAAAGATAAAAGTAAAAAAGCATTTCTTCATAGTCCGTAAATATACTATTTTTGCACTGTTATAAAAGTAAAATGAGAGGGACAAGATTTTCGCCTTCCATATGAACTTAAAAAGATAGACTTAACAAATGAAATTAGCAATTGTTGGCGTTACCGGAATGGTAGGGCAGGAGATGTTAGAAGTGCTTTCGGAAAGAGATTTTTCGATTTCCGAACTTATTCCTGTTGCCTCTGAAAAATCGTGTGGAAGGAAAGTTTCCTTTAAAGGACAGATGTATCCCATTATTTCTTTAACGGAATTATTAAAAAGAAAAGCGGATTTAGCATTCTTTTCTGCTGGCGGAGAAATTGCAAAAATTTGGGCTCCCAAATTAGCGGAAATTGGCTGTAAAGTAATTGACAATTCATCTTATTGGCGTATGCACAAAAATCATAAATTGATTGTTCCAGAAATTAATGGAAATGCGCTTTCTGATGAAGACATGATAATTGCAAATCCAAATTGCTCTACCATACAATTAGTGATGGCACTTGCCCCTTTGCACAAAAAATACATTATTAAAAGAGTAGTAGTTTCCACTTACCAATCCGTTACAGGGACAGGGAGAAAGGCAGTTGAACAGCTCAAAAATGAAGAAAAAGGGATTGATAGCGAGAGGGCCTATCCGTATCAAATTTATCAGAACGCCCTACCACACTGTGATGAGTTTACTGAAAACGGATATACTAAAGAGGAAATGAAACTCACTAATGAATCCAAGAAAATATTGGACAAAAACATTGAAGTAACAGCAACTGCTGTGCGCGTACCTGTAATTGGCGGACATTCAGAGAGTGTAAATATTACATTTGAAAACAATTTTGATTTAGATGAGGTGAGAGAAACTTTAAATAATATGTCAGGAGTAAAAGTGGTAGATAATATTTCAAAAAATGAATATCCTATGCCAATAACTTCACATAAAAAAGATACCGTTTTTGTCGGAAGAATTAGAAGGGATTTCAGTCAAGAAAAAACTTTAAATATGTGGGTTGTAGCTGATAATTTACGAAAAGGGGCAGCAACTAATACCGTTCAAATTGCTGAATATTTGGTTAATAATAATTTATTATAATCAATGATAATTAGTCATAAATACAAATTCCTTTTTATTGGATTGCCTTTTTCTGCATCTTCAGCAATAAGCAAAGAACTGCATGCGAAATATGAGGGACTTCCTTATTTAAGAAAACACTCATTGTACCATGAATTCAGGCGTGTTGCTACAAATAAAGAGAAAGAGTATTTTGTATTTGCAGTTTTAAGAAACCCCATGGAGATTGCCGTTACGGTTTATGAAAAGATGAAAACAAATGCAAAAGGGAACTTTACAAATCCTAATTTGTTCCAAGAAAATGGAGGACACATTACAAAAAAGCATAGAGTAAGATTTAATTTTATAAAAGAGAATAATGCTTCTTTCCAGGAATATTTTATAAAATTTTATCACAAACCATACGATAATACATCAAGTGTTACGATTGATAAATGTGATTATGTAATACGATATGAAAATATAGCAAATGATTACATAACTGCACTTGAAAAAGTAGGGGTTTTAAATCCTAGCCCTCTACTAGTTGCCAACAAAACACAAGGGAAAAGAAAAAATTTATCTGACTATTATACAGATGAGATTAAAGAACGAGCAACTTATATTTTCGGCCCCTTTTTAAATAAATATGATTATAGATTTCCTGAAGAATGGGGAAGTGTAAAAATACCATTAACTAGTAAATACTTATTTGTTATTATGGGGGTATTTAGAAAAATTAATGAGCGTATTAAAAAACATTCTAAAAGAAAAAGTATTTCTGGATCTATCTACGGCGAAATTCAAAGGGGTAATACCCCCTAATTTATCAGCTGAATTACTTTCTGTAAAGAAGAAGAATCATAAAAATACCAACAGAAATTCCTGCATCTGCAAGGTTAAAAACAGGGCGAAAAAAGATAAAATGATCCCCACCCCAAAAAGGGAGCCAGTTAGGATAATGACTATTTATTAGCGGGAAATAAAACATATCTACTACTTTACCGTGTAGTAAAGATGAATAACCTCCCATATCAGGAAAAAAAGTAGCAATACTATTATAACTATCGTTAAAAATTACACCATAAAATATGCTGTCAATAATATTCCCAATAGCACCTCCAATAATTAGTCCGAGTGCAATTAAAGCGCCAATAGAAAGTTGAGGTTTTATTATCGATTTAACATAATAAATACCAACAATCACAACTATAATCCTGAAAACAGTAAGTAATGTTTTTCCTAATTCTCCGCCAAACTCCATACCAAAAGCCATGCCATTATTCTCAGTAAAGTGAATGATAAACCAATCAAAAATTTGATATTCCTGACCTAAAAACATATGGGTTTTTACCCAAAATTTCAAGATTTGATCAAAAACAAGAAGAATAAAAGATGTTAAAAGAATTTTTCTCAAAAGAAATTATTGCATTTTCTTGGCTTCAATACTTAAGGTAGCGTGGGGAACCAATTTTAAGCGATCTTTAGAAATCAGTTTTCCGGTAACTCTGCATACGCCATAGGATTTATTCTGAATTCGAATAAGTGCGTTTTTCAAATTATTAATAAATTTTTCCTGTCGCATAGCAAGTTTCATATTTTCTTCTTTTGAAAGTGTGGTTGATCCTTCCTCAAAGGCCTTAAAAGTAGGAGAAGTATCTTCCGTTCCATTATCCGCATCATTTGCATAAGCACTTTTCAAAAGAGATAAATCTTCTTTAGCCCTTTCAATTTTTTCAATAATTATTTGCTTAAATTCTTTAAGCTCTTTATTGGTGTAAGCGTTTTTATTAGCCATGATTCCTAATTTTAATTATTTTAACACTTGCAGTTAAGGTATCAATTAAATCTATCGTTTCTCCTTCAAAACTACCAGCTTCAGTAAAGCTAAGTGCTTTTGCTAAAGTTTCACTACAAATATACTCTAAATTATTATTAATTGCATTTGTTATTGCTTGATTTTTTTCTACTTCAATATGAATCATATCGGTAACTTCAAAATTCTTTTCTTTTCTTAAATTTTGCAACCTATTTACAAACTCTCGAGCCAAACCTTCATCTTTCAGATTTTGAGAAATAGTAATATCAAGCGCTACTGTCACTCCATTACTACTACTTACAATATATCCAGGAACATCAGCAGAACTAATTTCAACATCTGTTAAATTAATAGTAATTGTATCATTAATTTTATAACTTCCGTCTCTTTCAATTTCCTTAATATCTTCATTTGTAAATTGAGCAATAGCCCCAGAAATCAACTTCATGTCTTTCCCAAACTTTGGGCCAAGTGTTTTAAAATTAGGTTTTATTTGCTTAGTTAATATCCCAGAATCTACTGTTAAATATTCAATTTCCTTTACATTAATTTCACTTAAGATTATCTTTTCAACTCCTTTAATGGAAGTTTCCATTTTAGCATTTACAATAGGCACCATTATTTTTTGAAGTGGCTGCCTTACTCTAATTTGTTCCTTTTTCCTCAATGATAGCGCAAGAGAGGTAATCTTTTGTGCTAATTGCATTTTGTCCTCTAAATCAATATTAATAGCCGCAGTGTTGACATTTGGAAAATCAGATAGATGCACAGATTCTACACTCCATTTTTTACAAACAGAGTTCAAATCCAGGAACAAATTATCCATGAAAAATGGCGCAATTGGAGAAGAAATAATAGCTACTTTTTCTAAACATTCATAAAGCGTCTGATATGCTGAAATCTTAGCCTTATTATACTCCCCTTTCCAAAAACGCCTTCTACTTAAACGAATATGCCAATTACTTAATTTATTAATTACAAAATCTTGAATTAAGCGTGCTGAACGGGTAGGCTCATAATTTTCAAAGTTTCCTTCTACATTTTTAATCAAAGTATTTAACTCTGAAAGAATCCATCTGTCAAGCTCATCTCTTTCTGCTACTACAATTACATCTTCAGAAAAAGAAAAGCCATCTATGTTGGCGTATAAGGCAAAGAAAGAATAAGTGTTGTAGAGCGTTCCAAAGAATTTTCTTTGCACCTCTTGTATTCCTTTTTCATCAAACTTTAAATTATCCCAAGGCTGTGCATTGGATATCATATACCACCTTGTGGCATCAGCACCATACTTGTCAATTATCTGAAAAGGATCAGGAGCATTTCCTAATCGTTTGGACATTTTATTCCCACTTTTGTCCAAGACTAAACCGTTTGAAATTACATTTTTATAAGCAACAGAATCAAATAGCATAGTTGAAATTGCATGCAAAGTAAAGAACCAACCTCTTGTTTGGTCAACTCCTTCCGCAATAAAATCAGCAGGATAATTTTGCTCAAAGACCTTCTTGTTTTCAAAGGGATAATGCAATTGCGCATAAGGCATTGCTCCAGAATCAAACCAAACATCAATCAAATCTAATTCCCTTGTCATTGGTTTTCCATCTTCAGAAACTAAAATAATATCATCAATATAAGGCCTGTGCAAATCAAAGGTATTGTAGTTCTCTTCTGAAAAATCACCGGTCTTAAATTTCGCTAAAGGATTAGTTTTCATCACCCCTGCTGAAACTGATTTTTCAATTTCAGTTTTTAATTCTTCTACTGAACTAATGCAAATTTCTTTTTCCCCATCTTCAGTTCTCCAAATAGGAATTGGAATTCCCCAAAAACGAGATCGTGATAAATTCCAATCTACTAAATTTTCAAGCCAGTTTCCAAACCTCCCTTCCCCAGTTGATTTTGGTTTCCAGTTAATGGTATTATTGAGTTCCATCATCCGTGCTTTGTAGTCGGTAGTTTTTACAAACCAACTGTCCATAGGATAGTATAAAATAGGCTTGTCCGTACGCCAACAATGAGGATATGAATGCTCATACTTTTCTGCTTTAAAGCAAAGATTATCTTCTTTTAATTTGATTACAATCTGGACATCAACAGAGAGTTTTGGTTTTTCCTCTCCTTCTGCATAGTATTCATCTTTCACATACATACCCGCAAAATCAGTTACATCATCAACAAACTTACCTTGTTTGTTTACTAAAGTTAAACTTCCAATTCCATTTTGTTTTGCCAGTCGATTATCATCTGCTCCAAAACTTGGCGCTAAGTGAACAATTCCAGTTCCATCTTCTGTAGTTATAAAATCACCCAATAATACTCTAAAAGCATCCCCATCTTCTGGTTGAGCGTAAGGTAATAGTTGCTCATACCTTAACCCTTCTAAGCTATCTCCTTTAAATTCTGAAATGAATTTGTAAGGAAGGTTTTTATTGCCAGTTTCATAGTCTTCAAATTTTAGCTCTTCATTTTCAGGAGTAAAATATTTTGAAGCTAACTCCTTTGCAACAACAACAGCAATTGCTTTTCCGGTATATTGATTTAGTGTTTCTACTAATAAATAATCTATTTTCTTACCAACAGCCAGTGCGGTATTAGAAGGTAATGTCCAAGGGGTAGTTGTCCAAGCTAGAAAATAAATATCATAATTTGTACTACCAAATAAGGAATTAGATTTTTCATCTTTAATTACTTTAAACTGAGCAATTGCAGAAGTATCCTTTACATCACGATAACATCCTGGTTGATTGAGTTCATGTGTGCTTAGTCCTGTTCCTGCTTTTGGTGAAAAAGGCTGAATGGTATGTCCTTTGTAAAGCAATCCTTTTTTGTGCATTTTCCCCAAAAGCCACCAAACGCTTTCAATGTATTTATTGTCATAGGTTAAATAAGGGTTTTGCATATCTACCCAATAGCCCATTTTTTCAGTAATATCCTCCCAACTCCCTTTGTATTTCATTACATTGGTTCGGCAAGCTTTATTATAATCTTCAATGGATATTGTTGACCCAATATCTTCTTTTGTAATTCCTAATTCTTTTTCAACCCCCAATTCTACAGGAAGCCCATGTGTGTCCCATCCTGCTTTTCGGTTTACCTGAAATCCTTGTAGAGTTTTGTAGCGACAAAATAAATCTTTAATCGTACGCGCAATGACATGGTGAATCCCAGGCATTCCGTTTGCAGAAGGAGGTCCTTCATAAAAAGTAAATGTAGGATTTCCTTTTCTACTTTCAATACTCTTTTCAAATACTGAAGTACTCCTCCAATTTCCTAAAACTTCCTTATGAATATTAGGTAAACTTAACTGTTTGTATTGCTTGAACTTACTCATTTAACCATTTAAATATAATGTGTGCAAATATAGTTTTTGCATTTTAGAATTTAAACTATCCTACATAATAAGACAAAATATTTTTCACTTGATTGATATATGCTCCACCAAAAAGATTTACATGTACCAAAAGAGGATACAAATTACAAATTTGTATTCTTTCTTCCCATCCATTTTCAAGCGGATGGCTCTCATTGTAAGCAAAATAAAAATCAGAGTTGAACCCACCAAAAAGATTGCTCATTGCAATGTCTATTTCCCTATTCCCATAATATATTGCAGGATCAATTAGCATGGGAGTATCTCCGTTTTTGGCTAAAAAATTTCCACTCCACAAATCACCATGCAATAAAGCTGGTTTTTCATTGGGGAAAAGATTTGGAAGCTTTTGAAATAATTTATCAAAATCGGATAAAAGAGTTCCTGAGAAATTCCCAATAGATAGCTGTGCTTGCAATCTGTTTTGAATAAAAAATTCAGTCCAATTTTTGTTTTGCGTATTGTCTTGGTATAAGGAACCAATATAATTATCAAAATCCAGTCCAAATTTTGAATGTGTTTGTTTATGCATTAAAGCTAATTTTTGCCCAAAAACTTCCCAAAAAGCATTGTTAGGATTAGAAGGAGGAATAAATTCAAGAATCAAAAAATCATCATCAAAACAAAGTACATTAGGGATGCGTATCGTATTTGTATCTTTCAACACTTTTAATCCATTATATTCAGTTTGGAACATATTTGCTTTGGCGTTTGTATTCCATTTTACAAAGAAAAGCCCTTTGTCGGTATTGATTTTGATGGCATTATTAATGCATCCGCCAACTATTGAGGATTCTCCATTAACAGTAATAGTCGTATTTAAGGCATTACCAAGTTGTGTAATTATCCTTCTTTTAATTTCTGACGGAATCATTGCTCAAAAGTAAGGAATTTACTTTAAATTTGCCTGCTGTTTTTTGGGGGTATAGCTCAGTTGGCTAGAGTGCTTGCATGGCATGCAAGAAGTCGTGGGTTCGAATCCCACTATCTCCACTAAAAATAAACCCACATGGGTTTTTATTTTCTCAATTATATAGATAAATTATATCAAATTTTGGAAAATTATGCAGATGAAAACCATCTCAAGCTGAAAAAAAGGGCATTGCTAAAAGTGTCCTAAAATATTAGCGAATAATGTTGATATGGCCAAAATCTTGATGCTTCCATTGCTCAAAATCTTTCACATATTTGAAGAAAATTTCATACACATAAGTTCCCATAGGAATTTCTTCTCCACTTTCTTTGTGTTTGCCGTCCCACCCATTTTCACAATCCAAATCGTGAATGTTGCTGGTTGAGTATAAAAGCTCCCCAATTCTATTATAAATATTGAAAGTGAAAGTTTCTTCCATTATGCCATGATAATTGATACAGAATTTATCATTTATTCCATCCCAATCAGGCGAGAAAGAATTTGGAATATGAAGCCAGTACTCATCTTTTACCCATAACTGATTAAAAGTAGTTTCCTTACAACTATTTGCATCTGTTACAATCATTGTAATTTGATAAATCCCTACTGAATCAGGGTAAGTGTGGTAGGGGTTAGCAATTAAACTATCAAAAGTATTATCTCCAAAATTCCACAGCCAACTTACAATATTTCCAACTGAAATATCTCGAAAATGAGCAGTCGTATAATTGATATTAAGTACATCAGGACTAACTGTAAATTGGGCTGTAGGAGGTGTGTTTTCTACCACATAAGCTGAACCGCTTGTAATGCCAATTTCACTAGCATCCGAGTAGGATAGAAGTGTATATTCTCCCGCTTGCCTAGTATAAATGATATAAGGATTATCAAAGGTTGGTGGAATTGACGTCTGAGCAATTCCATCAATTTCATACACAAAAGTAAAAGGGGCAATTCCACTAAAAGCTACAGATACTTCCGCTAGTATATTTTCATTAGCACAAAGTGTGTCGCCACCACTAATAAAAGAAATAATGGTTGGTTTTAAAATAGTATGCAACCGAATGGTGTCCATATAATCAGCATAAAATGTTACTTGCTCGGTAGAAGTATTTGGTAAAATTATACTACTATCGGCTTCCCAATGACTGAAATAATAAAGCGGATCAATTGTTGGAATTAAAGAAACCGTATCCCCGAACATATAAATTTCTGCGGAGGGGAAAGTATTTATTACAGTTCCGTTTACATCAAGAGTTGTGATTGTTCCTGTTGGGACTACTTCATATACAATAGCAGGTTTGAGCAAGGTATACAACCGAATGGTGTCCGAATAATCAGCATAAAATGTCACTTGCAAGGTAGAAGTATTTGGTAAAATGGAACTACTATCAGCTTCCCAATGACTGAAATAATACAAAGGATCGATATTTGGAGAAAGTAAAATGGTATCGCCTAAAACATAAGTTGCTGTAGTTGGGAAAGTATTTATTGCCGTACCATTTGCATCAATAGTTGTAGTTGTTCCTGTCGGCACAACTTCATACACAATATCTCTATATTCTACAGGAGGGATGAAATGTGCAGTAACAGTTACATTTCCCAATAAATTTAAAGCCAAAGTGTCCACCAAAGAATCATAAACATAAGTATTTATTGGATCTACTTCCCAATAATAGAAAGTGCCACTCTTCACTTCAAACGGAAGCGTAACCCCACCAAAATATTGCCCTGTCCAGCCAGAATTGTTCTGATCGATTGTAATCCCACTCATTTTAACTTCCCCAATTCCATCAATAATTACCGTTACATTGTATGGGCCTGAAAGTTGCGGATAACAAGGGTTTACAAAAGAGGCATTTATCGTACTACATCTTTGGTTGATAAAATCCCTTAAATCTTGTACATTTTGTTGCCAATCAGCATAAGTTCCACCACCCCATTGGTTTATCTGTCCTGGCATTTCTGGATCAATAATGTTTATCAA
>Ga0066369_10000752_pt1 | contig 13689 bp, 11 predicted proteins | sample Knorr_S7_td_Bott_FD_70972 | JGI IMG/M metagenome (GOLD analysis project Ga0066369, IMG submission 70972) | Marine microbial communities from Southern Atlantic Ocean transect - Knorr_S7_td_Bottom_ad_4513_LV_A | ecosystem: Environmental > Aquatic > Marine > Oceanic | place: Southern Atlantic... | reverse complement strand
GCCGTGGTTGAGCCGCTGCGCTGCACGACCATGGGCTGACTTCCGAAGCAGAGCAGGACAATTTGTATGGCGAAGGCGAGATGACGATTGGCACTCATCGGTCACGCCATGACAAGCCGAGGCTTCCGCCATTCGGTGAAAGGGCAAGGCGAACTACAGCCCCATTCTTTATAACGTTGCTATGAAGATATAACGTCCCCCAACGAGGAGGCACGTTTCTAGTGACGACAACCCTTATCACCGGGTGTTCGACAGGAATCGGTCTCGCGAGTGCGGTCCACCTTGCCGCACGCGGCCATACCGTCTACGCCTCGATGCGCATTACTGCGAACTGTGAAGAACTCCTCTCAGCCGCCAAAGAAGCCGGTGTAGAGGTGACGGTGCTTACGTTGGATGTCGACAAATCCGATTCAATCCGGGATGGAGTCGAACGTGTCATTTCCGAGGCAGGCCGTGTAGACGTGCTGGTCAACAACGCCGGTCTAGGGGACCTCTGGGCAATCGAAGACACGACGGACGCCGGGCTTCTTCAGCTGTTTCGGACAAACGTGTTTGGCCCAATCGCTCTGATACGTGCCGTACTCCCCGCAATGCGCGCTGCTGGGTCCGGGACCATCGTCAACGTGAGTTCGGTGTCCGCTCGGATTGTTTCGGCCTTCTCGGGCCCGTATGCGGCAACAAAATCCGCCATGGAGGCCATTACCCAGGCTGTCGCCGTAGAGGGGGCGGCACACGGCATACGATGCGTGGCAATCGAGCCAGGGTTTGTACGCACACCGATGCTTGAGAAAGCACTATCCACTTTGCCGGTCGCCGAGGGTCCGTACACGACCGTCGCCGGATTCATCCGGACTCTCTACGAGAACGGCATCGAGGGGGGCGACGACCCATTCGACGTCGCCCGAACCATCGAGGCGGCGATCAACTCGGATGAGACCGTCATCCAGCATCCGGTCGGTCCCGCCGCTGAGTGGGTCATCAATGGCAGAGCCGCGACCCCTGACTCGGAGTGGGTGGATCTCTGGACCAGCGGCACCCAAGAAGAGTTCGGAACCCGATTCCTAGAGTTGTTCGGAGAACCTCCCTAGTTGGCGCCGACGCTAGAAGCACCCATTTGCCGGCAAGATCCAGAAGAGACGAGATAGATCAAGTGGAGTTTCGGAGAAGTAGTCACATTGAGGAAGCTCTCGCCTCCCTTGCCGAACTTGGATCCGAGGCCCAAGTTCTTGCTGGTGGCACCGACCTGATGATGCAGATCCAGCGCGGCGAGATTGCACCTGAAACGCTGGTGCACATTGAGCGAGTGGCGGGCATCGGGGACATCTACGAAAACGGCCGACTCAACGTGGGTGCCCTAGCCACTCACCTCGACCTGGCCCACAACCTGGTTCTTGTCGACCGCTACAGGTCAATCTCTCACGCAGCCTCCCTCGTTGGGGGGTGGCAGACCCAGGCAGTCGGGACAATCGGTGGCAACGTGTGCAATGCCTCCCCGGCAGCGGACCTCCTTCCTCCACTCCTCGTCCACGGAGCGAACGTTCGGGTAATTAGCCAGGGCCGTGGCGAACGCGAGGTTCCACTTGCCGAGTTCATCGTTGGGCGTCGGAACATCGCCCGTGAACCCGACGAGTTGGTCACCGGCTTCAGTCTCGATAAGGCAGGGGGCGGGACCGCCGACGTCTACAGGAAGGTGGGGCGTCGGGGCGCGATGGAGGTGGCAGTCGTCGGCATCGCAGTTCGACTCTCAGTCGACGAAGACGGGAAGATCAGCGATGCCCGCGTAGCTGTATGTTCGGTTGGCCCAGTCCCGTTTCGGGCATCGGCCGCCGAGCAAACTCTGGTGGGTGCGATACCCGACCGGGACCGGGTAGCCGCTGCAGCACAGATGATCGTTGAGCAATCCGAGCCGATCGACGATGTGCGTGCCACAGCTCGGTACCGCAAGATGGTGCTTCCCCGAGTCTTCGAAAACGTGTTGACCGAATGCCACGCTCGCGCCGTCGGACGTCAAAGGTGAGTTCGGTGAACGGTCTAACGAGCGTTGATGGCCATTCCGTCACGGTCCATGAGGACGGTACGACGACGCTATTGGAGTTTCTCGCCCTATTCGCTGGATTCATCGGCAACTTCGAGAGCGTCCACAGCAGCGTGGTGGAGTGACACCAGCGATGCGTTTCGGAATCGGTGTTCCCACGGCAACCGAGGGGATGATGTACCCGGTTCCGTACGCGGGAATCGAGGATGCCGTCCGTCTGGCGACCGAAGCCGAGGCGCTGGGATACGACTCGGTATGGGGAAACGACCACGTGTCCACCCAGGGCTACGTGCGTCGTAAATACGACCAGCCACCCTCATTCTTCGATCCGTTGACCTACCTTGCCTTTGTTGCCGCGGTAACCGAGCGCATCCGACTGGCGACATGTGTTCTTGTGCTGCCGTTTCGCCACCCAGTCCTGGTTGCCAAGCAGGCAGCGACCTTGGACCAGCTATCCGGTGGCCGGTTCGTCCTTGGGGTTGGTGTGGGTGCCTACCGTGAGGAGTTCGAGGCGATGTGGCCAGAACGGGTCCTCCACCGTGGCCACTACGTTGACGAGTCGGTCGAAGCCATAAGCCTGCTACTGAGCGATCGGACGGCGACCTATACCGGCGACGTCGTTGCCTTTGATGATGTGGAGAGCTTTCCTAAGCCGGTGCAAAAACCCCTCCCCATCCTCTCGGGAGGGAACTCACGGGCGGCTCGTCGTCGAGCAGGCAGGTACTGCAACGGCTGGCTTCCCGCCTGCCTGACACCTGCGGAGTATCGGGACGGGCTGACGGAGATACAAGAGGAGGCAATGCGGGCCTCGCGGAGCCTGGACGGGTTCGAAGCGGCGATCCAGGTTGCGGTCTCGGTCGACTCAACCCACGAGGTTGCAGTAGAGCGATTCAGATCATCCCGGATCTACTCGCACCTTATGTCGCTGTCGGATTCGACCATGCAAGGGCGGCTTGCCGACGACCTTGAGGACCGCAATCTTGTCGGCACTCCGGACGCTGTGTGTGAGAAGATCTCCCGATACGCCGAGGCGGGTGTATGCACCCTCGCCGGCCTGCTCTTCGCGACCGACACTGTGGAGGCGACCCTGGACGCTATGGCTATGTTCGCGGAGGAGGTTGTCGACTCATGGACACCGTGACCTCGGCGACGACTCAGCGGCTCCTCACGGAACTCGAGACCAGTTCGCTCGATGGCCTGGTGGTTAGCCATCCGGCCAACGTCGCCTACGCAACGGGCTACAGGAGCGTGGCCGCCGGGATCATGCTGGGTGCCCGTATGGCGGCTTGTGTGACCCCTGACCGCCGTGTCTTAGTCGCCTCGGCCTCCGATGCGGCTGCCGCTCTCGACACTGGAATTTTCGCGGAAGATTACGTGCCTTTCGGGCGGTTCTTCTTCGAATCTGCCGAAGGAAATGATCCCGCGGCATCCATGTCTGACGTGAACGCCAATCTTGAGTCAGCGATGGAGGAGGCCCTGGCCCGATCGGGCTTTAGAGGAACGGTTGGAGTTGATGCTCTCGTCCCCGATCCGATCCGTGGCCTTCTTGAGCAACAAAAAGGCGTGGAAAGGGTGGTGGAAGCCGACGATTGGATCATGGGAGCCCGCGCGATCAAGACCGCTCCCGAGGTGGAACGAATGCTCTCGGCGATCCGGTGCACCGAAGCCGGTATTGAGCGGGCGCTTGGAGAAGCAGGTCCAGGCGTCACTGAGCGCGAACTGGCCAGCATCATTGCCCAGGCCATGGTGGAAGGAGGAGCGGAGCCCCGGTTCCTCGTTGTGACCACCGGGCCGCGCAGCGCTCTTTCCGATGCTCGGGCGACCGATCGGGAGTGGAACCCGGGTGAGCTCCTGCGCTTCGACGTCGGCTGCACCTTCGACGGCTACTGGTCCGACATCGGTCGGACCGCGGTGCTCGGAGAACCTTCTTCTGAACAGGCCCGCTGCTACGCTGCGATCCTCGCCGGTGAGGGGGAACAGCTCGACGCTGCTCGACCGGGGATGACCGCTGGCCAGCTCTTCGATGTTGCTGTTCAGGCTGTTGAGGCGGCGGGCCTCCGCCCTTACCGTCGCCATCACTGCGGCCATGCCATCGGAAGTGAGGTCTATGAGCGCCCGATCGTCGCCCCGGGCTCGGAGGTCGAACTCCAGCCAGGGATGGTCTTCTGTGTGGAGACCCCCTACTACTGCCTTGGCTGGGGAGGGATGATGGTCGAGGATGCAATCCAGATCACTGCTGACGGCAACCGGCGGTTGACTTCCCTAGATCGTTCGCTTCGAGTGGTTCCTTGCTGATGGGCGCCTACGTGGGTCATCTGGCCTGCCCAAGGTGTCTCACCGAAGTGGCCGAGGCCGAGGCGTTCTGGGGATGCCCCTCGTGCCAGAAGGAAGGCTTGGCCGTCAACGTCCACCCGGTCTACCGGCTTGACGGGGTCTCGCTCGAGGCGGACCAATCCGCGACTGGTCTACTCCGCTACCGCGCCCTTCTACCCCTGCAAGAAGGTGTGACTTACTTCAGCCTCGGCGAAGGAGCGACTCCTCTGATCCATCTTGGCAAGATCGGTGAAGAGATTGGTCTCGACCTGCTCTACGTCAAGGACGAGACCCAGAACCCGACATGGTCATACAAGGATCGTCTGGCAGCGGTGGCCGTGAACCACGCCTGGGGATCGGGAGCCGAGACAGTGGTTGTGGCGACTACCGGCAACCACGGAGCCGCAGTTGCCGCGTATGCCGCTGCCGCTGGGTTGCGTTGCGTTGCGCTCACCTTGGAGAGCGTTCCGTCGACCATGAAAGTTCTGATGCAGATCTATGGAGCACACGTAGTTGCCCTCTCCTCAGGTCCCGAGCGCTGGGAGTTGCTGAGGAAGGCAGTCAGCAAGTTTGGTTGGGTACCAATGTCTAGTCTCACTGATCCGCCAATTGGCTCGAACCCATTCGGGATCGAAGGTTACAAGACCATCGCCTACGAGTTGGTCGCCTCACTAGGACGACAGCCCGACGTCGTGGTCGTACCCACAGCGTATGGCGACGGCCTCGTCGGAATCTACCGAGGATTTCGTGACCTATGCGAACTGGGTGAGATCGAGGTTCCACCCAGAATGGTGGCCGCTGAACCGCTGGGTCCCTACTCAGCATCACTTGCCACCGATAGCGAGAGGCCAACCAGTGTTCCGCTGCAGCCCAGCGTCGCCTTCTCGATCGCCAGCCCGGTCGCGACATACCAGGGGATTCAGGCGATCCGCCAAAGCGGTGGCACATCGGTCGTAGTGGGGCAGGATGAGAGGATCCTGGCTGCTCAGCGCGAACTGGCAACTGCCGGTCTGTACCTAGAGGCCTCCGCCGCAATCAGCCTTCCAGCTGTCACCGAGCTTGTTGCCGGAGGGTGGATTAGTGGTAGTGACCTTGTGGTCTGCATCGGCACCTCTTCAGGGCTGAAAGACACCGACGCCACAGCAGGGATCTTGGCCGAAGTTCCCACCATTAGGCCCGATATTGACGATCTCTGTATGGCCATTGGCGGTGCGTGAGCATGGCATACGGGGGTGTCGCCACTACAAGAGAGATCGTGGATCGCTTCTATTCGGCCTTCCTTGCTGGCGACCCAGAGGGCATGCTCGATCTGATGTCGCCCTCGGTGAGAGTCCGATTTCTGGGTCAGGCTGACCTAAAGGGAATAGAGGAAGCGAGAAAGTTCTTCGCATTCTCGGGTGGTCTTCTGTCGAACTTGGAGTTCCAAATCGAGGAACGGATTTTCGATGGGCAGTGGGCAGTTGTGCTTTGGACTGAGACTGGGTCAGTCACCTCGTCGGGCGAACCATGGGAGAACCATGGTGTCGATGTGATCCGCGTTCACGACGGTGAGGTCACGATTGTTCATGAGAACAACGACGTCAGGTTGGTGCGAGCACACTTTCCGCGATTCGATCCTCAGTCCTGAGTCGGCTCAGATAATTGGGGTGAAGTCGAGGTCATATCCGAACGCTCTAGGCCCCACGACCTCAAGGGCCTTCGGCGTCTTAAGTAGTTCGTGACACGGAATGGTCAGTACGTCTGCCCGGAATCCGTATCGCACGACTTCGGTGGTCAGCGGCTCTCCTCGGTCGGTTGACACCAAGGTGATGAGATCGGGAACAACGACCCTTGGCTCACCATCTTCGAGGATCACGAGGTTTTCGTTCTGGAACTCGATCCGGATGACCCGCTCCAGGTCATCACCAGTGCCTTCAAGGATCAGGTGACCCTTCGCAAACCCTCGCGTCGTCCGCCGTTCGAGGTCAACGACCTTTCCTCTGAGATACCGGCACCCGCCAGTGACCGAGATGATCGCCTCGCCGGGGTCCTGATGGGCCCGCCTCGCGTCGAGGACTGCCACACCTATGCGATAAGCGAGCCGGAGGGTATTTGGGATAATCGTCCGACGGCAGTGGGTCCCGTCCATCGGCGAACTAGCAAGACCCGCATGGCCACCCATCTCGATCGTCACCGCCCGAGCAATCTTCTCCAGCCACTTTGCGTCAGTCACCTCAGACAAGATCACTCGGTTTCCTCGTTCGTCTGCCAGCGCTGCTGGGGCGGCGCTACCTCCGTAGATCAAATACGTGGTCATCTGCAGTTCGGGAAACGCTCGACCCATCCCGTCTCCGTCCACTACCGGGATGTCGAGTTTGGCGCCAACCACGAGTGGAGCCATCGAGTTTCCGCCGCCCATCTCGAAGGGAGCAATTGCATCAAATCGGTAACCGAGGTGCTGCTCCATTGCCCGAACCGCATTAGCCTCCTCGTCGCCCTGGGGCAACTTCTCGTAGCTCACCACCGGTGAACCCATACCGCCAGACACGATCAATCGCTGGTCATCAAACACCTCATCGGGATCAATCACCACGACCCTGCCTACCTTGCGAAGAGCTTCCCGAGCCCGCAGAAACCCCAGATATGGATTCCCACCACCGCCAGTTCCGAGAATCCCCGCGCCGATGGCGATCGGCTCAAGATCCTCCTCAGTTACCTCCCACATACCACTTCCCCCCGACCCCTGAGCGGCAAGCGAATCCATACTATATATTTTCTGGTGGCGCGATCAGGAGGCGACTTGCGTATCGAACTCACCGTTAACGAGCGCAAGGTCATGCTTGACGTCCCGCCGAGCGAAACGCTCCTCACCAGTCTGCGCGAACGACTCCACCTCACAGGAGCAAAGGAGGCCTGTGTCGAAGGTGAATGTGGAGCCTGCACGGTCCTCCTCAACGGCCGGCCTGTCGACTCGTGCATCTACCCAACCGCCGCTAGTTCCGAAACTCAAATCACCACCGTGGAGGGACTCCGCGGTACAGATGGGAAGCTCTCACCGCTTCAGCAGGCCTTCGTCGACCACTTCGCCGTTCAGTGCGGGTTCTGCACACCGGGCTTGTTGATGACGCTCAGCGCCCTCCTAGCCAACAATCCCGACCCCAATCGGGCGGAGATCCAGCAGGCCATCGTCGGGAATCTCTGCCGGTGCACAGGATATGTGCAAGTTGTGGAGGCTGTTGAAGCGGTCGTTCGAGAGGCTCAGAGATGACGACAGAGATAGGACAGTCCTCAGTTCGCAGCGATGCAGTCACCAAGACCACTGGTTCCGCCATGTTCGGCACCGACATCGCCCTACCTGGGATGCTCCACGGCCGACTACTCCGATCACCGGTCCCTGCGGGCCGCATCGTGAAACTTGATCTCTCGCAAGTTGTGGCGGCACCAGGAGTCCACGGTGTTTCAACAGCCGCTGACGTCCCAGACAGACGGTCGGGACTCGTCCTGCTGGACGCACCCCTCTTCGCCAGCGATTTCGTGCGATACGAAGGTGAGCCGATTGCTGCCGTTGTTGCCGAGACTAGAGAACTTGCAAATCAGGCCCTGGAGTTTGCCGTCCTTGAGATCGAAGAGATCCCAAGTGTCACGGATATCGAGGCGGCGCTCGCTCCCGGTGCGCCACTTGTTCATCCGGACTGGGAATCGTTTGACACTTCTCCGGGAATGGCCTGGCCCAGGTCGGGAAATGTTGTCGCAGAGAGTTTTGCCGATCCAGAAGGTGTCGAAGAGGCATTCGAGAAGGCCGCGTATGTAGTCGAGGATCGGTTTGAGGCGGGACGCCAGTACCAGGCCTACATGGAGCCGAGAATGGCTATCGCCGAGTTTGACGGTCAACGATTCACCATCCACGTTGCCCATCAGTTCCCCTACAACGTCCGGGACCGGGTAGCTGGGGCCCTCGACCTCAGCCCTTCCCAGATCCGGGTGATCGGCCACCACATCGGTGGAGGTTTCGGGGCGAAACTCGACACCGGGCTCGAACCATACGCAGCTCTGCTCGCCCGACAGGTGGGTCGGCCTGTAAGGCTGGCTAACGATCGTCCGGAAGACCTCCTGACCTGTCAATGCCGAGAAAACGCGGTGATCAAGATTCGGACTGCCGTGAGCAAAGACGGTGCCCTGTTGGCGCGCGATGTGGAAGTACTGATGGACAGCGGCGCCCACGCGACCGACATCCCCTTCCTAACAAGCATTCCAATGCACGTATTCGGATCGCTCTACCGGATTGGCCCAGTCCGAATCAAGACTCGGGCCATCTACACCAACACGGCTCCGACCGGTGCCTTCAGGGGAGTAAGCGGCACCCACCTCTACTTCGCGCTGGAACGTCACATGGACCACATCGCAAACGAGTTGGGTTTAGACCGCCTCAAATACCGACGATCGAGCCTCCAGTCTGACGGAGCACAGTTGCCTACCGGACAGGTGCTGAATGACGCGGGGATACTTTCAAAGGCATTCGATGCCATCGAACGGAAAGCACCCTGGGCGGAGTTGGGCATAGGCCCGAACCGTGGAGTAGGAGTCGCAGCCTGTATGTGGTTAACCAATCCGATGCCGGGTTCCGTCACGCTCAAATTGAATAGCGACGGAACCCTGGGCGTCCTGACTGCCGCGACCGAAAACGGATCCGGAGCAGTTGCTACTGGTGTCCGGCAGATTGCTGCCGAGGAATTCGGTCTTTCCGCCGACAAGGTCATCGTGACGATGCCAGATACCGACGCGGCAGCTTTCGATGCCGGTTCACAGGGAAGCCGCACCACTCACATCGTCGGTCGGGCGATCCACGAGGCTGCCGTTCAGGTCCGGGCCCGCATCTTCGAAACCGCTGCCAGTCTTCTCGAAGCCGCTGTAGAGGACCTGGAGTTGGCTGACGGGGCGGTCGTAGTGGTTGGCACCCCAACGACGCGTATCCCCTTAGCCGACATTGCCGCAGCCGCTCAGGCCGCTGGCGGCCCTATTAGTGAGAGCGGCTCATACACGACCCCCATGCCTTCAGTGAACCCGACCTGTGCATCCGGGTTGCTCTTCCCTGCATTTCCGACGCCCACCTACCATGTCCATGTTGCGGAGGTCGAGGTTGACCCGGTTACCGGTGGAATTCGGGTACTCCGCTACTTGGTGGCCCAAGAGGTCGGCCGGGCGATCAACCCACAGGCAATACGCGGCCAGATCCAAGGCGGCGTCGCACAAGGCCTGGGATACGCCCTATGGGAGAACCTTTGGATCGATGAGGGTCGGTACGTGCAGCGAACCTTCGAGGCATACGGCTTGCCCCTGGCGACCGACATTCCAGAGATTGAGATTGTCTTGCTTGAACATCCCGATCCTGCTGGGCCCTATGGGGCAAAAGGAGTTGCTGAACCGCCCATCATTCCGGTTGCCGCCGCCATCGGGAATGCTGTAGCAGACGCGATCGGTATCTCGATCAATGCGGTTCCGATCACCCCTGAACGAGTCCTAGAGGCCCTCGTCGACCTGCGATGACGGGGCGCCTTCGAGTCGGGGTCGACGTCGGCGGTACCAATACGGATGCCGTGGTGATGGCCGGACGCTCCGTGGCAGCATCGGTGAAGGTACCAACAACGAGCGATGTGACAGGTGGGATTCTCTCAGCCCTTACGGCACTTTTCTCAGGCAGTGACCTTGCGACCGCTGACGTTGCTGCGGTGATGATCGGGACCACGCACTTCACCAACGCGATAGTCGAAGCAGACGGTCTCGCTGCGACCGCAGTCATCCGACTCGGACTCCCCGCAACAGCCTCCCTTCCTCCACTAGTCGATTGGCCAGAACGGCTAATCCGGGCCATTGGGGGCCACACCTACATGTGCCGTGGAGGCCACGAGTACGACGGCCGGGAGATCGCTCCGCTAGACCGTGAGAACTTGATTCGGATTGTCGAATCAGCGGCTCGGACGGGTATTCGATCCTTTGCCATCAGTTCCGTGTTTTCGCCGGTCAACCCAGACTTTGAACAAGAAGCCGCTTTAATCATCCAAGAGATTGTCGACGATGCCTCCGTGAGCCTCTCCAGCGAGATCGGAAGGATCGGCCTGTTGGAGAGGGAAAACGCAACGGCTCTGAACGCATGCCTCATAGATCTGGCCAGCCGGATTGTGGACGCCTTTGAGGATGCAGTGGCCGGGTGTGGGGTCAACGCACCGCTGTACGTCAGTCAGAACGATGGCACGCTTATGAGTGCCGACTACGCGAGACGGTATCCAGTCGCCACCTTTGCCTCTGGTCCGACAAACTCAATGCGGGGTGCAGCATTTCTCAGCGGACTGACAGACTGCGCTGTGGTCGACGTTGGCGGTACGACGTCCGATGTTGGCGTGTTGGTTAGTGGGTTTCCCAGAGAGGCATCCTCAACGGTCGACATCTGTGGTGTACGTACCAACTTTCGCATGCCCGACCTCATCTCCATCGGTCTGGGTGGTGGCAGTCTTGTCCGCGATTTGGACCAGCTAACTGTCGGGCCGGACAGTGTCGGATTCAAGTTGCCCATACGCTCGCTGGTCTTCGGCGGTGACACCTTGACTGCTACCGACGTCGCCGTAGCCGCCGGGCGAACCAAGATCGGTGATCAGGGTCTGGTAGAACACCTTGATCCAGCGTTTGTCTCAAAAGCAATGGCAGTCATGCAGAAGTCTCTGGTCGAAGCGGTCGATCGCCTAAAGATTCGGCCTGGCGCGGTGCCCCTCGTTGCTGTAGGCGGAGGAAGTTTTCTCGTTGACCCTGACCTTCCAGGTACCAGCCAGGTGATCATGCCCGAGCATGGTCCCGTAGCAAACGCAATCGGAGCGGCGATTGCCCAGGTTGGCGGTGAAGTAGACCGCGTTTTCTCCCTCCAAGACACCAACCGGGAGACTGTCCTGGACCTGGCCCGCCAAGAGGCGGTTGACCGAGCCATCGATGCTGGAGCTGCAGCCGACCGGGTAGAGATTGTCGAGTTGGAAGAGGTGCCGCTCTCCTACCTCCCCAGCAACGCTGTTCGGGTCAGAGTCAAGGCAGTCGGCGATCTGGATTTCGCTTGAACGTGGACCACCGAATTTCACTTGACGGGCACACGGCCCTGGTAACGAGTTCCTCCCGGAACCTTGGAGCGGAAATAGTCCGGGTCCTTGCTCGAGCTGGAGCAAACGTTGTGGTGACCTACTTCCAGTCTCGGTCACACGCCGACGACCTGATTCGCGAAATCTCCCGAACGGCCGGGACCCATGTAGCAGTTCCCGGCGATACCCGCACTGCGAACTCAACACGTGCCATGGTGGGTGCCGCCATTGACTCGGCTCCAGGACCCATCGACATTCTGATCAATAACTCGGGACCGTTCTCGATGACTCCGTTTGCTGATCTACCGGACGAGGAATGGGACCGCGTTTGGAACGGCAATGTCACCGCGGCCTTTATCGCGACCCAACTCCTCGCACCCGGCATGCGTTCGGGCGGATGGGGTCGGATCATCAACGTGTCAGCTGGCTCCGCCTATATGAGGAACCATTCCATCTACACCCTCGCCAAGGCCGCGATGATCACGCTGACCGAGTCCATGGCGGTGGAGTTGGCGCCCGAGATCACAGTCAATTGTGTAGCACCAGGCCAGATAGCCGAATCCGCAGACGACATTGCCGAGTTTGACGCCTCATTTGTCCAACGGGCCATCGCTCGCACGCCAATCGGACGCCTGGCGACAAGGAATGAGGTCGCCGAGGTCATTCTGAGCTTGTGTGGCCAGCAATTTGACATGGTGACTGGGGCGACCATCCCAATCGACGGCGGCTGGCGTATCAACCGGTTCTGAGTAGTCAAACAGAGGACGACCGCCTTCACCTAGGCGGGAGTTGCCCACACGTGTGAGTCCGGTTTATAGTCTGCTTTTTATAAAGAATGAAAGAACGAGTGTGTCCATTAGTCGCAGACCGTAAATCCAAGTACAGGGGGTAGTAATGAGTTCTCGTCAATCTTTGTTTCGTGTCGCCCGCGTGATCGGCGCTTCGCTGGCACTACTTCTAGTTGCCGTATCGTGCGGTACCGACGAAGAGGAAGGTATTACAGCCCCTGCGACCACTGCAGCCCCTGCTGCAGCCCCTGCGACCACTGCAGCCCCTGCTGCAGCCCCTGCGACCACTGCGGAAGCATCCGACTGCGTGCCGTTGAGGGTGTCAGATCAGTCTGATACCGACATTCTGGAGTTGCACCTGTTCCGGAGCACAGGGGCGTATACAACGACCGGTGCGTTGAGTTGGCCGCCTTTGGATCAGACCTACGAGGTCAAGAACGGGATCATGGAGGGGACCTGGGAGACGGTTCCAAGCGCGCTGATCGAGTCGGTTGAGTGGTCCAACAACGGTGCTACCGCGACGTTTACGGTCAAGGACGGGGCCGGGTTCGCCGATGGCAAGCCGATCACCGCCCATGACTTCGTCTACACGTTCCATCGCAGTATCGAAGCCCCGCAGAGTTATATCCCGTTGCTGATGCCGTTCGTGGACATCGATACTTCGGATCTGATCGAAGTTGTCGACGACCGAACTTTCTCTGTCAGCGCCAACCGTCCAACGGCGTTGTTGGAGAGGTTCCTGACGTTCCAGGTGTTCGCTCCGATCGACAAGGAGTTGGCAGAGGCCAATTCCACCGAAGAGGATCCGTGGGCGTTCGACTACTTCGTCGACCACAACAACTCTTCGGGTCCCTACACGATCGCCGACTGGGATAGGGCTACCGGGGAGATCGTGCTGGACCTCAACCAGTACTACCCGGGTGAGGTCAACAACTGTGGCGTGATCATCAAGAACATCCCCGATGCGGAACAGCGGGTTCAGCTCCTCCAGAGCGGTGAACTCGACGTGATCATGGGGGTCCCACCGCGGTTGCTGCCGGTCCTCGAAGAAGACCCGAACATCACCGTGTATCGGGCGCCCTCGTCGCGGGTCAACTACCTGTACATGAACCGGGCGTTCGCTCCTTTGGACAACAAGTTGGTACGCCAGGCCATCTCCTGGGCCGTGCCCTACGACGCTCTCCTAGAGAACGTTCAGTACGGCTACGCCCAGCCGGCCGGCACTCTGGTCACCTCTCCGATGGAGACCTATCAGGGCGAAGCCGCCGGGGTGTACAGCCTTGACCTGGACAAAGCCAGAGAGGTGTTCGAACAGTCCGGCGTGGAGCCGTTCTCGATCGAGTTGGGGGTCCAACAGTCCCAGGCTCAGGACCAGCAGGCAGCGGTGCTGATTCAGGACAACCTCCGCCAGATCGGCATCGACGTTCAGATCAACATCCTGCCCGACGGCGACTTCCAG
>Ga0066369_10000750_pt1 | contig 13715 bp, 11 predicted proteins | sample Knorr_S7_td_Bott_FD_70972 | JGI IMG/M metagenome (GOLD analysis project Ga0066369, IMG submission 70972) | Marine microbial communities from Southern Atlantic Ocean transect - Knorr_S7_td_Bottom_ad_4513_LV_A | ecosystem: Environmental > Aquatic > Marine > Oceanic | place: Southern Atlantic... | reverse complement strand
TCAATCAGCCAAACCGCCGCCCCAACGGACATTCCAATCAATACGCCAATGAATAAGCCAATCTATATGATGGAAACAGGGTCATGCAGGGGACGCCAAATGAGAAACGCGGGCGTGTGCGGGGAATCCAGCACTAATTATATGAGCCCATTTTCCAAAGTGTCAAGCGTCAAGCCGTGGATTTTAAGATTAACTGAAATCGCGTGGTCCGGCTAGCTTACAGACCGTCCCTCGCTATACGGGCGGCAGCAGGTCGAGATAGTCAGGGTCGTACTCGGCGATCCACCCCAGTTCAACCTGTTCATCCAGGGGTACTGTGCCGGGCGCGCCACCTCCCTCGGGTAGATTTCCGATGGTCCAATCTGCGGCAAACCTCTTCAGGCTATCGTCATCAACTCCCAGCAATTCGCCCAGGATGTACTCGTTAGCCTCGCCCAACCGGGGGGCCGGACCCCGGATGGCAGCATCGCTCTTGGAGAATTTCCAGCCCCGCCCCACATATCCTTTGTCCCGCAGGCCGGATTCCGGGGGGTTGTGGACGGTCTCGAAGAACCCCCGGTCCAGATGCTGGGGGTCGGTCAACACCTGCTTGGCAGTTAGAACCGCCCCGGCAGGCGCCCCAGCATCCTGCAGCGTTTCCATGACCTGGAACGATGTTCGCGTCGAGGTCCAGGCGGCGATGACCTCATCCAGTTCTTCTTGGTGTCGCCTCCGGTCTATCGGGTCGGCGAATCTGGAATCGGAGGTCAGTTCCGGCATGCCCATGGCCTGGCAGACCGCATTCCAGTCGCTTTCATCCCGCGCGGCGATGGCCACCCATTGGTCCTGGCCCCGGCAGGGATAGACGCCGTGGGGCGACCAAACAGGGTGGCGGTTGCCGATGCGCTGGGTGCGCCGGCCGTTGAAGGCGTAGTCCAGCAGACCGGTTCCGATGACGGTGGTGCCCGTTTGATACATGGCCAGATCGATCCACTGTCCCTGGCCGGTGCGGGCCCGGCGAAGCAACGCCGCCATCAGGGAACCCAAAGCGGTCCAAGTGGCCATGAAATCGGAATAGGAATTCCCCATCTTGTTGGGGACCTGTCCTTCGGACAAGCGGCCGTCAGCGCCTTCTTCCATATATCCCATGAACGCGCCGGTCCCGTGGGTCGGTTCCAAGGCCGACGCCATAGCCCCGAAGTTGCTCCAAGGCCCGCTGTGCCCGTAGCCGGTGTTGGACACCATGATCAGGTCCGGCTTGTGGGTCTTTAGACTTTCGTAATCCAGCCCGAACCGGGCCATGACCCGGGGGGTGAAGTTCTCCAAAACGACGTCACAGAGCCCGACCAGTTCTTTGATGATCTTCTGTGATTCTTCGGAACGGAGGTCCAGGGTTAGGCTTCGTTTGCCCCGGTTCAGGTTCTGAAAGGTGCCGCCCTGCTCCCACCACAGCTCGCCGGGCTGATTGTCGGGGAACGGCCCAGTGATGGTCCGGGTGGTGTCCATGAACTGAGTCTGGCAAGTGTCGATCTTAATGACCTCAGCGCCCAGGTCCGCCAGGTTCGCCGCGGCGAAGGGCATGGCGAAGACCCGGCTCAGGTCGAGGACCCGGATGTTTTTTAGCGGCGTTTGTTGTTTGGACTCAGGGGGCATTCAGGTTGCTGCCTTATATATCAGTACGTTTGACTAGATGACGCCTTGGTGGCGAAGGGAAATGAGGTCTTCGACGGAGTAGCCCAGTTTTTCTCCGAATATCTCGGCGTTGTGTTGGCCCAAGAGCGGGGCTGGGAGGGAGGCGGTGATGGTCTCTCCGGGCAGCCGCACGGCCATTCCGGGGTACCGGGCCGGGCCGGCCACTGGATGGTCCACTTCGACAAAGAAGTCCCGGGCATCGAGGTGCGGGCAGTCCACCAGGTCGCCGGCGTCTTGGGCCATGCCGAACACCAGCCGCTGCTCGCCGGAGGCCAAGAACAGCGGCATCCGGTCCCACTGGGCCAGTCCCTTGATCAGAAGCTCTTTCAGTTCTTCGCCGTGGGCGACCCGGCCCGCGCCGGTGGCGAACTTCTTGTCTTGCAGTTCCTCTCCACCGATCAGGCTGGCGATGGTCGACCAGGGCTGGGAGCCCTGCACCGAAGGCGCGACGTAGCCGTCACGGGCTGGCATCAGCTCTTCGAACCCGGCCCCCCGGACCGGACGGCGTCCTTTCACTGCTCCCATGTAGTTGTAGTAGGGCAGCGGCTGGACCAGGTGGGCGCCCAGGCATTCGGTGGCCGCGACGTCAACATGCTGGCCTTCTCCGGAGGTAAGCCGGGCGAAGAGGGCCACCTGGGTTGCGGCGGCGGCGTTGGCCCCGGCAACGTAAAAGGACTGGTCTAAGACATTGCGCAGCGGCGGCTGGTCGGAGTCGCCCGAGTGGTACATGAGGCCGCTCAGGGCGTAGGTGACGATGTCGGTGGCCTGAAACTCACGATATGGCCCGGTCTGGCCGAAGGGTGTGATGGACGTGACCACCAGACCGGGGTTTATCTCAGCCAATGACGCATAGTCCAGCCCTAGTTCCTTGGAACGGGACGGCGGGTTGTTCTCCACCAGCACGTCGGCGTCGGCCAACAGCCTATGGAACAACTTGCGGCCGCTGACGCTGGAGATGTCCAGGGAGACACCCTTCTTATTAGTGTTCAGGTATAGGAATGTCAGGCTCTTTTCCGAGTTTGGGTCGCCGCCGGCGAAGGGGCCTATGCGGCGGGAGTCGTCGCCCGAACCTGGCGTCTCGACCTTGATGACCTCCGCCCCGTAGTCGGCCAGCAGCTTGGCGCACCAGGGCGCGGATATCCCAGAGCCCAGGTCAAGCACGCGGAAGCCGTCTAGTAGCCCAGCGGGCATCAGTCTTCCACTTCCCAGACCAGGGGCAGGCTCTGGCCCTGCTTGGGCAACACCACGGTGGCCCGGCCCGTCGCCGTGGTGTCTCCCCGGTTGTTGGTCAGATTGACGTCGCAGTCCACATGCCCGTAGCCGCCAACGTCGCGGACGGCGGTGACGGTCCCGGACGCCGTGATGATGTCGCCGGGGTAGTCCATCCCCCGGTGTTCGACATAGAAGCGTTTGAACCAGCCTTCCGGGCCGGCCATCTTGATCAGCAACTGCCCCAGGTATTGGTTCTTGAGAGACCCGTTCACAACAACGTTGGACAGGCCCTGATGTACCTGGGCGAAGGGCAGGTCCCAATGGATGCGGGCGTAATTGCCATTGGCGGCGGCCCAGCGCACCAGGTGGGTGGTGGTCAGCGGGCCTTTGATCACCTGCTCCAACTCCATGCCCACCGAGATGTCTTCAAAGTGTTTCTGGGCCCCACCGGCATGTACGGACCGGGGGACGGTGTGGTCGGGAGCGGGAGGGGAGATGACCACGCTGTTCAGCCCATCCCCGGCCTCGGCGACGGCTTTGACCTCTTCGCCTGGGGGCCGGCTCCGGTGGATGCTGACCCGGTCGGCCACGCTGATGGCGTCGCCGTGCTGGTTGGTCTGGGTCTCCCGCCGGACCACGAACACCAGGGGGCCCGAGCGGCCCTGTTTCTCGAAGATGTCCACGATGCGGAATTGCCGAGTCACCCAATCTCCGACATAGGCCGGGCGCAGGAATTGCCAGTCGCTGCCGCCGTTCAGCCCGTAGCTGTTGAAGGGTAGCGGCACATCGAAGTGGGACTCCTGTCCGGCGCCGAAATAGCCGATGGACGGTGCGATGTCCTTCCAGGTGGCCAGCGGAGGGCACAGCAGCCCCTTGAACCTGCTTTTCTCAGCGGCGGCTTTGTCGATGTATAGGGGGTTTGGGTCTTCAGTGGCGTCGGCCAGGTCGTAGGCCATCTCGTCGCTGAGGGGGAACCGGTTCTTTTCGGGGGAGGTCTCGCTGCCGATCAGGGCGCGGACCTCGGGTGTGATCAGTTCATCGGCCATGGGAAGCGCTCCGGATGTGGTTGATAGGATTTTTTCCAGATGGGCGCAGGCGTGCGCCGCGTGCAGTTTAACATACCCCAAATAAGGCGGCTGGGTGTATCATGTGGGCCGGCCGGAATACCGCCGGGCACCCCGTTACGTGGAGTAGATGGAATGACCCTGAACGAGTTTTTGGAAGACGCTTTTAACGTTGAGCACGAGTACTTGATGGACGCCCTAGGTGACCTGAAACCCGATGAGTTGATGTGGCGCGCCGGCCCTGAGGCAAACCCTATCGGCTGGATCCTATGGCACATGACCCGGATCGAAGACATGTGGTTCCAGTTCTTCATCCAGCGTCAGACCGAGATCTGGGCGCGGGACGGTTGGGATGAGAAGTTCGGCCTGCCGGCCAGGGACAACGGCTTTGAACACACCCCGGAGCAGGTCGCCGATTTCCCGGCCTATGACCTGTCTGAGATGATCAAGTACGGAGAGGTTGTACGGGCTGCCACGCTAAGCTACTTGAAGACCGTCACTCCGGAACAGATGGATGAGGTCCCCAGGGATGCCCGGCCCGAGATGTCTATCGGCCGGATCTTCCGGCAGGTTGTCGGCGAGTTATACCAGCACCAGGGCCACATCGCCTACATCAAGGGACTCATTAGGGATGCCAAGTAACCGGTTTGATAACGGTCCAACAGGCGTCCAAGATTCCTTGACATAGGAGTCCCCCGCCGGTAGTTTGGAACTACCCAAACACATCCTGATTCCACACAGGTTTTACCCTCCCACATCTGAAATGGCGTCCGAATAGCGATTTGAAAACAGTTGCCAGCTTCCTCCGAAACTTCTTGCTCCAACCAAAACCCAGGATGGTTTTGGGACTCGCCGTTGGCACGGGCATCGGCTGGGCCATGGCGCGGGATATGGACTGGGGTTCCTTCTCTTCCGCCTTCGGTGATTTCCCCATCTGGTACGGCCTGATCTCCCTGGCGGTATTCTCAGCGGCCACCGCGATGCGCGCCTACCGCTGGCAGGTATTGTTCATCGGCGACAAGGTGCCGATACACCGGCTGTTGTTGGTGCAGAACGTGGGCATCGGCCTGAACAGCGTCTCCCCCCTTAGGATCATCAGCGAAGCCACCCAGTTCTTGATGCTCACACTGCGCTACCGCGTGCGGGGTGAGGAAGTGGCGGCCACTTTGGGGATCCAGCGGGTACTGGATTTCGTGATCGCGGCCATCTTGTTGATCATTGGGCTGATGGTCCTGCCCAGCCTCAAAGGGTTCACCCCCTACGTCATCGGCGCCGTTATGATCGCCGTCTTCAGCGTGCTGGCGGTGCCTGTGGTCATCTGGTTGGGTTCCCGGCCCGGTCTCACCCACCTTAAGTTGCTGGCATCCACTTCTGCGTCTCTCAGGGAGTTGGCCCGGGCGCGGGCGCGGCTCACCTGGTCATTCATATTGACCCTGGGATATTGGATATTGCTGGGTCTCTCCGCTTGGGTTCTGGCCCACGGTATGGGGATAGACATCTCCCTGCTGGTCGCAACGTTGTTGGTGATCGGGACCCTCACCTTTGTGGCCCTTGTGCCGTCGTTGCCGGCCTCGGTTGGCACATTCGAGTTCGCCGTCTTTTACCTGCTGACCAGCATCGGTGTGGGAGACGGTGACGCCCTGGGGTTCGCCTTGGTGATTCACGCCATCCTCTTCATGCCCCCGATACTGATCGCCATCATGGTCTTCGCCACCTGGGCGATCACGGGCCGGGGTAACCCGACGCGCCTGAGTCCCGAAATGGCCACCGCCGATCCCCTACCGGCCCAGCCGCCCCTGGATGACGCCCCACAGGCTCCTTAGGCCCTCTGTTTTCACCGTACGGCGCATCGCTCGCCCTCATGGACCAGCCACTGCCTCGCCTTATAATCGAGTGTGATTTCGGTTGAATCGAGACGCGAAACAGGGCGGATGGGGCAACCATGAAACTTCTCTCAGCAAAAAAGCTTTTGATCATTGGAGCGGCTATCTTCGCCGTTGCTTGCTCATCGCCGGTTGACAACCCCGCGCCCGGCACCAACATCTCCGACGGCGTTCCGGTGCCTTCGCCGACCGCTGTGGTGGCGCCTGCGCCATCTGGGTCATTCGGCGGCACGCTCAACGTTGTGGCCGCGGCCGAGATTCCCCACCGTGACGTCCATCAGGAAGTCCAAGAGACCTTGACTGCGCTGGGGCCGGGATTGGCCTATAGCAGGCTGTTGCGGCTGCGCTCCGGGCAGGGCTCCAACCAACCGAACCTTCTGTTGGAGTGCGACCTGTGCCAGAGCTGGGAGCTGAACGAAGACCTGGCCTATGTGTTCCAACTGCGTCCCGGCATCAAATGGCAGAACATAGCGCCGGTGAACGGCAGAACCCTCACGGCCCAAGACATCGTATTTAGCCTGGGCCGCCTGAAGACCCCCGGCTGGCCCAACGCCCCGCTATTGGCGTCCATCGGCAACGCCGTGGCCCTGGACGACCTGACACTAAAGATTGAGCTGTCGTTACAAGACGCCGACGCACTTCTCGCCCTGGCCGACGGACACGTCAAAATCGTGGCCCCAGAAGCTGTGGCCGTGACCGGCGACCTGAAGGACGGCCCAGTCATAGGCACCGGCCCCTGGGTCTGGCAGGAGACTGCACCGGGCGAGGGCATGGAATTCACCAGGAACTCCAATTACTTCGAGGGCGGGCTGCCCTTCCTAGACCAACTGAACGTCACTGTCATGCGTTCAGGTCCCTTAGCCGATTCACCCAGTTCGATCGAGCTGGACAAAGTGGCGGCGTTTAAGGCTGGGCTGGTTGATGTGCTGTCTGTTGGCCCCAGTGAATGGGAGATGGTCCAGCGGAGCGGCGCCGATTTCCAGTCGGTCGTTTCCCGCAGATCGGGCGCCGGTGTGGTGCTGGCCATGAACTCCCAAAAACCCAACCTTCAAACGGCCGCGGTCCGGCAAGCCGTGTTCCAGGCCATCGACCCCTGGGACTACCTGGACACTGTGTGGTCGGGACAGGGTTTCGCCAGCGTGGGCATCCCAGTCCGGGAATCAGACTGGCTGCTGGGGCGCTCAGAGATGCGCCAGAACTTCTTCGCCGACCCCGGCAAGGCCCGCCAGTTGCTGCTCAACTCCGGTCAGAGCTTGCCTATAGACCTAGAAGTTACGGTGCGCATCGAGCGTACCGGAGGTGAGAACCTGGCTTTGGAAGAAAGGCTGATGGCCGACCTGACCGCGGTGGGCTTCAACCCTGAGCTACGGCGCATGAATCCGGTGCAGTTCGACGACTTGGTCATGGGACCGGCACGGGACTTCCAATTGGCGGTGGGAGCAGTTCCCCCAACCTCAACCACCAACAGCTATCTATTCGGGTTGCTGCATAGCCAGGGCCAGTGGAACTTGGCCGGGCATGAAGATGCTTTGTTGGACTCGATGATCGAGACACAGGCCGCCGAATTCGACGACGTTGCGCGGCGGGAGCAGTTGGTGGAGATTCAGCGGCGGGTGTTGGACCAGGCTTATCTGTTCAGCCCGGTGACCGCTGCCTCCCGGTGGGTGTTCAGCAGCGACCTGAAGGGGTTTGAGCCCAACACGGCCCTCTCCGAGTACAACTTCTGGTCAAGGACTTGGCTGGACCGCTAGTTGGCTTTCTGGCGGTAGGCTTTGATGCCTTCTTCCAGGGCCGTTAAGGGCAGTAGGGCGCACTTGATTCGCACCGGGTACTTCCGCACCACCTGAAGGGCGAGCAGGTCTCCCAAGTCCACCTCATCGTCATCAGCGCCGTTCTTCATGGCGTTCCGGAACCTTTCCCCCAACGCTTCCACTTCACCCAGGGATCTGCCTTGTAGAAGACCGGAGAGCATGGATGTGGCTGCCTGGATGATGGAGCAGCCCTCAGCCGTGGCGCTCACTCCAGTAACCGTGCCTTGGCCATCCAACTTGAGCTGCAAGATGGCGCGGTCACCACAGAAAGGGTTGAACTCTTCAGCCTCCACATCGGCGTCAACGATGGACTCACGGTTGCGAGGGTTACGGTAATGGTCCATGACCAGATCGCCGTAAAGGCCATCCAAAAGAACATCAGGCTGTTGAGGCATTAAAAATCAATCGCAAAACGTAGGATTCGCCTTCAGCTTAGCACAGGGAGAGCAGGCAACTTGTCCGAACAAAACCCGGCTGCGCCGGTTATTCGGTGGTTACTTCTGAGTCGCCGGAGAGGGCTGCTTTCATGGTGTGCCAGGCCAGGATGGCGCACTTGATGCGGGTGGGGAATTCGTTCACGCCGGAGAGGGTTTCCAGGTCGCCCAGGGTGTCGAGATCAAGCTCTGCGCCGGGTTCGGTGATCATGTGGTGGAAGGCGTCGAAGATCTGCTCGGCTCTCTCCAGGGTTTGGCCCTTGATGCTCTGAGTCATCATCGAAGCCGAGGCGCGCGAGATGGCGCAACCGGTGCCCTGGAAGCCAACGTCATCGATCAGCCCATCGACAACCTTGAGATAGAGGGTGATCTGGTCTCCGCACAAGGGGTTGTACCCATCGGCGGTCTGGTTCGCTTCCTCGACCTTCTTGAAGTTATGGGGCTTGCTGTTGTGCTCCAGGAGAATCTCCTGGTACAGGTCACTGAGGCCAGCCATTAACTGAATACCTCTAGGACCCGGTCGATTCCCTTGACCAGCGCGTCGATGTCATCCTTGGTGTTGTAGAAGGCCATGGAAGCCCGGGCGGTGGCGGGTATCTGGAACCGCGCCATCACCGGCTGGGCGCAGTGGTGGCCCGTGCGCACGGCGATGCCCTGTTCGTCCAAGATGGTGCCGATGTCGTGGGGGTGGGCCTTGTCCATCACGAAGGACAGGATGCCTGCTTTGTGCTCGGCCGTGCCGATTATTCTCAAGCCTTCGATGGAGGAAAGGGCCTCGGTCCCGTACCGAAGTAATTCTTCTTCGTGGGCGGTGATCTGGTCGAAGCCCAGGTTGTTCACGTAGTCGATGGCCGCGCCCAGGCCGATGGCCCCGGCGATGTCGGGGGTGCCGCCTTCAAACTTGTAAGGCAGGTCGTTGTAGATGGTCTTTTCGAAGGTGACCGACTTGATCATCTCGCCGCCGCCGAGGAAGGGCGGCATGGCCTCCAGGTACTCCTCTTTCCCGTAGAGGATGCCGATGCCGGTGGGTCCGAACAGTTTATGCCCGGAGAACACGTAGAAATCGCAGTCCAGGTCTTTCATATCCACTGGCATGTGGGGGACTGCCTGAGCGCCGTCCAGCAGCACCGGAGCGCCGTTGGCATGGGCCATCTCGACGATCTGCTTCGCCGGCAGGATGGTGCCCAGGGCGTTGGACACATGGGTGATGGAGACCAGCTTGGTGCGGGGACTGAGCAACTTTTCATACTCGTCCATGACCAGTTCGCCGGAGTCGTCGATGGGCACAACGAGCAGGTTAGCGCCCTTCTCCTCACACAACATCTGCCAGGGCACGATGTTTGAGTGATGCTCCATGTTGGAGACGATGATGTCGTCGCCGGGGCCCACGTGTTGGCGGCCATAGGAATAGGCTACTAGGTTGATGCCCTCAGTCGTGTTCCTGGTGAAGATGATCTCTTTATCGTCGCCGGCGTTGATGAACTGCCTAACCTTGGACCGCGCGCCCTCATAGCTGTCGGTGGCCTGCTGGCTCATGGTGTGGACGCCACGGTGCACGTTGGAGTTGGTGGTCGTGTAGTAGTTGACGATGGCGTCGATCACCGACTGGGGTTTCTGCGACGTGGCCCCGTTGTCCAGATAGACCAGCGGATGGCCGTTGATCGACTGTTTCAATATGGGGAAATCGTCCCGGACATTATTGATGTCGAGCGTCGTGGTCATCTGGCCTTCGCTACGGGAAGGGACTTGTTCGGGATGGCGGCGGAGAAAATGGTGTCCAGGTGCTCGCGCAGGGCTTCGGGCTTGACCGTGTTGATGATCTCGCTGGCAAAGGCGTGGATCAGCATCCTGCTGGCGGCGTCCAGGTCTAGGCCCCGGCTACGCAGGTAGAACAGGGTGTCGGCGTCGATGTGCCCGGCGGTGGCGCCGTGGTTGCATTTCACGTCGTCGGCGTAGATCAGCAGGCTGGGCTTGCTGTCTACCTCGGCCTGCGTGGACAGGATCAGGTTTTTGTCGGTCTGTTCCGCGTCGCTCTTCTGGGCGTCGCGGCGCACCAATACAGTGCCGCCAAACACCGCCCTGGACTTGCCGTCAAGTATGCCCTTGTAGTTCAATCGGCTGGTGCAGTGGGGTTTGGCGTGGTCGATGCTGATCAGGTTGTCGATGTGCTGGTTGTCGGCGGTGAGGTAGAGGCCGTTCAGCGAGCAGTACGCGCCGGGCCCGTCCAACAGGACTTCCAGGTCGTTTCGGGCCAGTGTCGTGCCCAAAGTGAAAGAGGCCGAGTTGAAACTGCTGTCCCTTTCTTGCTTGACCCGGTTGGTGCCGACGTGGAAGGATCTGTCGCCCTCCAAGAGCAGCCGGTAATGATCGATCCGAGCCCCTTCGCCGACCGATATCTCGGTGACGGCGTTGGTGAAGTAGACACTGTCTTTCGGTCCGGAGTAACTCTCAACGACCGTGATATCCGTGTTGCTGCCGGCAACGATCAGAGTCCTGGGGTAGGTAACCTTGGGTTCTGTGCTGTCCACCGTGACGTAGGAGAGCCGCACCACCACTTTCTCCGTGTGACCGTCGGCGACATGGATATAGGCCCCGTCGTGCAAGAAGGCGGTGTTAAGCGCGGCGAACCCGTCATCGTCCGCGGGAGCGTAGCGCCCAACCTGGCTTTCCAGGTCAAAGGCGTTATCCAGGGCGGCCGAAGCCATGCTGGCAGCGGTGACTCCACTCGGACCGGCTGCCGGTGACGAGAGTTCTGGTGAGTAGTGGCCATCAAGGAATACCAGGTCGTAGACCGCCGGCCCTTCCAGCTTATAAGTGGGCGCCACTGCCTTGGAACCGTTGGCGGTGGCAGGGCTGGGCGCAAGTCCGAAGCCGGTCTTGGCGATGGGGGCGACGTTGGTGTACTTCCAGCGTTCGTTGCCCCGGCGCGCCGTGGGGAAGCCAATCTCGTTGAACGTGGACCAGGCATTGTCTCGCAGGTCTCGAAGCCAGGCAGGCGCGTTTGCTCCCGGCCCCTGGACCAGGGACCGAAAATCGGCAAGGTATTGGGCGTATTTGGCAGGTGCGGAAGTCATGAGGTCTCGTTGTCCCAGTGCGCGCTAAACGCCCGCGTCGACGGCTTCTTTGATCCAGTCATAGCCCTTTTCTTCCAACTCGTGGGCCAGTTCTGGGCCGCCGGACCGCACTATGCGTCCATCGAACAGCACGTGAACCTGATTGGGCGTGATGTAGTTGAGTATTCGCTGGTAGTGGGTCACCAAGACAACGGCGTTCTCAGGGGTGCGAAGGAGGTTGACCCCGTCGGAGACGATGCGCAGGGCATCGATGTCCAGACCGGAATCGGTCTCGTCCAGCAGGGCCAGTTTTGGCTCCAGAACGGCCATCTGCAGAATCTCGTTTCTTTTCTTTTCGCCGCCGGAGAACCCTTCGTTGACCGCTCGCTTGATAAGTTCCGGGTCGATCTGGATCTGTTCGACCTTGGCCTTGAGCATCTGGTCGAACTCGCGGGCGCTCATCTCTTCTTCGCCGTTATGCACCCGGCGGGCGTCCACACCGGCCTTCAGGAACTGCCAGGCGCGCACACCGGGGAGTTCCAATGGGTATTGGAAGGCCAGGAACAGGCCCATGCGGGCCCTGATCTCCGGCTCCAGTTTCAATAGGTCTTGGCCGTCGAACAGCACCTCTCCGCCGGTGACCGTGTAGTCGGGGCGGCCTGCCAGCACATTGGCCAGGGTGCTCTTTCCGGAGCCGTTTGGCCCCATGATTGCGTGGACCTCGCCGGCATAGACATCGAGGTCGATCCCCTTGAGAATCTCCAAGTCGCCAGCCGAGGCGGTGAGGCCCTTGATGGACAGCAAGGGAGTGGAACCTTTAGCAGCGGCAGCCATTTAACCCACCGCTCCTTCCAGGCTCACCTTCAACAATTGGGAGGCTTCCATGGCGAACTCAAATGGGAGCTCCTGGAAGATTCCCCGGCAGAAGCCGTTGATGATCATGAAGTGGGCGTCCTCGACGGACATGCCCCGTTGTTGGCAGTAGAAAAGTTGGTCGTCGCTGACCTTGGAGGTCGACGCCTCGTGCTCCAACTGGGCCGTGGGATTCTTGACCTCGATGTAGGGCACGGTGTGGGCGCCGCACTCGTCGCCGACCAGCAGGGAGTCGCACTGGGTGAAGTTCTTCGCCCCGTCGGCGGAAGGCAGTATCTTGACCAGGCCGCGGTAGGTGGCGTTGCCTTTACCGGCGGAGATGCCCTTGGCCACGATAGTGCTGCGGGTGTTCTTGCCAATGTGGATCATCTTGGTGCCGGTGTCGGCTTGCTGGTAGTTGTTGACCAGCGCCACCGAGTAGAACTCACCGACCGAGTTGTCGCCTTGCAAGATCACGCTGGGGTACTTCCAGGTGATGGCCGAGCCGGTCTCCACCTGGGTCCAGGAAATCTTGGCGTTCTTGTGGGCGATGCCCCGTTTGGTGACAAAATTATAGACTCCACCAACGCCGTCCTTGTCCCCGGGGAACCAGTTCTGCAGGGTGGAGTACTTGATCTCAGCGTCGTCCAGGGCCACCAACTCGACCACTGCGGCGTGGAGTTGGTGAGTCTTCCTGGCGGGGGCGGTGCAACCTTCCAGGTAGCTGACGTAAGAGCCCTCTTCGGCGATGATCAGGGTCCGCTCGAACTGGCCGGAGTCGGCCTGGTTGATGCGGAAGTAGGTCATCAGTTCCATGGGGCAGCGCACGCCCTTGGGTATATAGACGAACGAACCGTCGCTGAAGACGGCCGAGTTCAAAGTGGCGTAGAAATTATCACTGTAAGGCACCACGGAGCCGAGGTATTTCTGGACCAGTTCTGGGTACTTCCTTACGGCCTCGCTGATGGGGCAGAAGATGACGCCGTGTTTCTCCAGGGCTTCTTTATAAGTGGTGGCCACCGACGCACTGTCCAAGACCGCGTCCACCGCCACTCCGGCCAGCTTCTCTCTTTCTTGGAGGGGAATTCCCAGCTTGTCGAACGCTGCCAATATCTCAGGATCGACCTCATCCAAGCTCTTTGGCGCGTCAGTCTTGGGCGCGGCGTAGAAATAGATGTCCTTGTAGTCGATGGGCGGGTATTCAACGTTGGCCCAGGATGGCGCTTCCTGCTTTAGCTTCAGCCAATGCTTGAACGCCTTGAGACGCCACTCCAACAGCCACTCGGGCTCTTCTTTCTTGGCCGAGATTAGCCGGACGATGTCCTCATTCAGCCCTTTGGGGGCGAGGTCGGACTCGATATCGATGGTGAAGCCCCATTTGTATTCCGCATCCAGCTCACTTGACGTGGCGTTCCGCGAGATGACCTTGGGTGTGGTCATTGATTCTCCTAATCTGGGTCGGGAAGGTTGGCTTGACCGGGTACTATGGCGGGGTTTTTCGAATCAAACCGACCGGCAATTTAACATTGTCGACCAACTTGGTCAACAATTATGCTACCATTGGTATTTGAGGCTGTCAACGAGTTTCGTAATGGGCGGAGGGACTGCTTTCTGATGGCCGAAACATCGTTGCCAAGGACGCGATGATGCCAAGACCCCGGGAGCGTTTTTTGGGGCGTTTTTTGCGGCCATTGGACAAAGCGGTTGGCGATAATTCGCCATATTTTGGTTAGAT
>Ga0066369_10000743_pt1 | contig 13754 bp, 14 predicted proteins | sample Knorr_S7_td_Bott_FD_70972 | JGI IMG/M metagenome (GOLD analysis project Ga0066369, IMG submission 70972) | Marine microbial communities from Southern Atlantic Ocean transect - Knorr_S7_td_Bottom_ad_4513_LV_A | ecosystem: Environmental > Aquatic > Marine > Oceanic | place: Southern Atlantic... | reverse complement strand
CAACTATTTTTTCCCCAAGAATAGCATCTTTACGGGTTTCAACATAACCCTCTTCTTTCTTCTTTTTAACTTTCCTTTCAAATTCTAGAAGTGCTTGTTCTTCATCTGTGGTTTCATTAGATCTACCTCTATTTTTACCATAAACCGTTTCTTTTGTACTCTGTTTTTTACCATCTTCATCTTCTTTCGATGTCCACCATTCGGTAAGAATTTCATTTTCTTTTACCTCTATTATAATATGCTTCAATCTTCCCGTAAGGTGTAATTGGTACAAGGTAGTCTTCATGCTAAATACGCTATAACTTAACCAGTATAAAAAGTGGGGCGAGGCCCGGGAATCGAACCCGGGACGAGGGAACCACAATCCCCCAGTTTGACCAAACTAGCCTAGCCTCGCCAAGTCATTGTCGATTGACAGGGTATTAGATAAAATTACTTGAATATCACAACATTTCTTTTGGCCTATACTCACCCCAAACTTTTCGGAGTGAATTGCAAATCTCACCGATGGTGACCTTAGCACTTACGGCATTGATTATCGATGGCATCAGGTTCTCGTTGTCTTCATTGGCCTTTTGTTCCAGGATATCTAAGTATTGGCTAACATCTCCGCGTTTTTCTCTTAGATTTTTCAATCTTCGAATTTGGTCCTTGATAGATTTATCTTCAACTCTTGTGATTTCCTCGGGTTCGGTCTTTTCTTCTTCCAGATATTCATTCACACCCACGATTATTCTTTCTCCACTTTCGACCTCTTTCTGGTATTTGTATGCAGAGTCCATAATTTGTGATTGGACCCACCCCTCTTCAATACACGCTAACATTCCTCCTTTGGAGTCTATGTCCCCGATTAATGATTCCGCTTTGTCAATTAGTTCCTGCGTCATGGTCTCAATTGTATAAGATCCCGCCAAGGGGTCGATTGTGTTTGGAATGCCCGATTCTTCAGCAATTATCTGTTGAGTTCTCAATGCCACTCTGGCCGCTTTCTCGGATGGCAGTCCCAAAGCTTCGTCAAGCGCGTTTGTGTGAAGGCTTTGGGTTCCTCCCAGAACTGCAGATAGTGCCTGAATAGAGGTTCTAACAACATTGTTGTGCGGCTGCTGGGCAGTTAGTGTGGAACCTCCGGTTTGGGTATGGAACTTCATCATCATTGATTTTTCATTCTTGGCCCCAAATCTCTCAGATACCGTTTTTGCCCATATCTGGCGAGCCGCTCTGAACTTTGCGATTTCATATAGAAAATCGTTGTGCCCGTTGAAGAAAAAGGTCATCCTTGGTGCAAAATCATCAATATCCAGTCCCTTTTCGACAGCGGCCTGTACGTAGGTTATCCCGTTCGCTATGGTGAATGCCAATTCCTGTTCTGCAGTACACCCAGCTTCACGAATATGATATCCTGAAACAGATATGGTGTTCCATTTGGGAACATGTTTGGTACAGTATTCGAATACATCTGTCGTTAATCTCATGGATTGTTTTGGAGGAAATATATATGTTCCTCGTGCAATATATTCTTTGAGTATATCATTTTGGACGGTCCCTCTCAATTTGTCTTCAGCAACGCCTTGATTTTTACCTGCGGCAATGTACATTGCCAGAAGTATTGAGGCCGGTGCATTGATGGTCATGCTGGTTGAGACGCTATCTAATGGTATTTGATCCAACAAGAGTTCCATGTCTTCTATAGAATCTATGGCAACACCAACATTGCCGACCTCACCTAGGGCCATTTTATCATCGCTGTCATATCCTATCTGGGTTGGAAGGTCAAATGCAACAGATAATCCGTTCTGGCCTTCTTCAAGGAGAAACCTAAATCTTTCGTTTGTTTCTTTGGCAGTTCCAAACCCCGCATATTGCCTCATCGTCCATAATTTTCCCCTATAGCCAGTAGGATGTATTCCCCGAGTGTATGGTGCCTTTCCAGGTAATTCGAATTTGGATCCGTATGTGTCTTCGGGTGTATTCAGGCGTTCTCTGCTATCCAATAGAATCTCTTTCCTTTCGGGGTGCTCATTCAATGCCGATTCCAGAGTTTCCTTTTCCCATCGCTTCCTATCCATTTCGTTCCCTCTCGAACCTCTTGATATAAATTAACATCCTTCGCCGTAATTCATCAGCCACTTCTTGAGCTTCACCAGGTCCTACTTTCATAGGCTTCATCCAGAAGCAATAGACATTGGTTCTGATATTTTCTTTATAAAAATCTAGAATACTACTGAACAGGTCCTTTTCATTTCCGGTTCTTCCCCAGTCCACTAATGGTTCGTCATAACAAAAAACCAGAGGCTGAATCAGCTGTCCCGTAATTTCCGCAGCTTTGAAGACCCCCATTTTGAAAGGCCCTAATTCGCCAAAACTCGAGGTTGTGCCTTCTGGAAAGATCCAGAGAGGGTCTTTCGCCGCGTCCCATTGGTTCAATTGCTGTATCGCTCCAGTTCTGGATTTTCGATTTTCACGCTCTACCCACACCATTCCGACTTTGCTTGCAATAGGTCCAAATAGAAAATAATTCCTGACTTCAACTTTGGAAACAGCTCCACCTGCCTTAATGGCCTCCACGACAATAGGATCTAGATAGCTGGTGTGATTGGCAACTAGAAATCCCGGTTGAGGCTTCCCTTTGATATATATCTTAATGTTGTATCGTTTGGCCAATTTCCTTGCTCTCAAGGTTATCAGTCTTCTATATTCTTCCTGCGAATAGAAAGGTACTTCCAGTCTCAATCTAAGGAAAAAGTAGAAGAAGTACAGTAGTTCGAAAAGCCACACAACTCGCCATGGCTCTGTTCTTAAAAAGAAAACTCTTCAGATTAGTGGTGCTTCGAAATCGTCTATCGTCTCTTCAAGGTCCTCGTCCGTTCCTAGTTCCCCCCTAATCCTTAAAATTTCTCTTGAGAGTAACCAATAGATTAGAGCTAGTGAGCGCCGTCCCTTGTTGTTACCAGGTATAATGAGATCTACGTTGTTGGTTAGATTGTTGGAATCGCACATGGCGATTACAGGTATCTTGATGTTAATTGCTTCCCTGAAGGCCTGAGCATCAGCAGCAGGATCGGTGAGAATGATTATCTTAGGTTCTATAAAATACCGCATTTCAGGATTTGTAAGTCTTCCCGGAGTGAATCTTCCAGCTATACAATGGAATCCACAAGTGTTTGCAAATTTCTTTGCAGGTTTCCAACCATATTGCCTAGCCGATACAACTAAAACATCTTTGGGTTCATGTTCTTTTAGGAAATTAGCCGCTTCAACTATTTTTTCAGAGGTCAGGTTGACATTTAAGATCCTGAGCCCATCCTCTCTCACTTTGTGGACATATGGTTCCATGTCTTTGCTTTTCTGTTTGGTGCCAATGTGTACACCACAGGTAAGGAACGTATCCTCGTCGATGAGCAGCTCTTTGATTTCGGTCTCGGTCATCTGAGTTTCTCGCTGATTCGTACTAGTTCATTAAGCTTTGCAACCCTTTCACCACCTATTATCCCGGTTTTAATAGCATGTGATTCAAAAGCCACACCCAAGTGTGCTATGGTTGAATCTGTGGTCTCTCCGCTACGGTGTGAGATAATGGTCGCCATATCAGCCTTTTTGGCAAGTTCAACTGCCTTGATAGTGTCTGTAAGTGTTCCTATCTGGTTTGGTTTGATCAGGATTGAATTGGTGGCCCCTAGATCTATTCCTTTTTGCAACCTTTCCGTATTCGTGACATAGAGATCATCGCCTACGACCAATGCATCAGTCTGTTCTGTCAATGCTGCCCATGACTCAAAGTCCTCCTGATCGATTGGGTCTTCAATCGAGTGCAGATCGTATTCCTCTATTAGGCCTAGTACGAATTCGACCTGTTTTTCAGGTGTCAGGGTTTGCTCCTTGTACCTGTATTTCCCATCGTGGTAAAATTCACTTGCAGCCATATCCAATCCAGGCCGGATTTCGGTTCCTATCTCGTCACTTACCTTATTCGCTGCATCAACCACTAATTCTAGGGCCTCAACATTCCCCATTGGTGCGACCCACGCACCTTCGTCACCTTTGCCTAGGGCAATATTCGGGAATTTTCCCTTTAGCATCTTACCTACTTCTTTGTGGACGGCCGAATTCGCCTCTATAGCCGTGTTTATGTCATCATCAAAGGAGGTGACCAGGAATTCTTGAATATCTGTTCCTCCAATGGCATGTGTACCACCTCCCAATACGTTTGACATTGGTGCCGGAAGTGCATAGGTATCGGTTTTTCCAATGTGTTCGTACAAGGCAATTCCTTTTGAGTCGGCAGCAGCCTTGGCACAAGCTAGTGAGAGTGCTACGCTGATGTTCCCTCCAATTTTACTAAAGTTGTCAGTTCCATCTATTTCTCGAAGGGTCTTGTCAAAGTTTTCTTGGTCTTCTGTCGAAAGTCCGACCAATTGTGGCATTAACTTTTCTTCCGCGATTTTCATTCCTTTGGATACGCTACCATCAGGCCAGGCCACAGCTTCATGGGTTCCTGTCGATGCTCCTGCCGGGGCTGCAGCTCTACCAAACCCGTTTTTGGTCTTGATTTCAGCCTCGACAGTAGGATTGCCCCTAGAATCTATAATTCTACGTAAAGCAATGTCTCGAATCTTCACTTTTTCTCTCTATCAACGATATCTATAGGAATAACTCCGTCATCGTATTCCATTTGTGCGATTATAACCGGATCTATAATCTCCTTAGGAACCTTTATTTGGACTGGGGCGCCCATTGAAATCTGAAGCGCTCTAGCACCAATAACACGGGCCTTCTCAAATCTCGAATGTTTTCTCAAATTTATACCAGCTTCCCAGACAATAATTGGGGTTCCTCGCTAATGGCACAACTATAAAAAGTTTCCTAACTATTTTGATTGTAAAAAAACACAACCAGTTAAATATGTCATATTTCAGAAACTTTTTAAATACATCCTACACTGAGACAAGTTACCTTATGTCTCTGATTAAGGGCATATAGGACGCAAAAAAGGTGAAACGATGGAACAAAATGTACGAAATCTGGGTGTTTTCGTAGCTACTTTGGCTATGATCGCATCTGTTTTGATAGTGCCAAGTGTCAGTGCAGACGGCCATGATCTAGAGGTCTCAGGATCAGGGGATGAGGGTATAACCTCTTACGCTTCGCAATACGGTACCGCCGAATTTACTATAGATATTAGTAGCATAACTGACTCAGCTCATAGTGATGTCACGATAGATGCATCTGTTGATTGGGGCGATTCGACAACCGGAGCTTCAGTTACAGACTGCAGCGATGGTGCTCCAGCATCAGATTTGTCATCAGGCGCTGGTGAATCGATAACAGCATGTGTCTCTGTAAGTGTAGCGGAAGGTGGCGGAGTACCTGGTAATTCGGGAGAGCTGATGGTCACTGTCACGTCTGTAGAGGATTCCACAGGTAGTGCCATGGCCTTCACAATCTCGGTTACTAATTGGTTCGCTAGTTCAGCCGATGGTGTAAAGTCATATGCCGAGGGTGACACCAACACGTATACTATTACTGTGACTAACATTAAAGTTGATGAGAACGGAGCTGGCGTAGAAATTGATGACGCAATCGCTATTTCACTATCTACAATCGGCTCAGGTTGGAATATAGATAGTGAGGATGTAGCTTGGGATAAGGCAGAGCTAACGGCTACTGTAAGCTACATAGCAGCAGGCGGTTCGTATAATCTTGAGCTGGATATCCAGTTGGTTGGAGAAATTGTCCCTGCATCTTCCTATGTTGGAAATTCATTCATAGTTTTCACCGTGCAGGATGGGACTGTTTATTCACTTGTTTCTCTTGAAGCAATTGTTGCTGATAACTTCGGTGTTAACGTTACAGGTTCAGGTAATTATGATTCAGACAGTGGTTGTTCAGACGAACCTGATGCAACGGGTTGGACACCTACCGTAAAGAATTTTGGAAACACTATGGACAGTTTTGCAATAACTTTTGACACTTCTGATGCAGTTGGAGCAGGTTGGACCGTTGATGGTGCTACCGGTGGCAACACAGGAATGTTGAATCCTAAATTTGAACATGATGAAAGCACTGGCGCGGGAATGCACGATATGAATATAGGTCTACACATTCCAGCTGGCTTATCAGCAGGTACGATGCATGGTTTCACAATGACTGTTACTTCTGATACTGATTCGTCAGTTACACAGACTCAGTCATTCAGTGCGACTGTTACTCAGTGTTACGGCTTGACTATGACCGTAGATAAAGCGTCAGATAGCGCTAATCCAGATAATTCAGCTGATTTCACGATATCTGTAACAAATGAAGGTAACGGGGACGATACAGTTTCCCTTGTGTCAATGGGTGCCTCAGAATGGTCACCAACTCTGGCTGAATCGAATTTAACAATTGCAAGTGGAGCAACGTCAACAACGCTACTCAGCATAACTGTTCCATCTGATGCTAGCGCCAACGCAGCCAGTGGCAGTGTGTTGGTACACGCTTATTCAGAGGGTTGTGGAGACGATACTACAGATTGTGAATATGGGCAAGACGTCAGTGTCTCTGTCACGGCTAACCAGGTCTATGACCTAACTGCAGGTTATTACTCGAATGAGACTGATGTGATAAAGGACACCGCGTCGGTGCAAGAGGGCATGACGGTTCAGATGAAGTTTACCGTTACAAACAATGGAAATGGAAATGATGAGATTGCCCTTTCATTGGCCAATGCCCCGGCATGGGTGACTCTTGGACAAGCTACAGCATTGGCGGGCCCAGACCAGACAATGACCTTGACGGTTGATGTCGCAGCCCCAGCCTCTGATGCCCGTGGCGAACACACGTTCCAGGTAACTGCTACTTCAGCAGATGGTACGACCACCTCTACTACAGGGGATCTTACAGTAACGGTTACAGAGAAGGTTGATGATACTGGCGGTCCAACCACTGACGAATTAGACGAAGACGATAGTCCCGGTTTTGGTATTATCTCAGCTATAGCTGCTCTAGGGGCGGTTCTTCTAATCAGACGCAGGTTCTAAAGGAGTTCAAGAATGATAAGCAATAGACGACAGGCCCTGCCGTTCTTTGTAGTGCTGCTGATGGTCGTGTCAGTCTTTGCTTTCACGCCAGCAAGTGCTGCAAGTTCCGTTGTGGCTACTCTGGATGCGGATTATGGACCATATTCCTTTGCCTCAGTAAACGGTTCGGCAGAGTACACAGTAACGATTACTAATGACGGAAATGTCGACTTTGAGGAGGTTGAGATATCAGCCTCTTTCATGGATGAGACCTGGCTTTCTGATAATGTAACTTTCTCAGCATCTGGCAACGAAGGTAATTCAAGCCTCCTTCTGGGTCCATTAGTATCGAGTGCAGTGATTCAGGTTCAGGTTTCAGCTACTGTTGGGAATGGCGCTAAGATAGATTTTGCCGAAGTGCCTATGGAAATCAATATTGATGCACATGATGATGGCGGTGAGGACGCCTCGGTGAGTATAGAAGTGATAGTTTGTGTAACGAATTGGATTGCCTATGAATCCAACTTTCCAAATCAGCCGACCATCAACACTTTCAATATAGGTGATTCATATGACTACCAGATTGTAGTAGAAAATATTGCGGTCACCAAGAACCTGGATAATAGAACAGCACCAATGCCTATTCGTGACCATATAACTGTCCAGTATTTAGGAATCTTTGGCTGGACTATTACAAGTGATGATGAGGGATGGCACCCATTCTATGGAGGTATTTTGGAGGGTATGGATGCAGGTGCTTCTCATACTTGGAATGTAGCGGTTAACTTGACAGGAGATGTAAGGGCTGGGAGCCACGTAATTGATTTTCAGGCTCAAAGTATAGATCCTGATGACCCAATGGGCGGAATGCCTTATCTTCAGCCATACGGTATGTCAGTCATACCCGTTTCAGCCGCCGAGTGGTATGGTGTCAGTGTTTCAGGTGCAGGTGCACGAAATGTTGACCTCAGTGAAGGTTCAGCAATAGCTACATGGAATGTGGCGGTTAACAATCTTGGTAATACTAAGGACACTTTCAGTATCGCTTGGGATAAATCGGGCGTTCCAACAGGCTGGACACTAAGCAGTCAACCGGATACTTCGGGCGAATTGGGCTGGAAGGGATCATCATCTTTTGACATGTCTTTGACAGTTCCTGACGATGCTTTGGCAGGCACATCTGCGGTATTCTCGATGACCGCGACCTCTTCGGAATCAACTGGTGCAGCGTCACAATCGTTTGTGGCTACAGTTGATCAGCATTATGGGGTTTCATTGAGCGTAGATTCAGATTCCAAATCCAAGGCACCGGGTGGCGTGGTAGATTTCATTTTTAATGTTACCAATACCGGTAATGGAGATGACACCTTCGATATTATGGTTGAGGGACCCGCAGTTTGGGCGCCTAATGCAAGTCAATCAAACATAACGGTTTCAGCTGTAAGTAGTGGACAATTCATGGTTTCAGTTACTGTACCTGCCGATAAAGACGCTGGTTCAAAAAGTGGCGACATAGTGGTAACAGTGACATCTTCAGACGGGGAAACTACAACTAATCAAACCGTGTCTGTTTCAACTGATCAGGTTTATGATATATCTATCGGTTATGCCTCTGGATTCGATGGAACTGTAACTGTGACTCAGGAAATGGAACTACAAATGAGGTTGAACATTACAAACAATGGAAATGGTCCAGATACCGTTACATTGTCGATGAAGAATGAGCCTCCTTGGGCCGCACTTGGTTCCGAGTCGATTCTGGTACTCCGTGGTCAGACCGTGGGTGTAGTAGTTATTTTATCCCCAAATACAGCAGCCCTTTCTGGGCGCGACTATACCTTCCAGGTTGTTGCAATATCTGCTGATGGTTCGGAGACTCCAAGTCCGGATCTGACAGCTCAGATAGAGGTCAAGGAGACTGAGGGCGACGAGGTCGTGACTGAGGAACTGGATGAAGATGATGAAGGTCTTCCCGGTTTCAGCATGTTTGTTTCACTGTTGGCCCTGACGATTGTAGTATTGTCACGCCGGAAAGATTAGTCTTAGGCTAGTCTTTATTCCGTCACTTTAAGTCATTGCCATCACCCATGGCAGATATTCTGGATGACTGGTTGGCCGAGGATCTTGGAGATGGAGACGTCACAAGTCAATCGGTAGTCGACAATTCACCTTGTAGGGCAGAGGTTACGGGAGGTCCAGGTATAATCTCAGGTCTGGAGATTTGTGATACATTACTGTCAAAAGTCAATGTTAAGGGCGATACAAGCTTCTCCAACGGTGACAGAATCAAATCGGATGTCTCCATCCTTTCTTTATCTGGAAAAGCACATGATATTCTCAGGGTAGAAAGACTTCTGTTGAATATCCTTTGCCATCTGAGCGGCATCTCTACCTTTACTGCTAAGATTGTAGAGTTAGCTAAGTCAGTCAATCCCAAAGTAGAGATCCTGGCCACTAGGAAAACAGTACCTGGTCTCCGTGAACTTGAGAAGCAAGCTGTTGTCCATGGCGGTGGTCAGACCCATAGGATGAGACTGGATGACGCGATCCTGATCAAGGATAATCATTTGCAGTTATGTAAGGAAATAACCAAGGCCATAGAGCGTTCCAGAATGAAACATCCAGACCTTATGGTAGAAGTAGAGGCCGACAACAATGAACAGGCCCTTGAAGCCGCTAAATCCGGGGCAGACAGGGTCATGCTAGACAATTTTACACTTGAGGATATCGAGAAAACGGTATTGAATCTGCGAAAGATCTCTGATATTGAGATTGAGGTATCTGGTGGAATCACTATAGACAATATCAAAGCCTATGCTCCTTTTGCCGATTTTGTAAGTTTAGGTAGCCTGACGATGGCAGCACCTCCCATTGATTTTTCATTACATGTCAATTGAAATTAGAATTCTCTGCTTTGATCAGGACGATCCAAAAAAATGTACAGCAAAAAGAATGGAAAGATTTGGTCTTTCCCGAAATTATAGTTCATTGAGGACGTTGCCATTGCAAGGGATTGCCCTTGACCCTTTTTCAGAGAGAGTATTATCTAACAGCGATTCAATATTGGCCGAAGTTGGCGGTATTGTTGGTGTTGATTGTTCTTGGAATATGGCCGAGGCTACGTTCTCCAAGTTGAAATTAATGGGTTTAGAACCAAGGAAATTACCAGACGTGATTCCCGCCAATCCTGTTAATTCTGGAAAGATTGGAAAATTGACAACAGCTGAAGCTATAGCAAGCGCCTTGATGTTCTGTCATCAGAAAGAGCAGGCAGTCGAGATAATGTCTATTTTCAAGTGGGGTCCGGCCTTTCTCGAAATGAATTCTTCAATCTGGAAATAAAATGGTATAAACCAACTCATGTTGGTCCATGCCTTATGTCCACTTTAACATCAGTTGAAGCAGAACCAAAGTTCACATTTAAAGGTATCAATCACCGCCTCTTCATTGAGGGCCGGGGATTTGATTTCAGGAAATTAAGTATTGATTCTTCAGGTAGCATGGTTTTGAAATTAGATGATTTGGAGGACCGATTGTACAGCCTTCTAGATTTTGAAGAACCTAGCGTAATTTATGTGGTCTCCAGAGCTGGATCTGAAGACTTGATTTTGCAAGGCTGTCGAATCACGTCGATTATTGGAAATGAATGTAGACTTTCATACTCCAAGTATCAAGCAATTTGACGAGTGGCTTAATTTAGACTGTTCAATGTAGTTCAGTGTGGAAGTAGTTGATGTGGCTGTTATAGGTGGAGGCCCAGCCGGCGCTTCTGCGGCTAGAGAAGCTGCGCAGCGCGGTCTTTCGGTCCTTTTATTTGACCACGCCCATCCTAGACGTAAAGCCTGTGGCGGGGGCCTTCCGGTAAAGGGAATAGAGTGGATGGATGCCCCAGAAAGCTCAATAGAATGTGAGATGACCTCCATTTCGTTCACACTCAAGAGCACCAAGCTGAAGATCCCCATAAGTAAAGGAAAAATGGTTCGCAGAGATGATTGGGACTTTTATCTGTATAATAGGGCTAAAGAAGCAGGAGCTGGCCATATAGTTGAGAGGGTCACTTCACTTGAATTAGAGAAAGGATTCTGGAAAATTAATGGAAAGTATACTGCCAAGTATGTGATTGGTGCAGATGGAGTTAACGGCTTCACTCGCCGTCACCTCATGGATCGAATTCCTAGGGAACACCTTTTTGCAGCTGGTGGCTATTATTTAGGAATAAAACCAACTGAGAATGAGGTCGAATTCATACTCGGGGCGCTTCCTGGTGAAGAAGGATACTTGTGGGTCTTTCCCAAAAGTGATCATTACAACATAGGATATTGTTTCAATGCAGGTACACCGGGCATGAAGGAAGCTTTGCATAAACTGATGGAAGAGAGGTGGCCTGGTGAATTCGTGGATAGAAAGTGGAAATTGTCTGAAACTGGGGAAACTGTTGATTGTAAACAGTTTGGTTCTGCGATTCCCTCTTATAATGATTCAGAACTATTTGATGAACCCGTATCTGGTGAAAATTGGGTTCTTTGTGGTGATGCTGCAGGACATGTTAATCCTATTCATGGAGAGGGACTTAACCATGCTGTATTGGGCGGACGTCTTGCAGCTAAGGCCATATCGAAGGGCGACCCAACATTATTTGAGAAATACTGGCGATCCCATTACAGTCGTGACATGTACCGTGCAGCAAAAACTAAGCACAGGATATATGGTTCAAAATTCATGAGAATTGGATTTGCATTAGGTAAAACACCAGCCATGTTCGAAATATTAGCCAGCCTTACTAGGGGAGATTATTATGGAAAAGCCACCAGAAATTTCTGGTTCAAACTTCCTCTTGCCATTCTTCAGGCTACTTTTCGAATGAAACACAAGGAATTGAAGGGCTTGAGTTAGACATCTTCTTGGATTAGCTTTATTAAACCCGTTGGGTCGGACGGTTTCACGAGGATGACTATATCATGAAGTTACCCCGAAGAATCAAGATGTACAGTCCATACGCAAAAAAGCACACAGTTCATGAGGTTGAGGTTGTAAAGAAGAAGCGCGCCTCAGAATTGGCTCGTGGCCAGAGACTTTTTAGAAGAGTTACAGCAGGTTATGGAGGTTTTCCAAGACCTAAGCCTGAAGGCCGTGAAAAACCTACTAAAAGAGTTTACGTGAGATACCGCTGTACCGAGACAGGAAAGGCCCATCATCGAAAGAATATCAGGGCCAAGAAATTCGAATTAACGGAGTAGACATGCCAAGTTCAAATAGTAAATTCTTAAAGGTAAAAAGCCCAGATAGTGATTATACTGTAGTTATTTTTGATAAATGCTCCACGATTGTTAAGGATCCCGTAACTGGTTCCACAATCGCCATACCAACTGGTGGTAAAGCCAAGATTCTGGGGGAGATTCTGGAGGAGCTTGAGTGAGTCCTTCGGATGTTCCTGAAGAAGGTGAATACATAATTGGGCGTGTTGTTGAAGTAAAAGATTTTGGCGCCAATATAGACCTCCTTGAATTTCCTGAACACCGAGCTTTCGTACACATATCCGAAGTCGCTTCAGGCTGGGTCAAATATATCCGGGATTTTATTCGTGAAGGCCAGATGATCGTAGCTAGGGTCACCAGGGTAAAGAAAGGTAGCAACATAGTGGACGCATCGGTACGCCAAGTCTCAGGACATAGAAAACAGGAAAGAATCCGTGCCTGGAAGAACGAGCAAAAAGCATCGAAACTTCTGGAATTGGTCTCTAAGAAATCCAAGATTAAAATTGCGGTTCTTGAAAGTGAGATACAGGATATGCGTGATACTTATGGTAGTTTGTATCTAGCTTTTGAGGCTGTAGTGATTGACACAGTTTCTTTCAAGAAAGAATGGAAGGGTAAATGGCTCTCTGATTTTATTGAAGTCGCAATAGATAACATAACACCGCCCCATGTTTCGATTGGGGGCATGTTGGATTTGGTCTCATATGATGTAAAGGGTGCTGAAAAGATAAGAAAGGCCCTGATGAAACCAAAGGCAGTTAATGATGACACTACTCTGAAGATAACCTCGAATGGTTCACCTTCATATCGGATTTCTATAAAAGCCCCTAATTACAAACAAGCTGAAGATGAACTTAAAAAAGCAGTTGATCTGGTTCTGACTACACTAAAGTCTGAAGGTGGAATCGGCTCTTTTGAGAGGTCATGATGAGGACTTTAATTTTTCAATGCAGTTCATGCAGGATGTATACGATGTCTAGACATTGCCCTAAATGTTCGAAAGATACTTCTAATCCACTACCTCCTCGCTTTTCTCCACAGGATAAATATGGAAAGTACCGTCGAATGCTGGGGGAGAAGTAATGGGCTTTACAGAAATAGTTAAAACAGAAGAAGTCCAGTTGGAGAATGCAATCCTCCTAGAGGGACTTCCAGGTGTGGGCAATGTTGGGAAACTGGCAGCTACACACCTTATTGAGGAATTAAATGCCAAAAAGTGTATAGAGGTATATTCATCATATTTTCCACCTCAGGTATTGATTGATGACGACGGAATCGTCAAGTTAGTTAACAATGAATTGTATTACTACCATGGAAAAGGCAAGACAAGAGACCTACTTTTCCTAGTCGGTGAATACCAAGGGATGGATTCTTCAGGTCAATATGATTTATGCATTAAACTTATCGAATTAGTAAAACAGATGGGAGTTACTACAATTTACACATTGGGAGGGTATGGCCTTGGTAAACTAGTTCCAGATCCTCGAGTTCTTGGTGCAGCAAC
>Ga0066369_10000738_pt1 | contig 13803 bp, 14 predicted proteins | sample Knorr_S7_td_Bott_FD_70972 | JGI IMG/M metagenome (GOLD analysis project Ga0066369, IMG submission 70972) | Marine microbial communities from Southern Atlantic Ocean transect - Knorr_S7_td_Bottom_ad_4513_LV_A | ecosystem: Environmental > Aquatic > Marine > Oceanic | place: Southern Atlantic... | reverse complement strand
GCATCTGGACGATGCTGAGAAGGGAGTCCATGCCTTTGAGCGCACGACTTTCGACCGGGACACCGATCACAGGAACGACGGTCTTGGCAGCAACCATGCCCGGCAGGTGTGCAGCGCCACCTGCTCCGGCGATTATTACTTCGATACCTCGCCCGGCAGCTTCTTCCGCAAAACGGAACATTCGGTCAGGCGTCCGATGGGCTGACACGATGGCGATCTCGTTCGGTATATCGAACTGATCGAGCATGTCCACTGCGTTCTGCATCGTCTCAAGGTCTGACGTGCTGCCCATGATTACGGCCACAAGGGGATCGGCCATTACTTAGTCTCCCGGTTCACACCCACGGGGTGTCTTCCTGATTAGCTTACTGAGGTTAGGGAACGTGCTGAACGATTCCCGTGTTGATCGCAGGAATTTCGACCGATTATTCCATGATGTTCGCAGCGCCCGCCGCCCGTGTCACGCGGTTCACTCGGATGCTGGTTTGGATACGGTTATCGAGAACATGAGCGGCAGGGGAATCACCTCCGGGGGAAGCCGCCAGAGACCGTCATCGCCCTGAATCATGCCCTGGCGGGCCTTGTATGTGACGAACGGATACTCGCGGAACCTGTCGATGGTCAGTCCGGCGCTGATCAGTGCCTCGATCACCTCAGAGATAGAGTGGAACCACTCGAACGTAGTCTCCTCACTGGTGAACGACGCCTCGGCGTAATCACTATCGTCTCCTTCGGGATCAAACCTCAAAGGGACGCCTTTTCCGAAGTACGGATACTGAGGGTATGCCGCACTGCTGTTCGTGATCGGCATCGACTGTTGCAGGGTGTCCATTACCGGGTGGAACTCGGCGATGTAGAACACGCCGCCGGGCTTTAACGCCCGGGCGATGGCCAGACCCCAAACCGCCAGATCGCCGATCCAGCAAAGCGCGCCGATGGAGGTGAAGACGCGGTCGAACTGGCCGTCGAACCGGTCACCCATCTCAAGTACGTTCGCCTGTATGAAGGTCGCCGGAATGTCCAACTCTGAGGACAGCCCCCCCGCCCGCTCGATCGAAACGCCAGATATGTCGACGCCGGTCACTACCGCGCCCATCCGTGCCCAGTTCAAACTGTCCAATCCGAAATGGCACTGCAGGTGGAGCATCGAAAGGCCGGAAACGTCTCCAACCTCCTCCATGATGAAATCGTGCAGCACATCGTCGCCACGTATGAAATCGGCCAGCCTGTAGTAATTAGACGCGGCGTGTACTGGCGTTACCTCGTCCCAGAACGCCTCGTTGTGGGCGTATGCATCGCCTGAGGTATCCGGGGACTCGGAGTCGTGAGGGCGCACCGGGGCCATCTACTCGACCTCTATCAGGACCTCGGTGTTGTGAGTCGCGGCGAGGAGCGGGTAGATCTGGTCAAACACCATTGTGATCGTCGAGGTGGCTCGCACACGGTCCCGAGATGCATCGTAATCGGCCAGAGAGTCCCAGGGCTGCTCCGTAATCAGCGTGCCGTGGTTTCCGAACGCTGTGCGTAGTATGCGCGGTTTGCTGAATCCGGCGTTCGCCATCTCGTTTGAAGCCTGTTTGACGAGAGCAAGCAACTTACCTCCGGCGCCGGGGTTGGGGACATAAGTGCGGCGTACGACGATCAAGATGCAGCCCTTTTCGTTGCTCAATGTGTCGTCAGATGTGGGCAGATCGCCACATCGCCCGGCGATTGTCGCGCCGCGGGCGGGATCACTCGCCAACTGGAGACGCCGAAAACTCCACGCACCACACCACTTCATCAAGCGGCACATCGCCGTTGATGCGCGTAAAGGCGGCGAGAAAGTCGTCCCGTTTCGGGTATCCCTCCGCACGAGCATCATAGTCGGAAACGTCCCCGATGGGTTCCTGCCAAACGCGGAGAACATTCAGCATAGCGAACGGCTCGCCGAACAGACGAGTACGTGCCTGGTGGGTGGATCCCGGAAGCATTCGTCGACGCTTCCAACGCCTGCGTGTCTGCGTCTTCCGTCCCGCCAATACGAGCTCAACGTGTTCAGGCTTAAAGAGAATCACCCCTGAAGCGTAGCGAATCCCCTCGGACTACGCGACGCGTCCAAGCCCGCCCAGCATCTTGCGGAATCGGCCGATACGGTTCCCCGAGTTGGCCTCTTCACGGGCTTTTTCGACCAGTTCTTCGGTACTGATATGCATTGGCTTCGGTAATGTGACCTCTACCTCTACCTCTACCTTTACCTCTGCCTTCGTCTTTGCCTCTGCCCCGGGCTTTTTCATGAGTGAGGCCAGGGCACGGACTTCGCTGAAGTCCACCTCTGGCGGAGCCGGTTCATCGGCGCCCTCCTGCTCCCGGAGGAGACGGGTCTCACGGGCCTGTAGCGCCATGAGTGCGGCCGCACTTCGCCGTTCCTCCTCAATCTTCACCTGTTCGATCTCACGTTCGCCCCTGTATTCATGTAGACGGGCAGCGGTCTCTACCTTCACTTCGATGAGCGCACGGTACTCGGCACTTTTCGTGTCATTTGCGGTGGCAACTTCGTCGGCGTGATCCCGGAGCGTCTCGGCGACCTGTTGTGCCGCGGTCGTGATCGCATCAGCCCTGTCCGACTCTAGTGTGGAGAGGTTTTCTTCACGTGAACTTACCGACACATCGTGGCGTTCTTTTGCGAGCGCGATACGTTCAGAGTCGGCGCCGAGACCTTTTCGCTCTTGCTCCATCCGCTCAAACTCTATTTCGGCGGCGCGTATTTCTCGGGCGAAGGCATGATCTGTTGCGCGCTCAACTTGGGCCTCTTTTCGCGCCTGTTCATCCGCTTCCTCATGCCCGCGTCTCTCCATATGGGTGTCACGGGCGCGCTGAGCGGCCTCGGTGGCGATCGCTCTTTGAGCGAGATACTCGGCCCACTCAGATTTAGGTGAGTCGTCCTGTTTCTGTGACATTTGTCTCCCGATGATCGGATATCGGTGAACTGTTGGTGCACGCTACCGCCTGTCTGTGTCTTTTAACTTTCACAAATCACGGCACACATCGAAATGGGGCTAGCCCTCCGTTGTCGTGGCGTCTTTTCGTCATTCCCGTACTCGTGCCTGTAGTAGCACGGGTATGACATGAAATTTGGTCCGTGATTGACTCAAAACGCGGATTTGTGTGCTCGCTTAGTCGGTCTGAGAGACCTCCTGCTCGTAGGACCATCGTGCGACTCCTATCGTCGAAGGACGCGAAAAATCACAGTCTGGAGATACCGTGGGCTTACTCAATTCCGTCAAATCGTCGATCCTCGGGATGCGTTCAGAGGAGACCGTATCGGCCACTTCCGCGGCACGGGCCAAGGAAGCGACCAAAGAGCAGCGAGCCGAGATCCTGAATGCAGCCGAAAATCGCAAGATGGCTGCATCGCTGAAGGTCAGTCAACTTGCAGAGAGTAGACGGGACAAAGCCGAAGAGACGGTCGCCGATCGCGCAGCCGCGGGGAATGTGGACCCAGAAGTCCAGCGACAACTCATGGCTGCGGAGCGCGTGAAGACTGCCTCCAGGGACAAGGTGGAATCCATAAAGCAGTCTGAAACAAATCAGGTGAAGTCCACCGCGGCAGCGACGCGAGAGGCTGGACGAATTGCAAAGATCAGGCGAAAAGAAGCTGACGAGAGGGATGACCCCAACAAGGCAGAGCACAAATCGGAGATTGCTCGCCGGGTAGATGTGGCGATGGGGATCAAGGCATATCGCAGAGAACGGGACGCCGACGAGGAGAATCAGGCCAGACAGCAAAAAGCGGCGATAATCCAGCGTGCGATGGAGGCCAGGCAGGCACGCGACGCACGTCTGAAAGGCGATGCCGCGTAGTCGGCAGGTGATCCCGGGCTGCGTTCATCGCAGCCGCCCGCCCGGCGTCCGTCTAAAACGGGCGGGCGATTCTGGTACCCCGTACGGGATTCGAACCCGTGATCTCCAGCTTGAAAGGCTGGCGTGCTAGGCCGCTGCACCAACGGGGCGCTAGATGCGGTCGTTTGGCCAAAGGCCGCCATTAATCATATCAAGCGAGTCGACCGATTCCGAGACCGATTGTTGGTGAATCGGCCAGTGTTTCCATGGCATGTGGCTCAGACCGGGCGACGTTCCTGTGATCGACCCTCGCTAAAGGGTCTGACCGGCGCGAACAGGTCTTCGATATTTCTCGGCCTCAAACGCCTTCTCAAAAACCGGTTTCGCCGCGCATAAATCGGCCATCGGGCATTCGCCGCACAACGGTCGTTGCGCCTTGCAGATCTGCCTTCCGTGTGTGATCAGGAGGGTGTGATACCGAAATATCTCATCGGGCGAAACCTGGATTTCCATCATGTCGTGCGCCGCATCGACATTCGTCTTCAAGCCTATCAACCCCAGCCGTCTCGCCACACGGTAGATGTGTGTATCCACCGGCATCGCCGGCATCCCGAGAGCGAAGTTGAGCACGATCCCCGTCGTCTTCTTGCCGACTCCCGGCAAAGAGATCAGCCACGCCCGGGCTTCTTCCAGCGGCATCGACGCCAGGAATTCGAGCTCGAGCCGACCGGTTCGCTCTAGGATGATGCGCAATATCTCCCGGATTCGGGGTGCCTTCTGATTCGCCAGCCCGCCGTGCTTGATCGCCTCGGCGATTTCCGCAGGGCCGGCCTCGATCACATCCATCCAGGCCGGGAATATCTTCCGCAAAGATTTGTAAGCGACTTCTGCGTTGCTGTCCGATGTGTGCTGGGTAAGGACCGTGAAGATCAGCTCTTCAAGTGCTTTAAATCTCGGCGCCCAGACGATAGGCCCATACATCGGGTCAAGCCGGGTCATAGCCTCGCCCGCGAGCGCGTCCCGGCGGGCGGTACCTCTGAGCGCGGACAGACTGTCCGCAGTTAGTCGGGAAGGTGTCATGTGAGGCCGGTATTCTAGCAACGCCCCCGATGGACGACGGGCGGGATTTCGGGCGTCGCCGAATCCGTGGCTCAGAACATGATCCAGTCACAACGATGAGCAAACACACTTCACGCAACACGATCCTCTTCAACGGCAACGTCCTCACACTTGATGGACGTGATGCGGTTGCTACCGGCGTATGGATTGAGGATGGGCACATCAAACGTGTGCTCTCGGGGCATGAGGGCGTTGTGCGTGGCTATCGCATGGTCGATCTGGATGGTGCGACGGTCCTTCCCGGGTTTATCGATCCCCACGCACATCCACTGGCGTTGGGCGCGGCGCTGCGAGCTGTTGACTGCTCGCCTGTGGCGGTCAAAAGCATCGCCCAGATAGTTGGACGGATAGCCGAAGCGGCCGCCGATTCCCCTGAATCTTTTGGCGGCTGGATCAGGGCGCGCGGGTATGACGAGTTGTTGCTTGCCGACCGGCGTCATCCCACCGCAGCGGATCTGGATAGGGCAGCGCCCGGAAGGATGGTCCGGCTCTCGCACGGTAGCGGGCACGGCGATGTGCTGAGTTCGGCCGCTCTCGATGCGGTAGGTATTCACAAGGACAGCACTCCGCCACCGGGCGCAACGATCGAACGTGACGCGGACACCGGTAAACCGACGGGCGTGTTGTTTGAGATGGGAGGTTGGCTCCGTGAACGGATGCCACGACCGTCCAGTAGCGCATTGAACGACTACGCCGAGTCCTCTTCTTCCGCAATTATCGCTGCCGGCGTGACTTCTATTACCGATGCCGGCCGAGACAATACGGTTGATCGCATGCGCCTTTACTCGGGCATGGTTGCGGCAGGCCGATTCTTGCCGCGTCCCACCGTGATGCTGGCACCGGGGATTGCGTATCCGAGCCCGGAGGGTGTCCCCGGAGTGAGGCAGGGCGCAACCAAAATTGCGATCACGTTTTCGGGCGGGGAGATGCATCCTGACTTCGAGGTGCTCGTGGAAATGATCTCGGTCGCGCATCGGGCCGATCACCAGATAGCGGTCCACGCCGTGGAGATCGAGGCCATAGTGATGGCTACTGAGGCATTCGCCGCTGTCGGAAACCGTTCTCAGATCGCGGGACGACGGCATCGCATCGAGCATGCTTCGGACTGCCCGCCGGAGATCGCAAAGATGATTGCGTCAGCAGGGCTGTCGGTAGTGACACAGCCGGGCTTTATTTTCGAGCGGGGCGATCGTTATCTGAGTGCCTTGAGTTCAAGCGAAGGCGGCGCCGATCCCGCGCATTTATATGCTATCAGAAGCTTACTCAACGCCGGGACGACCGTCGTCGGGTCGTCAGATGCGCCGTTCGGGCCAATGTCTCCGCTAAGGGGTATCCAGGCGGCCGTCACCAGAATATCTTCGAGCGGGCAGTCGATCGGATTCGAGCAGGCAGTTTCGATTGGGGAAGCCTTGCGCCTTTACGGCCCGGATGCCGCGTGGGTCGACTTGCAAGAGAACGAGGCAGGTTCAATAGAGTCCGGCAAACGGGCCGATTTCGCGGTGCTGGAACGCGACCCGCGTGAAGTGGAATCGACTGAAATCAGCTCAATATCCATTCTGGCGACGTTGATTGGTGGCGAGCTTGTTTTCGGCTCGCTACCGGGTCTTTAAGATCGTCGACCCCCGGTTAGATCGGCGAGGGTTTCTAGCGCAACGCGTTCTTCCGTATTCGGGAGCCCACTTAGCGAATCCTGTGCCTCATCAATCCAGCTCAGAGCGATTTTGCGACTCTCTTCGATAAAGCCGGATTCCCGAACGGCCTTGATAGCGGTTTCGAGAGTATCCGTATCGATCTCGGTCGGACGGTCGTCGCGTGCGCCACGAGCCGATTTGAACCAGTCAATCACCGGGTTCGATTCCGGCTCCGCCTCAATCAGCATGATCGCCGGTAACGTCAGGACGCCCTCTTTCAGGTCGTTTCCTGCTGGTTTCCCTAGTTCTTCCGAAGTGGAGTCGTAGTCGAGCACGTCGTCCAGCACCTGGTACGCCATGCCCAGCTTGTAACCGTAGTTACGTAGCAGCAGAATCTCCGACTCGTGTGCGCTGCCCAGGACGGCGCCACTTTCTGAAGCCGTCGTGAACAGTGATGCGGTCTTGTCATAGATGCGCTGATAGTAGGACTCTCGCGTCACATGCGAATCCTGGCCGTCGAGAAGTTCGTTTAGCTCACCACGAGCCAGTTCCATGATCGTCTCCGAGAAACGACGGACCAGCCTGACGCTGTTTGTATCGCAAACGAATCGGGCGGCAGCGGCAAATACGTAATCGCCGAGCAACACGGCCACGTTTCGGCCCCAGAGATTGCTCGCCGTCTCTCGTCCGCGTCGCGTATCTGCGGCATCGATCGTATCGTCATGGATGAGAGTTGCGATGTGAAGCAGTTCGACTGCCGTACCCATCATCACGTCCAGTTCTGACGGATTCCGCCAAAGGCGGGAAGCGAGCAGGGTGATGGCGGGACGCAATCTCTTTCCGGGAGCGCTGAGCACATGCCCAAGCCGGTCCGCCATGGCGCCTTCATGGGAACCCTGTTCCGCTGCGAGAGACGCAATGTTCACGATCACGGACTGAAGTTCCGGCCGTACGGGGTCGTAGATCGCGTCGTACGGGCTATCGGAGGTCATCTGCTTCACGTTTGATTCCGTCGTCGTGCACTGGCCGCCGCGAGCCGTTCCGATTCTTCTTCCACTATAGATTCGTCCAGTTTCTTAAATATTGGTGTTGGGTCTGGTAGAGCTGTGCCTGGGTCTGGCGTCTGTCGTTGCCATCCTGAAGACAGCACATCGCCGTCATGGCCAAGCAGTTCGTGAAGTGTCTGTGTTGAGAACGGGAGGTAAGGGTAAGCGACAGTCCGCAGCGTCTCGACGATGTTTAGTGCGGTCCACAATGTTGTTGCGGCCGCTTCGCGATCTTCTTTGATCTGTTTCCACGGGGCACGACCATCGATATAGCGGTTGCCATGCTGGGCGAGCACCATCACCGCGCGCAAGCCCTCCCTGAAGTTTCGTGCCGCTAGGTGTCTGGCGACATCCGTCAATGCCGTGTCACAGGCTTCAAGCGCTGCGTTCTCCTCAGGGCCTGGATCGCCCGGTTCGGGAACAGCGTTGTCGAAGTTCCGCGTGGTTAGCGTGAGCACACGATGGATCAGATTCCCGAAGGTCGCCACAAGTTCATTGTTGTTGGCCAGCAGGAATCCGTTCCATGTGAAATCAGAGTCGGACGTCTCGGGCATTATGGATGTCAGATAGTAACGAAGCGGGTCGGGGTCGTAGCGTTCCAGGAAATCCGGAAGCCATACGGCCCATCCGCTGCTGGTCGAAAGTGGCCGGCCCTCAAGTGTCAGGAACTCGTTAGCCGCGACATCTTCCGGCAGATTGAGGCCGCCGTGGCCCATCAACATCGCCGGCCAGATGATGGTGTGGAACGGGATATTGTCCTTGCCTTGGAAGTAGATCGGCCGCGCGTCTTCTTCCTCCCACCACGCCTTCCAGGCGTCAGGGTTGCCGGAGTTTTTGGCCCATTCAATCGAGGCCGATAGGTAGCCGATAACGGCTTCGAACCATACGTAAATTCGTTTATCTTCAAATCCATTGACCGGGATTTTTATGCCCCAGTCGATGTCGCGCGTGATCGCCCGATCCTTGAGACCCTGTTTGAGAATGCCCATGCTGAAATTGCGGACGTTGGGTCGCCAGTCGTCCTTACCGGATATCCACTCGGTGAGCCTGTCCTGGAACGCGCTGAGCCGAAGAAAAAAGTGGATCGTGTCACGAAATTCCGGTGTCGAGCCGTCTTCTTTGCACCGGATGTTTCCTAACTCCGCCGGGTCAATTGTGTTCCCGCAGTTGTCGCACTGGTCGCCCCCTGCGCCGTCAAAGCCGCAGTGCGGACAGACACCCTCTACGAAACGGTCGGAAAGGAATCGTTGCTCTTCCAGGCAAAAGGGCATGCTCTGCACGCCCTCGACCAGATAACCGTTCTCCAGCAGTCTCGTGAACATCGCCTGTGACACGGCGTGGTGGTTATCCGTGTCCGTGTGTGTGTACAGATCGAACGAGAAGCCCATCTGCCTGTTCGTCTCGGCGAATGCGTTGTGGTACCGCTGCACCAGCTCCAGAGTTGATACACCTTGCTGACGGGCGGCGAGCATCGTCGGAGTGCCATGCATGTCGCTTCCGGACACCATCAAGACGTCGTTTCCTATAAGCCGGTTAAAACGCGCAAAAATATCCGCCGGCAACGAGTTGCCAGCGATATGTCCGAGATGAGGTAGTCCGTTGACGTAGGGCCACGCCACGGCCACGAGGACCCGTTCGGCCACGATGTCTCCATTCCCACGTTCGCTTTATTCCCGCGGGCGCTCTTTTTCAAGGATTGGTTCCGCCCACGTACTCAATTGCTGTGGGCGCGACGATCAAGTATATCCAGCGGTTACGAGTCGTCAGCCTTACCAGTCTGCGAACCTGTCACGAGTCGGTAGACACGCCGCCGCTGTGCGCCTGTCGCATGGACAACGGCTTCGACCAGTGAACGTCCTGATAGGCCATCCCGGCCGAGATGCGCGATCGATTCGGCGATCGTCTCGTCCGATATCTCCGTCGTCTGTTCAGGCGCGCCCTCGATCACGAGGACGAACTCGCCGCGGATGCGCCCGCCCGAAAAATACTGGATCGCCTCAGACGCCGTGCCCCTGAATACTTCTTCGTGGAGTTTGGTCATCTCGCGGCAGACGGCAATTTGCCGCTCGCCGAGAACCGAGCCAATGTCTTCCAATGCGGACAGTATCCGTTGGGGCGTTTCAAAAGCGACCAGTGTGCCCGTCTCGTGCGCCGCGGCGGACAAGACCGAACGCCGCTCGGCGCTTTTTCGAGGCAGGAATCCGAGGAACGTGAATCGGTCCCCGGGCATCCCGGATATAGAGAGGGCGGTCGTGATCGCCGATGGCCCGGGTACAGCGACAACGTCGTGCCCCTTTGACACGGCTGCCTCTACCAGAGACGCTCCCGGGTCGCTGACCGTCGGGGAGCCGGCGTCTGTGACCTGCGCCACATCCCCGGATTCAAGCGCAGATAGCACGCGCTCTAATTGTGCCGGGTTTGAATGCTCGTGATAGCTGATGCATGGGGTCGTGGCATCCAGGTGATTCAGCAACTTGCGGGTGACACGCGTGTCTTCCGCGACCAGTAGATCGACCGTTCGCAACAACTCGGCGGCACGTGGCGACAGATCGCCAAGGTTGCCGATCGGGGTTCCTATGATGAAAAGTGTTCCCATGAAAGTGCGGATCGCGCGAGAGTGATGATTCCGGACAGGCTCGTTATCTTGCGTCTCTCGCCATATGTTTGGCTATACTCGGGCAGTCAAATTTGCCCTTCAGGCCGCGCGCGCGCCGCCCGGCCGTTCTAGAAACGTCAAAAACAACGGGAGAAACGACGATTAACCTCTCAACCGGACAGCGCCTTATTTCCACGTCTGGAGGCGCTGAGTTCGTTGTCACAAAGGGCGGCGAAGCGGACCTCACTTGCAACGGCATATCCCTCGAAGTAAAAGCGGATCAGTCGCCTTCAGATGCTGACGGACCCGACATCCAGCTCGGCAAGCGTTATCAAGGTTCCGACGGCGGCGTGAGTTTGCTGTGCGTCAAAGCCGGCAAAGGCGAGCTCATGTGTGACGGCAACGTCATGGAGCTACAGAGCGCCAGGAAACTCCCCTCGTCCGACTAGGACCTTCTGGGACCTGCCGGTCGGCTTATTGGGATCGGCGTTCATCGGCAGAATATGGGGGCGTATGGCGATACGCCCTCGCCACATATTCCTGGCTTGCGTCCCACGCGTCACACAACAAACAGCTCGTTCGGAACGCCGGACGTTAGCGTCTCGCAGCCATCTTCCGTAACCAGCACCGTATCACTGCACCCGATGGCCCCAACGCCCGGCAGCCGCATCGTCGTGATCACGTGGAACGTCATGCCGAGATGGAACGGCCGATGTTCGTTGGCATTAATGCTGAAGATATGTCCCTCGTCCCAGCCGGGCGGGAACGCCGTCCCGATTCCATAGGCGATGCGACGGCCCTGCACGTACGGCACATCCGCGTCGTCGATCCGTTGGCGTGCAACTTCAAACGCCTCTGAAGCCAGCATGCCCGGCTTGATCCGCTCTTTCGCAAGTCGTAGAGCGTCTCGATTCACCTCGCTGCCCTTGAGCAGCAGCTCAGGCGGTTCGCCGACAAATGCCGCACGGGTCAACGCCGAGTGGTATCGGTTGACCACGCCCGGCACCTCGAAAAACACCACATCGCCGTTCTCGATCACCCGATCCGACCACGTGGAGTGGACCTGCATCGAGTGCTGCTCTCCAGACGTGATGAACGGCGGCAAACCGCTGTACTCACTGCCGGCGCGGATCTGAGCGCTAACCACATCTGCGGCCAGATCTAGCTCGGTGGCTCCAACTGAAATCGCGTCCAGCCCGGCCCTCACACCGGCCGAGGCGATCTTTGCCGCATCACGCATGTAACCAATCTCACGCTCTGACTTGACCAGTCGGCCGGACTCCACAATCCCGGATGCATCGTGAAGTCGGGCCTCTGTGAGTAGCATCCGCAGTCGCATGTAGTCACGAATCTTGAGAAACCAGGATTCGTGTTCGACCCCGATATCGGCGCGTGCCAACCCCAGTTCACCCAGAACTCCGGCGATACCGATGATGGGGTCTTCTGTATCGGGGAAGAGTCGGTAGTCCTCGACCACCGAGTAGGACGCGACAAGCGACTCTTCATGCGGCGGCGGCACAAGTACCAGGTCACCCGTGAGCGGCACAATGAGCCCGATGAAGAAGTAGTACCCGGGCGTCTGGTAGCCGGTCAGGTAGTAGATGTTCTCCGGCGTCGTCAGTAGCAGTGCGTCAAGCCCGCGCTCGTCCATGCGGGCGCGCACGCCATCTAGCCGGGACTGGAACTCTTCGTGTGAAAAGAACTGATGGAGAGGTGTTCTCATTCGGTGACCCTGTTTGGATATAGCCGGGGTGGTGACAGTCGGTGTCGAAATTCCGGTCGGGCGAAAGCATAATGCCGGTCTACCCTCGGAGGTTAGATGACCGACTCAATTTCGAAAATCGAAGCTCGACGTATTGCCCTCACCGCTCAAGGGTTCGCGGAGCCGAGACCAGCGGAGGCGGGGTCAGCAGATGTCCGTGCAGTTATCAAACGGCTCGGGCTGATACAGCTCGATTCGGTAAACGTATGTGTGCGCGCCCACTACATGCCGTTCTTCTCACGACTCGGTAAGTACCCGATCGAGCTGCTGGACGATGGTTGCCACGAGCGCTTCGACTTATTCGAGTTCTGGGGCCACGTAGCATCTTTGATCCCCATGGAGCAGTATCCGCTGTTCAGGCATCGGATGGACGACGGGATCAAACGACGATCCCGGACGTTGCGCAACGCCGACGCGGAATACCTGAATTTGATCATCGAGGAGATCCGCGAGCGGGGGCCCCTCACGATCGGCGAGCTTGAGGATCCCGGGAAGCGGAGCGGTGGCGACGGATCTCCCGGATGGTGGAACAGGGCTCCCGGCAAGGTGGCGCTCGAGTATCACTTCGCTACCGGTGACCTGACCTCGGTGGAACGTCGCGGATTCTCGCGTGTTTATGACCTTCCTGAGCGTGCCATACGGTCCGAGTTTCTGGATTGCGAGCCGGTCAGCCGGGAGGAAGCTCATCGAGAGTTTTTACGGATAGCGGCGCGTGCATTTGGGGTCGGTACAGGAGCCGATCTTGCCGATTATTATCGGATTCGTATGCCCGAGGCGCGACTGCGGTTGGCCGAGCTTGTTGAAGCCGGGGAGTTACGCGAGGTTGAGGTCGAGGGCTGGGATCAACCGGCTTATCTGCATCCAGACGCATCGGCGAACGGCGCCGTGAACGCTCGGGCGATATTGAGTCCGTTTGATTCGCTCATCTGGGAACGTGACCGGACCGAGCGCCTGTTCGACTTCTTCTACCGCATCGAAATCTATGTTCCGGAACGCAAGCGTCAGTACGGCTACTACGTTCTGCCGTTCCTGCTCGGCGAGGACCTTGTGGCTCGGGTGGACGTGAAGGCGGAGCGGGATCGCGGGACATTGCGGGTACGTGGCGCGTTCATAGAGGACGGACAGGACCCGGCACACGTCGCGCCGGAACTGGCGAAAGAGTTGAAATTGATGGCGAGTTGGTTAGGGCTGAAGCGTGTCCGAATAGGCCGGCGCGGCAACCTGTGCAATGCTCTGCGCGAGGCGTTGCGCTAGGCGTTCTTAGCCCGGAGAGCGCCCACTGCGGCGCCGATCGCAACACCGAGCGCGATCCATAGCCCCAAGTTATCGGTCAACACCCCGATCCCCGATCACAGAGCCAATGATTATTCCAATGCCAACACTGGTGCCGGTGGCTTTCTCTTTACCAGAGAATTCTTTTCTCACTTCCAGCGTGTCCATTCAAGGATCTTGGCGGTTGATCGCCAGTTGGGTTCGTAGTTGTCTCCTCTCCCAGCGGGAGAGGGCCAGGAGCCTGCCCTTCCGAGGAAGGGTGAGGGAGAAGTTTCATGTGCAAAAGTCGCTCGCTTCCCAAAGTTACTTCTTCTTGCCCTTCTTCTTCCGGCTGCCCCCGCTCCGAGACCGCTTAGTCGCATCACGAGCCTGCTTCGACTGCGCCCGCTTGGCCTCTCTGGAAATGGCTTTGCCATGGGATGAATCAAGGATCGACTGAGCATCTGCGATTACTGAGTCGGAAACCTGTTGACCCGCTGGAATAGCAGGATCAAGCCCTCGCTTCCGCTGCGCAGCTAGATCACACGACCAGCAAGTGCAGGCCGGAGGATGCTTCTC
>Ga0066369_10000735_pt1 | contig 13855 bp, 9 predicted proteins | sample Knorr_S7_td_Bott_FD_70972 | JGI IMG/M metagenome (GOLD analysis project Ga0066369, IMG submission 70972) | Marine microbial communities from Southern Atlantic Ocean transect - Knorr_S7_td_Bottom_ad_4513_LV_A | ecosystem: Environmental > Aquatic > Marine > Oceanic | place: Southern Atlantic ocean... | reverse complement strand
ATTATTTTTCATGGTGGAGAGACCTGGACCTGGCGAGAAACACTGCAGTTTACGCGTCGTGTCGCCAAAGGCTTACAGGACCTGGGTGTGACGCACGGTGATCATGTGCTGTCATGGCAGCCCAATACAAAAGAAGCCTTACTCAGTTGGTTTGGCATCAACTACCTGGGCGCCGTGTATGTTCCGATAAACACGGCCTATAAAGGCTCGTTACTGGAACACGTCGTTCGATTATCCGATGCCAGATTGATGATCTGCCACGCAGACCTTGCACCACGACTAAACGACATCAATACGGGAAACCTTGATGATGTCATCCTTATCGGCGGCGACGCAGTTGTACAGGGCCTTAAGATGTCTCCCCCTTCAGCCTTGTTGGCTGATGAGGCCTTGAGCGCGCCGCCGACTTTTATTGAACCCTGGGACACTCAATATATTATTTTCACCTCAGGTACCACCGGACCGAGCAAGGCAGTGTTGTCATCGTACGTGCAAAGCTACTCCATGGGTCCTGAAGCCCATCCCTATGTCGATCAAACCGATCGCTCGCTGGTCAATATGCCGCTGTTTCATGCCGGTGGAACGATTTACGTGATCATGACATTGGCCAATGGCGGTTCGTGTTTAATTGATATGCATTTTAAAACTGATGAATTCTGGCAGACGGTGCGGCGCTACCAAATAACATCGGTCTGCCTGGTGTCTGCCATGATCACCTTCCTGTCGAAAATCCCGCCCCGTGATGACGACAAGAACAATCCGCTGGTAAAAGCGCTGCGTATTCCATGGAACCAGGAAGCCCGTTTGATGGGCGAGCGTTACGATATCGATGTGCGCACTTGTTTCAATATGACCGAAATATCCGGACCGCTGGTTTCTGAATCCTACCCATTAAAAAATGGCACTTGCGGTAGTGTGCGTGAAGGAGTTGAGGTTAGAGTTGTCGACGAAAACGATTGCGAAGTAGCTCCGGGAGTCGCCGGTGAGCTCATATTGCGAACCGAGCGACCCTGGTCGATGAATCACGGCCATTACAAAAACCCGGAAGCCACAGCCGCTGCATGGCGCAACGGCTGGTTCCATACAGGAGACAGTTTCACTTGCGACGACGAAGGATATTTTTATTTCGTCGATCGAATAAAGGACGCCACCCGACGCCGGGGTGAAAACATTTCATCCTTTGAGGTTGAAAACGAGGTCATCGCCTTCGAGTCGGTTCTCGAGGTTGCTGCAATACCCGTGCCCAGCGAATTGGGCGAAGACGAGGTCATGATTATTGTGGTCCCGGTCGACGGCAGCTCGATAGACCCGGCGGCACTATTTAATTTCCTGGTACCACGCATGGCGCATTTTATGTTGCCGCGATACATTCGGATTCTTGACAGCCTGCCTAAAACGCCGACTCAGAAAGTTCAGAAACATCTACTCAAGAAAGATGGTGTCACCGCAGATAGCTGGGACCGCCAACATGCAGGTATAGCCGTGAAACGCGACAGGATTGGTCAATCAACGTAATCTCCTCGTTGCTTGATCAGTCATCAATTTCAGCGTCTATCTACAGAGTCATACTGAGACTCAATCCGGGAGACCTAATACGCGTTTAGCAATGATATTTAATTGAACTTCTGAAGTGCCTCCCTCGATCGAGTTGGCTTTGGACCGAAGCCAGCCTCGAGTCACTGCGAGCTCCCGCTCTGAAAAACCATCGCCTTGCCATCCAAGCGCATTACCGCCAAGCATATCCATCATGATTTCATAGCGTTGCTTGTTCTGTTCGGTGCCATAGTACTTGAACATGGAAGACGCGGGTGATGGCGTCGATGCAGTTTTTGACTCGTCAGCAGCTCGTTTAAGCGTCAGGGTAAATGCCTTGCCATTCATTTTGTGTTTCGTGATGTTATTTCGCAATTGACTATCCGCGATCTTCCCTTCACTTTCACCTGTATAGCGTTTGGCCTGGTTCTCCATCGAATGCTCAGGATTCTTCGCACTACCTTGAGCCCCCATTCCGGCAACCATATTTCTTTCATGCTGAAGTAATTTCTTCGCGACCCCCCAGCCCTGGTTTTCCTTTCCGACGAGGTTTTTTCGGGGAACCCGGACGTCTCGAAAAAAAGTTTCACAAAATTGTGAAGAGCCACTGATTAACGGAATGGGGCTGGTGCTAATCCCTGGTGAAGTCATATCAAACAACAAAAAACTGATGCCGTCATGCTTTGGTACATCTGGCGCTGTTCTCACCAGGCAGTAAATCCAGTCAGAGAGATCGGCGAACGATGTCCAGATTTTAGATCCGTTGATCACATAATCATCTCCGTCCAGTACAGCACGTGTCTGCAAGCTTGCCAGGTCGGAACCAGCTCCCGGCTCACTATAACCCTGGCACCATCGAATCTCTCCCCTAACTATTTTAGGAAGGTGCTCGCTTTTTTGTTCTTCAGTGCCATATTCCAGTAACACCGGGCCGATCATGGTGACGCCGAATGAAAGAAGTGGTGATCGCGCATTAATTCTTCGCATTTCACTTTGCAGCACTTTATTTTGCTCATGGCTAAGGCCACCACCACCATATTCTTTGGGCCAGGTTGGGCAAGTCCAGCCTTTGGCGCCCATGGCGTCAAGCCAGATTTTTGCATCAGGATGGCTGAAGGTGGCGTTGCGCCCACCCCATACCCAATCGGCTTCGCCGCCGGTGGTTCGCATTCTTTCCGGGCAATTTTCAGCCAGCCAATTCCTGACTTCCTCTCTAAATGCTTCCATATTCCTTTCCAATAATTTGTTTCACGAACAGTGGCCAGTGATTGAACGGGTCAATCCCATCAGGTACAAACCACCGGGCGTAAGCAACCAGTGGCGGGTTAATACTATCTACACAGGATCAGCAATTTTCAGTAATTGCTTGCCGAGATTTTGACCGGTAAAAAGTCTCTGCAGGGTATCCGGAATATTTTCAAAACCTTCCTGGAGGTCAATCTGGTATTTGAGTTCACCAGACTGAACCCAGCCGAGCAGCTCCTGGATTGATTCAGCGGCACGATCCATGTAATCGATAACAATAAAGCCTTCCATTCTGGCCCGTTGGATCACCAGGTTCATCAGGTTGGGCGGTCCGGGGACCGGGCTGGTCGCGTTATAGGCCGATATGCCACCACACAGTACGACGCGCGCATGCATATTGATGTGATTGAGCGCGGCTTCAAGGACTTCGCCACCCACATTGTCAAAGAAGATATCGACTCTATCCGGGCAGGTTTCACCGATACGCACGTCGACATCCTCGTTCTTGTAGTCGATGGCGGCATCAAAGCCTGCTTCCTCCACCAGCCAGCGACATTTGTCCGGCCCACCGGCAATGCCAACGACCCGGCAGCCTTTGATTTTCGCAATTTGTCCGGCAATGGATCCGGTTGCGCCGGCTGCGCCTGAGACAAGAACTGTCTCCCCTTCCTTGGGTTTCCCCAGATCCAGCAGTCCCCAATAGGCAGTAAGCCCGGTAAGTCCCAGCGCAGACATCATCATTTCTGGCGATACACCTTTAGGGACTTTTGACAAACCCATGGGTCCTTCTCCTGGCGCCACCACTGCAAAATCCTGCCAGCCCCCGGTAGTCTGCACCATATCGCCTTTTGCAAAATCGGGATGGTTAGACTCAACGACCTGACCGATGGATCCTGCGCGCATCGGCTCACCTAATTGCACAGGCGGCATATAGCTTTCCCGATCTTCCATCCATCCGCGCTGAGTCGGATCAAAGGATAAGAACAGATTCCTTACCAGCACTTCGCCGTCGCCGGGCGTCGGAATCGCAGTTTCTACATATTCAAAGTTCTCTTTGCCCACAATGCCGTGGGGCCGTTTCGCGAGTAACCACTGGCGATTTGTATTCATTGTCTATACCTGGATTTTTTGTGCGCGCATTATAACCATCAATCACGGCACTCGTTTTGATGAATTCTATTTAACTGGCAGGCGCAGCAAACTATGCCTTGTCTGAATCCGCCGGTTTTCTGGCCCTGCCCTTTTTCTTCTTCGTTTTCCTGTCTGTTTTCTTTTTATCCGTCATCTTCTTACTGGTTCGCTGGGTTTTCGTCTTATGGTCTTCCGATGTGTCAGCCATCCGCGTAATGCCAAGCTGTCGTCCACTTACCCAGGTTTTCTTGAGATCCTTGAACACGTCCTTCGGCATGCCCATCGGCAGATCAATCAGGCTGAATTTGTCAAAGATCTTGATGTGGCCGATGTGCTCAGCATCCAGTCCCGCTTCATTGGCAATTGCACCGACGATATTTCGCGGCTCGACTTCATGGGCATGACCAACCTCTATGCGAAAACGCTCCATGCCCTCAGGCGGATCCTCTCTGGATGAACGTTTTCTCTTCGAAGATCGACCTGTCTTTTCTTCCTTGCGTGAATCGGAGCCGTCTTTACGCCGCCCCGGTTTTGAGTCCCGGGACAGATCCGTATTAAGCGCCTTGTCCAACAACAAGGGCTGATCCCCAATCGCCAACTGGGCCAACGCCGCCGCAATTTCCAGCGACGGGACATCGTGTTCCTGTTGATATTGTGAAAGTATGCCCTGCATAAAATCCAGGTCACCTTCAGCCAGCTTGTCAGAGATACTCTGTTTGAAATTGGCGATACGCTTGTTGTTCACCATTTCTGTTGTTGGAACTTGTAGTTGTTCGATTTTTTGCCGGGTAGCTTTCTCAATCGCTGCCAGCATGCGTTTTTCCCGGTGTGTGACAAACATAATTGCATCGCCGGATCGTCCCGCCCGCCCGGTGCGACCAATTCGATGAATATAGGCCTCGGTATCATAGGGAATGTCGTAGTTCACAACATGGCTGATTCTGTCTACATCCAGGCCCCGGGCTGCAACGTCTGTTGCGACCAGAATATCAATGCTGCCATTCTTCAACTGGCCGATCATCTGTTCACGATTTTTCTGCAGCATGTCGCCATTAATCGCCTTTGCAGAGAAGCCTCTTGCCTGCAACCTGTCCGCAATTTCTACGGTCGCGAGCTTCGTTCTCACAAATATGAGGATGGCATCGAAGGTTTCGATCTCCAGTATTCGCGTCAGTGCTTCGAGCTTGTGTTGATTGCTGACGGTCCAGTAACGCTGGCGGACCGTCTCAGAGGTTGCCGTTCGCCCCTTGATCGAAATATCTTGTGGGTTGTTCAGATATTTCCTGGCTATTTTTTGAATTTCTTTTGGCATGGTCGCAGAGAACAAGGCAATTTGCCTGTCTGCCGGCGCCTGGTCCAGGATCCATTCAACGTCGTCGATAAAGCCCATACGTAACATTTCATCAGCTTCATCAAGCACCAGTGTCCGCAGGGTTCCCAGCTTCAGCGTGCCCCGTCTGATATGGTCCATCACCCGACCTGGCGTCCCCACAACAACGTGCAGACCCCGCTTTAAACCACGAAGCTGGCCGCCATAATCCTGACCACCATAAATAGGCAGCACGTGAAACCCGGACAGGAACTTCGCGTATCGCTGGAACGCCTCAGCCACCTGAATTGCCAGTTCACGGGTTGGAACCAGTACCAGCACCTGCACAGACTGATCCTTGAGTGAAAGCCGGGTCAGCAGTGGTAGAGCGAATGCTGCGGTTTTACCCGTTCCCGTCGGCGCATGGCCAATCAGATCAGCGCCATCAAGAAGAAGCGGGATAGTCTGCAACTGAATAGGCGATGGTGTTTCATAGCCGACGGCATCCAACCCTTTAAGCAAGGTTGATGGCAAACCCAGATCTTGAAATCGCGGCTGATCAGAATCCTGATTCGACATGGAGTATCCCGTTGATGAAAGTTCCAGAATCACTGGGTCCTGGAGGCGCTGCGAGTATAGTTAGCCAAGCGTGGATTACAAGCCTGGTGCTATTTACACCGAGTATAACCAGCTAAGGAAGCTCTGATTAAACTCTATACATCGGAGGCCGATTGAGAACTTCATCCAGCAGCGAAAGGTCGCCAGATATAATGTCGTTGCCTCTGGGGAAAGGCGCCCCCGGCGCAAGATTCAGGCCCGCTCGCACATGATCGTTCTGGTAATAACAGGCATAGGTAAGGAATATGAACGCGGCAAACAACTCCGGCTTCTGCTCGCTGAACAACTGGACTAGCGGATGTCGTTCAGCGCTATCAAGTTCAACGAACGCATCGTCAAAATAATCTACCATTTTTACAAGCGGCACAATGAACTCGGGCGATTGATTGGTGACGTAACCAACCAGGTCCATTTCCCCAGCACTGGGCAGGTTCCGCACAGGATCTGGCGGAATGATTGAATCCAGAAGCGCAATCAACTTCGCCTGCTGGGTTGCGTCAAGCGGGCTGTCAGTCGCAATCACAGTGTCATCTTTATTCATGTGCGCGCCCCTTAGTCGAATAGATTAGCAAGATTCTTCTTCATGGTGTCTGCGATGTGAAGCGCCAGGGCTTGTATTGTGCTGGTTGGATTGAGACCTCCGGCGGTGACAAATATGCTGCCATCAACGATGAATAGATTCCGCACGTCGTGACTGCGCCCCCACGAGTTGACTACGGAGGTCTTTGGATCATCGCCCATACGGGCCGTTCCCAATAAATGCCAGCCTGCTGGCCGAAGCAGGTCAACCGTATTGATCTCTATGGCGCCTGCTGCATCGAGCACCTCTGCCCCGCGGGCCAGTCCATGCGCCAGCATTTTTTGCGTATTCTCACTCAATGTATACGTAATCTTTGGTGACGGGATGCCGTCTGAATCTTTCAGGGTGTCATCGAGAGTGACCGTGTTGTGTTCCTCCGGCAGATCCTCACAAAGAATGCCAATTGTCGCGGTGTGATCAAAGATCCTGTCAAACCCCGCGTGGTGATCCGGGCCCCAGGGAACAGCGCCGGACGCAAACCCCTGGATCGCGGTGGTAACAGGTCCAGATCCCCGGGTAATCTGCATATTGTAGCCACGTACAAAGCCGCGAGAAAGATCAGTTTCGTAGAATTCCTTACTCAGAATGCAACATCCTATCGGCCCCAGGTGGCTGTCGAGTTTTTCTTCAAATATGCCCTGCACAAATCCACTCGGATGAAACATCAGATTCTTACCGACAAGCCCGCTACTGTTCGCTATGCCATTGGGAAATCGTTCTGACTTTGAATTGAGCAGGATGCGCGGTGTGCCAACCCCATTGCATGCCATCACGACCACTTCGGCCTGCTGAAACTGTTCCAGACCTTCTGCATCGTAGTAGATGACACCGTTTGCCATACCCTCATCATTGAGGGTTATCTCACGAACGCGGCAGCGAGTCTTAAGTTCAACACCCGCACGAATTGCTTCCGGCCAGTAAGTGATATCTACACTGGACTTTGCACCCTGGGCGCACCCGGTCATACACGGTCCGAGATTCAGGCACTTGTCCCGCCCCTTGTAAGGGCGAGAGATAATGGCGCTGTCTGACGGCCACCAATGCCAGCCCAGCTTGTTATAACCCCTGGCGACGGTCTCGCCCACAAGCCCAAGCGGGATGTGCGGCAATGGCGGTTGCTTGGGCGGATAGGCGGGATCACCGGCAAGACCCGAGACCCCCATCATTCGATCGTTTAAAGTAAAGAAGGGCTCAAGCTGATCGTAGTCCACGGGCCAGTCACTGGCGACGCCGTCCAATGTTTTTACCTTGAAGTCTGACGGATGCAGACGAGGAAAGTGCGCAGCGTAGAGTATGGTTCCACCGCCCACGCCGTTGAAGTTCACCACCGATATGGGCGACTCTTCATTATTTATAGGGTAGTCGACATCCAGACCGCGGACATTCGGGTCAATGTTGAATTCCTTGAACTGCTGCAGTTCATAGTCCTGGCTGTTGCTCGGATACTCCGACGAATTCAACCAGTCGCCCTGCTCAAGACATAGAATTCGCATTCGTGTATCCGCCAGGCTCCAGGCGACAGCGGCGCCTGATGCGCCGGCACCAATGATCAATACATCAACCGGGTCATCTGACATCTTGGTCTCCTGTGATTCAGGATCGAATAGTGCATCGGAATTTCAGGACAAGCCTACCATGACCTTTGGCAGGTAAATTTCAGAGCAGAAATTTGGCCTGCATAAAGGTTTGTACGGACTCATGCTGGCTTGAGTTTGTACCTGATAATGTATGATGAGACGGCTAACTCACGGGAGATCGAAATGACGAAGAATGCAGTAGGTGAAGACCGTCGCTACTGGAGCCTGGTGCCAGTGGTTGAAGCATCACTGATCGGTATGATTGCCAAGCAGGCAGAGGAACAGGGACTGGAAGGATTGTTTGCGCCCCAGGTTTATGGACCACCGTTTATTCCCCTGGCAGCTGCAGCCACCACCACCGAGTCAATCAAACTGGCGAGCGGCATTGCCATTGCCGCAGCGCGAAGTCCCACTGAGACAGCAATGGCCGCTTTGGATATGGACCGGTTATCGAACGGCAGATTTATTCTTGGATTGGGCACTTCAGTTTCGGCGTGGACGAGTGGCCTTTTCGGTTCACCTCCCATAAAACCACTGACACATCTGCGAGAAACCGTCGCAGCGGTGCGACATATTATTGCCAACTCACACACCCATCTGGAACCCTTTAATGGGGAATACTTTTCAGCAGATTTCGCAGAAATATCGCAGTGCCCTCCCCCGGTCCGAGAAACTATTCCTGTATGGATTGCGGCACTGAGAGAAAAACTGACCAGGCTTGCGGTTGACATTGGCGATGGTGTTATTGGCCATCCTATGTGGTCTGTTGAGTGGACGACCCAAACCATGGCCCCGATTATTCTCGATCAATTGCAGAAATCCGGTCGGGATCGTGCAGAGATCGATGTTAATATCTGGCCATGGGTCGCACCCAACCCAAACGAGAAAGAAGCCCTGGATGATGCACGACCAACCATCGCTTTCTACGCCGGTATCGCGCAATACGAATCTTTCTTCGCGGCACATGGCTTTGAAAAGGAAGCCCAGGCTTGCCAGAAAGGTGTGCAAAGAGGCGATTTCATGTCCGTGGTGGGCGAGGTGCCCGATGAAATGGTACGTTGCTTCGTCGCTATTGGTGATCTCGATGCAGTCAGAGAACGCCTCGAGCCTCTCTGGGTAATTGCGGACTCGATGTGCATCGTGCCGCCGATTTACGCGATGACGCCAGAAAAACAGATGTACTATTCAGGCGAGATAGGGAAATTGATTTCCGGGTAGAACGAATCAGGCGGAATCAGCGACACACACAAAATTCGGATCACACTGTGCGGATGTTAGCCCACGGGGTTATGGGTAGATATCTTACAACCTTTAAGGTCAGGAATAGGTGTGTGTCACATTTGAAAGGAATAACAACGAATTGAACAAATTTTTGAAGAAGATGGCCTACGGACCTGATGACCGAGTTCTGATCACGCATATTGACGATATGGGTTTTTGCCATGCTGCCAATGTAGCTTCTGACGCATGCCTGGCTTCCGGCGCTGCGAGTTGCGCATCGATCATCGTAAACGCACCCTGGTTTCAAGAGGCCGCTAATATCTGCAAGGCACATCCTGAATTTGATGTGGGCGTCCATCTGACATTGACCGCAGAATATCAGACGTTCCGCTGGCCGGCATTGAGTAGTCGCGACCCTGCCAGCGGTCTCATGGATAGCGAAGGCTATCTATGGCACACACGAGAAGACGCAATTCGACATGTGACTGAAGCCGCGGCTGAAGCGGAAATGCGCGCTCAGATAGATACAGCGCTCACCGCTGGTATCGATGTGACGCACATTGATACCCATATGGGATCGGTCGTTCACCCAAAGTTTCTCGGGATTTATTTGGCGCTGGCGCAGGAATATAGCGTACCGGCATTCCTGCCAAATATTACGAGAGAAAGACTGGAAGCCCTTCGGGAAACCGAGAATTCTGACGATTATCTTGAGGTTTTGGAAAAAGTAGATACCGATGCGGTACCAACTCTTGATGAAATCATCATTGATACGTTGATCGACATGAATGACAAGAAGGCATTTTATCGAAAGCTCATCGACGGCATAAAGCCCGGCTTAACTCATCTGCTATTTCACCCAGCCAGAGATGGCGACGAACTGCGAGCCATCGCAGACACCTATGGCTCTCGTCATGCCGACTTCATTGCCTGGAGTGATCCGGAAATGAAAGCTTATATCGAATCAGCGGGCATTCAACATATTGGCTATCGGGATCTCAAAGCGAACCTGTAGCACCTGGCTTTAAAACCTGGTGACATAAAAATTGGTGACACACGCAAAACCCGGGTCACAATGTGTTGGTGTGAGCTGCAGAACTTCCCTAGGTGGCTGGACCGATGGTGTCGAGTGCGTTCGCTTTTTGTCCAAGGGTGTGGGCGATACCTGATAATAGAGAAAAGGCGCGGGCAACCAGGACAAAATCTATTGGCACAGTTACGACGGGGTTTTCTCGAATAGCTTCGAACATGTCGTCGGTCATTTCTTCCGTAAATTCTCCCTGGAACCCCTCGTCAGATCTGCCAATCATCCGCCTGGCAATAATCAGCAGTGATTCCTCATCGTCATCGTTCTTGGTCTTGAAACCCAATTCGCCGAATGCACGCAGCATGGCAGATTCGTTGAACGTCATCATAGAGAACATCAATTCGAAGATGCCCATACCAAAACCTTTTGGCAGTTCCTTGGCTAAACCAAAGTCGAGCAGGATAAATTCCGGTCGATTGTCTTCACCCTTAGTGACAAGGATATTGCCAGGATGCGGGTCGGCATGAAAAAAACCGAATGCCAGTATCATCTTATTGAAGGCGTGCATTAGCCGATCCATCAGTCGGCTGTAATCGATGCCTGCATCAATCATGGCCTGTTTATCTGTAACCTTTATACCCTCGACATGTTCCATCACGATCACTCTGCGAGTACAAATTTCATGATGAAATTCAGGAATGCGAATGTGATGATCATCCTTAAACAGTTCCCTTATTCGATCTGCGCTTTCGACTTCACGGCGAAAATCCAACTCCAGTTTTAAGTGCACCTGTAATTCATCCATTAAAGGCATCAGGTCTAATGGATCATTATCGAATTTTTGGTAAACCTGCAATACGCGGCGGGATGTTTTGAGATCGGTTTGGATGATGTGTTCAATATCCGGGTATTGAATCTTAACGGCCACTACTTCACCGTTTAACAACCTGGCTTTATGAACCTGGGCTAACGATGCTGATGCGATTGGCTCGGTAGAAAATTCGCTGAAAATCTCTTCCAAAGGTTTACCAAAATCTTCATCGACCACCGTACGAATCTCATCGAACGAGCGCGGTGGCAATCGATCATGGCATTGGGACAAGGTCTTCACATACTGGGGCGGGAAAACATCAGATCGTGTGCCGACAACCTGGCACATTTTGATCAGCATGCCGCGCATACTGACGGCGGTGTTAAAGACCTGCTCAGCGTTACGCTGATGAACCCCGGACATGTCCCTGTCGTCAGGATTATTGCCGCGGAGTTGGTCGTACCATTTGGGTATCTTGTATCTTAGCCAAACGCATGTCGCCGTGTAACCGATACGGCTCGATCGATAGACTCTGTCTATGATCTTATTCATTGTGTTTCGCTAGCAGCTAGGAAGCTTCGAGCAGGATATCGAGGGCTTCATCCTTTTCTTTGGGAAACGTCCATCCGGAATCCAGGGATTCGAATTTATTCGAAATTCGATTTGCTTTGTCTTTATCTGCGATGAGTTCATGAATTTCTTCCTGCAGGCGTTGACGCGCATCCCTGGGCCGATTGGTTGCTGCACCTCTCAATTGGTTTGAAAAGATTCGGTCGATGACCTCACTGCCCTGGAATTCCTTTTTACCGTCTTCTGATATTAATGTCCTGGCTCGAAGTTCGGACAGCGCTACCGTCAGGTAATCGACATGAGGTGTCTCATCGGCTCGTATACACTTCACCAGATGTGAGGCAAGTTTTGGATCATGGCTGACTTCAGGATCTCCCAATAAATCGATCGCCCAGGCAAAAACATCGTCGGCAAAGGTTTCAACAACCAGCACGCCAGCAACAAAGTTAATCATCTCTTCCATCTTTGCGCTTAGCTCCGGGTAAAGTCGCTCGCGACTTCGACCTCTGGCACCACTCATCATACGAATCAATACGTCATCAGGAATATCCGGGTTGTTCAGGCCGATATCCCGGGCCGCTTCCCACATCTGCTTGTGGCCCCCCTGGTCCCTATGACCGGCTTCGTCCCGCGCATGCGCTTCTATCAATCCCTTGTCGAGATGCGCAAGGGCAGTGCCGGATATGTCTTCCTTAATTTCTTTTTTAAAGTCCGGTAGCTTGATATCGCGAATGCGCGCCCCGAATCCTTCCACAATGGAGATAGTCGTTAAAGAACGCGTAATCGGATCGACGATTCCCTCCTGCAACAGGTATTTGGCTTGTTCATAGCTGGGATAATTTGGCGGCACATATTCACTGGGAATGTAGATCAGAGGCTCGCAATCATCGATCAGGCGTTGCCGCCACGCTGTAATTGCAGGTTTGCGAAACTTGACCCGTGGCGAGATGTACTGCCCGTCCGAATAACCTCCATGGCAGCGAACCTTGCCGCCAAAAAGAGGTTCCTCGAACTCATCGTCCGACATCAGTTCATCAGTCGTATACTCAAGTTTAGGGATCTGCATGGCGAATCTCCAAGTCCAGTCCCCTATGCTGTTGCATTTCCAGCCACGGTTCAACTACCAAACCCCAACTTCCTACCTTCTGATTCCATATCGAGCCCGGAAACAGGGGCAGCTCGGATTTTGGCAAGAAGGAATTGGGGAGACATAACTACGGTCGGCGGCCTTCTATATAGTCATCAATCAGTTCATGGTATCGGCGAACCCGGCTTTCCTGGGCTGCAAGATAAGCACCCTTGTAGCCCCGTGAGCGAAAACCTGCCTGCTGCAATGGAAATATCTCGCAATCCTGGTCAATTGTGCGACCCATACTTTTTTCACCGGCCTCAAAGACTTCATGTTCTACTTCGAAATCGCGTTCAACAATGCCTGCAGTGGTTCGGATTGGCGCTGTTTCACCTTCTGGCTGACTGGCGTACCACCAATTGTCAAAGATGCATTGCTCTGGATCGGTCGGATGTGGCCTCGCTCTTAGAAAATGGAAACCATCCGACCACAATGACACGGCGAAATTCGGAAACAAGGTGTAGTGAAATGCGTCAGTGAACTGCTCATCTGCCATTTTTTCGTAGTGCGTGTAACCTTTCCCCGGCCCCAGTTCACGTTTCGCTTTCTGCAAAGCCTCGCGGGTTTCATTACCTCGACCCACAAAGTCAGCAGGGTCCAGACCCCATTCACCCATGATGGTATTTAAAGGTTCACCAATGGAGCCATCTTCATTCAGCGAAACGCCAGCATAACCACCACGCATAATCATTCGATTATGTCCTTCATCGGAAAGGTCAAAACGGGTATTGGCGACGTTGGTATCAACACCCGAATGCATTCGTTTTCGTTCTTCCGGTGTTCCCGTTGGTTTGTGTACCGTGGGTACATGATAGGACTCGTTAAAGTTATCCAACACGACTTTCCAATTGCAGGGAAGGGTCGTGGTCAGTGCCATATAGCGTTTCCATGAAGCTAAATCGTATCTGCTCCAATCATCCCAGATAGGGCCAAGATAAGTTTTCAGGTCCACACAATCCGGGTCCATATTGATCCAGATAAACCCGGCGAAGGTCTCGCAACGAACTGCTTCCAGCCTGATTTTTCCGCAGGGGTCACCTTCAGGGAAGTTGTCTGCGTCCTGGGCGTATGACAGTTCACCATCAGGCGTATAGGCCCAAGCGT
>Ga0066369_10000731_pt1 | contig 13896 bp, 10 predicted proteins | sample Knorr_S7_td_Bott_FD_70972 | JGI IMG/M metagenome (GOLD analysis project Ga0066369, IMG submission 70972) | Marine microbial communities from Southern Atlantic Ocean transect - Knorr_S7_td_Bottom_ad_4513_LV_A | ecosystem: Environmental > Aquatic > Marine > Oceanic | place: Southern Atlantic... | reverse complement strand
TCCATCAGTGTAGTAGGTTTCTGATACGCTTCCCTCTGTGGTTGGCCAACTTGCAGTTTCCTCCCCTGAACCTGCGAATAGATAAAGACCAATTATTCCAGTGCCAATAACTAATATGGCTGCAACAACAATGGCAATCCCGAAATTCCGATCACCACTGTCTCCCCCTTGATCATCAGAGGAGCTGATTGGGGTGTCGGTACTTGAGGGCAGTTTGTATTCTCCACTCCTCGCACCCGTCTCAGTCGGTGTTCTGGAAGACGCATACTGGTCATTGTCGTCTCCTTGTCTCCACTTGCGATATTCATCGCTATCCTGTTCAATATCTCCGTCTTCATCCAAATTTGCCCCTCATTCTATCCAGAAAAGACGGGCTTTCACTATCCAATTCCCTTAGTTCTTCCCACATTTTCTTGGTTTTGCTATTAGGTTTGGGAATTTTAACAGTTATTCTAACATGCTGGCTTCCCTTGCTGCTAGGCCTGGTAATATCAGGCATACCTTTTCCTCTAAGTCTCAGAACATCACCTGATTGTGTTCCGGTCGGTATTTTCAATTTTACATTTCCTGACAGTGTTGGAACCTTCAGGCTGTCTCCCAATACTGCCTGAGCAGGTGTCAGATCCAGATCAAGTATGATCTCATTGTCCTGTCTCTGGAATATTTTGTGGGGTTCAACATTGACAGCAATGTAGAGATCACCCTTAGGACCATTATTAGGTCCTGCGCTTCCTTGACCTCTCATTCTAAGCCTGAAACCGTCATTAGCTCCAGGAGGTATTCTTAGTTTTATCTTCTTTCTGACTGCTACTATTCCAGAACCTCGGCAGTCCCCACATGGTTTGTCTATAATTTTACCTGAACCTCTACAATCTGAACAATTATCCGTAGTAATTGTCTGAATGAAGCTTCGTCTCACCATTTTTCTGACCATTCCCTGCCCACCACAGGTATTGCAAGTCTTTGCACTACCACCTTCAGCAGCTCCGGATCCACTGCATTTATGACAATTCCCGTTTCGGGGTATCTCTACCTCCTTTTCCATTCCATTGTGGGCCTCTTCCAGGGTCATCATAATATCATATCTGAGATCGTCTCCTCGATTGTCTGAACCTCTTTGTCCTCTACTAAAGAATTGTGAGAATATCTCTCCCATTCCACCTCTTTGTCCTCCTCCGAATAGTTGTCCAAAGATATCGGAAACATCTCCCCCATGGCTGAATTGGTCCCATGAGAATCCTCCACCTCCAAAGTCAACACCCTCATGCCCAAAACGGTCGTAACGTCCCCTTTTTTCCGAATCCGCCAAGACCTCGTAAGCCTCGGAGATCTCTTTGAATTTTTTCTCTGCAACCTCAGGGCTCTCATCGCTGGCGTCAGGATGGTGTTTTCTGGCTAGTTTCCGATATGCTTTCTTGATGGTTCTCTCGTCAGCACCTTTTGATACTCCCAGAATTTCGTAATAATCTCTTTTAGCCATTGGCGTTCGTCCTATTTTGTCCTTTTAATAAAACTTTAGAATTGGCGATTGGCCAGTCCTCGAGCACCCCATACCACAGTTCCTAGTCCAATTCCAATCATTACTAACATAGCTGTTGTTGGCTCTGTAGCTATGTTTACAACCTCATTGTTCACTATTTTGGTCAACCCATAATCCTCGGCAGTGACGCTCCACCCTATATTCTTTAGGCCATCAAATAAGACGGATTCCAAATAGTGTGAAACAGTTATTTGCTGATATTGGGTTCCTGAGACTATCATTTCCCATATGATCCAATACACTATTCCTAGGAGGAAAGGTCGTTCAAAGTAGGCACTTATCAAGCAAAATATTCCCAAATATGAAATAGATTCGAACAAAACAATTTTGATGACCAGCCAGAGAATCTCCAGTTCCTCGATTATTCCATGAACCCCCGAACCCAGCATTATGATGATGTACATGATTATACTTGATGAGGCTAGTATGCCAAACATGCATAGAACTCCTGTAACGTATCTGTAAAAAATAATCTCCAGAGGCATTATGGGTGTAGTACGCAATATTTGCATGGTCTTCCGATTGAATTCTTCATTGATCAATTCTGAGCTGAACATTATGGCCAGCAATACACCAATAAATTTGACAATGAACAAGCTTGACAAATTTAGGAACGCTTCCCTCAGTTCCACATGCAGCAAGCCCCCATCACTGTCGTAGTACACTTTATCGCCATCTACTTCCTCGAATTGCCTTTCATCAGAGAATTCATAGTAGTACCACAAGCCCAGAAGACATGGTAGTAGCATAATTACGATAAGGACCCAAGTCAATGGGTTGACCAGAAGACGTTGACTACAGTCTTTCAGGATGGGTGGGAAGAGATTCTTCAAGCGATTAAATACACTGCTTATTTCCATTGGGAACCTCCTACTATCTTATCATAAAGCGAATCCAGAGAATCATCGTCAGAATTGATTTTGGTTACAGCTATCTTCTCTTTCTGCAGAATCTTGGGAAGTTCCAAGTAAAATGTCTCAGCCCTGTCTGTTTCAAGCAGTATCTCTCCCTGTTCTTCATCCACTCTGGCAGCCCTTACCCACTCTTCATCCAGCATTCTTTTTGCTAGAATTCTAAGATTTGCCTTATCGACTGGTGAGACCTTAACCTGTCTTGGGATATGGTCCATTAATTTTCGAATCTCGTGCCGGTCTCCCGAGGCGAGCATCCTGCCATTATTGATCAATATGATTCTATCGGTAAGATTCTCCACATCATGCAGTATATGGCTTGAGATCATAATGGTCTTACCTTTCTCCGACCATTCCTTCATTTTATTCATGAGGAGATGTCTAGTGCTTGGATCTGTGCCCTGGAATGGTTCGTCCATAATCAGGATCTCAGGGTCAAATACTATAGCCCTTGCAACCTTGGTCTTCTGTCGCATTCCCTTGGAATAGGTCCTTATTTTACGTTCCATAGAATCTTCCAGACCTAATTCAGAAAGTGAGGCTCTGGCCATCTTCTCAGCTTCTTGTTTTTCATAGTTGTGCATTCTCAAGAAGTAGGAAACATAATCCAGACCAGACATATGTTCGTAGAAGCAGTCAAATTCGGGTACAAATCCAATTTTATTCCTTTGCTCCCAGTCCGTAAAGGGATCTTTTCCCATCACGGTCACAGCGCCCATGGATGGCCTTGCCAGACCCAGAATCATCTTTATCATGGTCGACTTGCCAGCACCATTTGGCCCTAGGATACCGGTCAGGCCAGGATCTACATTGATCGAGATTTCGGATATGCCTTGAACTTTACCATAGTTCTTGGTGACTTGATTCAGGATTATCTCACTCATTTGTTGGCCTCCATCTGTGATATCATCCAATTGACAAATATTCCACAGGATCCAATTATCAGAATGAACACACCAAATACTTCAATATCCGCAATATCAATTCCTTCAAATCCAAATGCTGCCGTAAAGAAAGGCTGAGTGTCAAAGATGAAGAAACCAATTATATCCAATAAATGGATTATAGATAACAACAGTACCCTGTCATCACCAATCATCAAGTAAAAAATTTCGACTATTATTGCAGATCCATAGACAAATAGGAAAAATGCTCCGGCCGCCCAGGACTCTCTGTTTATTGCAGTGGAGAACGTCAGACCGATTATTGAGTACGAGGCCGAATAGAAGGAACCTAGAATTAGTATATCAAGCAGCAACCATTTGTGGTTCTTGATCCAGTCGAATTCTAGTCCTGCTTCTCCCCATTGATTTACATATACAATTAGATTCGGTAAAGCGGTTACACACATTAGCAGCAGAAAAACGGGAATGAATCTGGCAATTAGATAATCCAGTCTGCTAATTGGTCGAGAAAGGTAAAGGTGTATTGACTTGTCTGTCATATCGTTAGCAATTAGTCCGCTACTAGAAATTGCAGCCAGTGTTACTAGGAAGAGTCTGACACCTCCAAGTCCTAAATCGTTATAGTAGACTAATGGTTGGCAACGTTTGAAATCCTCTGATGAATCATCCCCAAAAAGATTCTCGCATGGATAATCACCTGTGGATAATAGGACATAGAAGCCAAGAGTCCAGAGCCAGATTAGGGCTACAAGCGCGATAGTCCATGGATTCTTTAGACTTAACAGCCTCAGGAATCCTCTCAATCCCATTCCCAAGACTATTGACGGTCGACTTGTGAGTTCTGCCTTGAACTCCCTGAATCTCTCACTAACTTGCGCCTTTTCCTTCAATCTACGACCTCCAGATATATATTGTCCATGGTGATAGTGGCCCTTTCCATCTCATAAAGTTGGCAATTGCTTTTAACAGCTGAATCGACGATTTGTTCGAATGTCTTGTCGTTTACATATGGAACATGCAATCCCCTACCACCCGAGGTTGCAGTTATTCCACTTTTCTTTAGTTGCTTTACAAAATCTTCAGTGGACCCCCCAATTCTGACTTGGATAACGTCAGTTTGTCTTTGCATCAGTTTCTTTACGTTCTCCTGCATCTGTAACTTGCCATTATTGATAATAATCACATGATCGCACACAGTTTCCACATCTTGCAAAATGTGCGTACTGAGCAGGACATTGGTACCACTGACCTCCGTCAGCCCGTTTATCGTTTCCAGCATTTCCTGCCGGGCCTTCGGGTCCAGACCAGAGGTTGGTTCATCCAGGAAGATGACATCAGGACCGTGGATCAGTCCCTGGGCCAGCTTTATTTTCTGCCTCATTCCCCCGGAATATTCCTCAATTTTTCTGTATTTTTCCTCACCCATCATGAGATGCCCCAGAATCTCATGAGTTCTCTGCGTGGCGCTTTGCAGACTCATGCCAGTTACCAGTCCCATTTCTATCAGGAATTCGACACCGGTCATGCTGTTCGGAATACAATCGTGCTCAGGCATGTAACCAATTTTACGTCGTATATCGATGGTGTTTCTATCCAGATCCTCTCCCAATACAGTAACACTTCCACTGGTCGTTCTGATCAGTCCTAATGCGATCTTGACAAAGGTGCTCTTTCCGGCTCCGTTAGGTCCAAGAATTCCAATTTTACCTTCAGGTATATCCACTGTAAAGTCGTCCAAGGCGGTAACCACCCCATATTTCTTGATAACATTCCTAGCCTCTATCAATGTTAAACCCAGTGGGACTGACCTACTATCTATTTAAAAAATATTCAAAATTAATTTTTGAATAATTTTATATACGCACCCGTGTCCGAAAGGATACCGTAGAAGAGATGCAATCTCGCTTTACTACGGAGGTGAAATCATCGCATCGAACAGGATAAATCAGGCTATCGCGGATGCTCTCGATACAAAAAAGAAGCGCAATTTCGTGGAGACCGTAGAAGTTGCAATAAACCTTCGTGATGTTGATCTTCAGAACCCTCAAAAGAGAATCAATGCCGAGGTAGCGCTTCCTCATGGTCGAGGAAAGCCAGCCCGAGTTGCAGTGTTTGCCCAGGGTGAAATGGCAGTTATTTCAAAGAAAATAGTGGATACAGTTATATCTCCTGACGAGATTGATGAGCTTGCTGAAAATAAGAGAGAAGCTAGAAAATTAGCAAATCGTTTCGATTTCTTTGTTGCCGAGACTGGTTTGATGGCCAGTATTGGTAAGAGTCTTGGTGTTGTTCTAGGTCCCAGAGGAAAGATGCCTCGACCAATACCTCCTCAGGCAGATATTGGAAGAATAATAAGCGGATTGACAAACCTAGTCTCGGTCCGTTCCAAGGACCGTCCAACATTCCATGTTCCTTTTGGAAATGTTTCTATGTCTCAGGAACAATTAGCCGATAATCTTGAAACCATCTTGAAGCGAGTCGAATCGAATCTTGATCGGGGTATGGATAACATAGCCTCCGTGTGGGTCAAGACCAGCATGGGCAAGGCGGTGAGGTTAGGATGAAGCCAAAGGCCATTGTTGCAGATTGGAAACGCAAAGAAGTATCGAATATCCTGGAATTCGTACAGTCCGCTCCAGTGGTTGGTCTGGTAGATGTATCCGGAATCGGTGCCAAGCAGATGTTGACCATGCGTTCTTCACTTCGAGATATGGGAGTGAAACTGAGAATGTCCCGGAACCGTCTTCTGAAATTGGCACTGAAGGATGCTTCTAAGAGCAATAAAGGTGTTAAACAGATAATTGATATTTTTGGACCTCACCAGATTGCCTTGCTATCCTCAACTGAAAGTCCATTCAAGATATTCCAGATGCTTACGGAGTCACAGACACAGGCTCCGGCCAAGGGTGGAGAGACAGCCACTTCAAAGATTGTGATTGAGAAAGGTCCGACTGCTTTCCCGGCAGGACCGGTTGTAGGAGCTTTCCAGAATGCTGGTTTCCCTGCAGCTATTGAAAAGGGAAAAGTTGTGATTCGAAAGAAACACACCGCGGTAGAAGAAGGTGAAATTATCAGTGCCGATGTCGCTGCCGCACTTACTAAACTTGAGATTTATCCGATAACCGTAGGAATGCAATTGTTGGGTGCATTTGATGGAGAGACTTTCTATCTATCTGATGTACTTGACATAGATCTGAATGAGTTCCGGGGTCATGTTCAATCGGCCACGGCACAGGCATTCAATCTGGCATTCAATACACGGTATTTCACTGGGGCGACAATGCAGCCCTTGCTCTCCAAGGCTCATAACGATGCTTTGGCAGTTGCAATATCGACTGCATATCCCTCGGAGTCAACAATCAAGGCCCTTCTGGCTAAGGCCCATGGTGCGATGCTTGGCGTCGCCGGGCATGCTGGAGATGGTGCCGATGATGAGTTGAAAGAGATGCTCGGTAATGCAGCCGCGACTACTGCAGCTGCAAAGCCTGAGCCGGTGGAAGAAGCGTCATCCTCTGAAAAAGAGGACGAGGAAGAGGAAGTGTCCGAAGAGGATGCGGTCTCAGGTCTTGGAGCTTTATTCGGATAATAAGGAGGCAAAAAATGGAATACGTCTATACAGCAATGTTACTGCATTCCGCAGGAACTGAGGTAAACGCCAAGAGCGTTGAGAAAGTCTTGAAGGCCGCAGGCGTCAAGGCAGAAAAATCAAGGGCCGAGGCTCTTGTCGCTTCTCTAGAAGGAGTCGATATTGAGGAAGCCATGGCAACAGCTGCCGTCGCCGCACCAGCTGCCGCCGCTGCACCAGCTGCCACTGCATCCTCAGAAGAGGCCCCAGCCGAGGAAGAAGCCAAGGAAGAAGAGGAAGAAGAAGTCAGCGAGGAAGACGCTGTATCTGGACTTGGTGCACTTTTCGGTTGAGGTTGAAATGGGTCTCAAAACCCACGTGAAATTCAATGGAATCCGAGCAGGAAACCCAAGCCCCTGCAGCAGCCGAAGGCGAGCAGCCTTCTAATGATAGCGAAAGCTCTGCAGAAACCGCCCAAGGCTATAATGATCTAAAAGTAGTTGAGCTTAAGAAGAAGCTCAAGGAATTAGATTTACCAGTATCTGGTAAAAAATCCGAGCTTATTGAAAGATTGGTTGCCTCCAATCAAAAAGTAGATGATGAAGAAGATGAGGATGAAAAGGAAGGTACGCTTCAACTTGAGGACATCGAAGGCCTTTCCCGTTCTGAATTAAGAAAAGTAAGAAAGAAATATCATAATCTGGCTGAAGAACTGCGTGTTAAACGAGACGAATTAAATCTTAAATCACAAACACACGCTTCCACACGTAATGAATTGAATCTCAAAGCCAAAGAGTACATGGACAGTGTACATCTTAATCGTGATCGTAGAAACGGTCTTAATGTGGAAGTAGGCCAGATTCGTGACGAACGCCGTGATATCTCTGACGCTGTGAAAGTCCTGAAAGAAAAGTTTCTGAGATTAAAGCGTGTTCGCTTTTCAGGGCGTAATCTCCCACCCATTACTAGGTTGAGAAAGCAGATACAGGAACTGGAAATCAAACAAATGACCACTCCCTTGACAAGAGACAAGGAAAGGGCACTGGTTGAAGAAATTAGTTCACTCCAGAGCAAGATCAAAGAGCACGATGAACTGATTGAGACAGATCCGGAAGTTCTGGAAGCTCGTAATGAATTCAGGGAAGTTGAAGAAAAGCGCAGAGACTTAAGCAAGAAAATGCAGAAATCACGTCAGGAAGCTCAGGCGTGTCATAACCAGATGAAAGATTCTCTAAAATTGAACCGTTCCACACGCCGAAAGGCTGATTCTGCACAAAGAAGGTTTGTTAAAGCCAAGGAAAAAGCCGATGAAGTTCACAATGAATACATTGAGTATTTGCGTGCAATGCAAGAAATAGATCGAATGACCGTTTTCCACAGCAGATCAGGTTCGATTGCGGACCAAAAGGCTAGTGCTGCCAGTGCGGAGGATCTTTTCGCAAAGTTTTTGGCAGGCGAAAGATTGTCAACAGAGCAGTTGATGATTATTCAAAAGGCCGGGATGCTTTAGTTAATATTCATTAACTACCGTCCATTACTGCCAATATGGGTCGTCTGGTATGGAGTCCATCCAAGGATAGAATCAAGTCCAGTCTACTCCACAATTTCATTCAGAAATCACCTCTTGAATCGAATTCGTATTCAGATCTGCATCGTTGGTCAATCGAGAATATGGAAGATTTTTGGTCCCATTTCTGGGAATTTTCAAAGATAATCCATTCCAGGACCTATGATTCGGTTTTGGAGAATCCCACTATGCCAGGAGCGCGCTGGTTCTCAGGCTCTGAATTGAATTATGCTGAGAACCTTCTGGCGGGAAATAGGGATCAGGTTGCAATAATCAGTACTGGAGAAGGCCGGAAAGACAAGATTCTGACATTTGGGGAGTTGAATGAGTCAGTTGCAGCAGCCCAGTATGGATTGAAAGAGATGGGAATGACTAGAGGAACTAGAATAGCGGCCTTCGTGCCTAACTGTGTCGAGACTGTAATCCTCATGCTGGCAGCTACAGCCACAGGAGCGATCTGGACCTCATGTTCTCCTGATTTTGGTTCACAGGGAGTAATCGATCGGTTTGGCCAAGTTGAACCATCAGTCATGATAGTTTCGAACGGATACAAATATAATGGCAAGATCTTCTCGCTGGAGCACAAGATCAATGGTGTTCTGGAAGTTATAGATACTATTGAACATATTATTTCTATAGAATTTGTGGACATTGTATGTAAATTAAATCATTCTTCGGTAATAAATTATCAGACTTTAGTCTCCAATAGTGCAACAGTTCCAGAGTTTGTTCAATTGCCTTTTGATCATCCATTGTACATCATGTACTCATCTGGAACAACAGGACCACCCAAATCCATAATCCATGGTGCAGGAGGTACACTTATTCAGCATCTGAAAGAGCATCAGTTACAGTGTGATATACAGAAGGGGCGAGATACCTTATTCTGGTTCACGACATGTGGCTGGATGATGTGGAATTGGCTTGTTTCGGGTCTGGCCTCAGGTGTCATAGTACTCTATGATGGAAGCCCAGGACATCCGGACTTAGGAACTCTGTGGAGAATGGCCGAGAGAACTGGAATCACACATTTTGGAACAAGTCCCAAGTTTCTGGCAGCCTGTAGCAAATCAAAATTAGTGCCTAAGAATGTAGCTGATCTATCAAATTTCAGGTCTCTTTTATCAACAGGATCACCATTGGTATCGGAGCAATTCGATTGGGTCTATGAAAATGTCCATTCCGATATTCAGGTGGCATCAATATCAGGAGGTACTGACATTATTGGTTGCTTTCTAGCAGGTTCACCCATTTTACCAGTTCATAGAGGCGAGTTACAATGTGCTCAACTGGGAATGGACGTTCAATCCTGGGATACTGATGGAAAACCGGTCTTTGGGCAGAGTGGTGAATTGGTTTGTACACAACCATTCCCTTCAATGCCTATTGGTTTTTGGAACGATGAGGATGGTTCAAAGTATCAGGAAGCCTATTTCGATGATTTTGATGGGGTCTGGACCCATAGTGACTACGTAGAGATGACTGCTAATGGTGGTGCGATAATTTATGGTCGAAGTGACACCACTTTGAACCCAGGTGGCGTAAGGATAGGGACTGCTGAGATATATCGAGCTGTCGAGAATATGGAGCCTATTGTAGATGCAGTCGTTGTTGGTAGGCCAAATGAAGGAGATGTAGATGTGGTCCTCTGTGTTAAACTGACTAAGGGCACAGATTTCGATGAAAAATTAGAGTCTGATATCAGGGGCTTGATAAGAAGTGCAACCACCCCTCGTCATGTCCCTAAATATATTTTTGAGGTTGACGACATACCTTATACTATTAGTGGTAAAAAGGTCGAGAAGGCAGTTTTGGCAACTATTACTGGTAGAAAAGTAGGTAACAAGGATGCGCTGGCAAATCCAGAATCTCTAAAACAATACTCGACTTTATCTTTCTGAAAGCCTTTAGAACTGTGTTCTTCTAACAGCACTATGAAGGCCTACTTTGTAGCCCTGCTTATCGCAAGTTCAATTCTTCTGAGTCTTGTAGATACGGGAAATTATGAAGTTCAGGATAGTACGAAAATTATTGTTCCAGACTTTGCAGAAGAGCCGCAGATTTGTGGACCTAAGACTTTTTCCAATAGTGTAAGATATGCTTTCATTCGAGAATCAGATTTAGAAAAATATTCTTCACCCCAACTATATTTGACCAAGGAATGGGTGGTTGTTCTCAAAGATCCATATTGCTTGAATAATCTTGGCATGATAGTAGATAATAGCCGAATTGAATCCTATCATGACTTTGATATCTTGAGTGGGACATGGATTATTGAATTTCAAACAGGTGACCTGGCGCTTCAGTATCTGAACGAATTGCACGTTTCAGGTTATATATGGAAATTTTATCCCATGGTTGAGCAACATCTGGCTTTAAGATATGAACCAGATGACCCCTACTATGAATCTGGAGACCAGTGGTATCTTGATAATTATGGTCAAAATGGGGGAACTTCCGGAATCGATCTCAATACACAGGGGGCTTGGAATGAGTTCACTGGCAAGGGTATTGTAATCGGAGTGGTTGATGATGGCATTGACTATGATAATCCAGACCTTTCACCTAATTTTCTAAGTCAGTACAGTTATGACTATTGTGGAAATGACACTAATGTCATGCCTGCATATGATGATGATTTTGATGAAGTTGATTGGCACGGAACAGCCGTTGCAGGAATTGTAGCTGGAAAAGGCGATAACAACATTGGAATTGCAGGCGTAGCATACAACGCCAGTCTAGTGGGCTTGCGTTTAGTCGCTGGTGATTGTGATTTCGACTATGCAGAAAATTCGAATTCACGTCAAAACCGTCACATGCCTAATGATGAAGCTGTTGCTAATAGTCTTTTGCACGAAATGGATGTAATAGACATCTACACAAACAGCTGGGGACCTGCTGACACAGGGACTATACTTGGAGGAGCAGGACCTTTGGCTATTGCAGCCCTTGAAAACGGAGTGTCAGAAGGTAGAGATGGACTTGGATCTATCTATACTTGGGCCAATGGTAATGGCCTGGATGATAAGGATCAGTCGAATAAGGATAGTTTTGCAAACAGTAGATATACTATATCTGTAGGAGCTGTCGATTGGAAAGGGGAACAAACCTGGTATTCAGAGACAGGATCCAATATACTTGTTTCTGCTCCATCAAACAATTATGGGACAGATCCAGCTGTGTTTACTACCGATGTATCTGGAGGCGAAGGTGAGGATAGTAGTGACTATACCTCCAATATGGGAGGGACCTCTGCTGCAACCCCGATGGTGGCTGGTGTAGTGGCCCTAATGCTCGAGGCTAATCCTAATCTGACTTGGAGAGACGTACAACATGTTCTGGTACAGACTTCAAGAAAGGTCGATTCAGATCATCCTGGCTGGTTCCAAACAAAAGTAGGTTATTGGTACAACCATGCATACGGATATGGGCTAGTTGACGCGACAGCCGCGGTCAACATGGCTAAATCTTGGCAAACAGTCGATAGTGAGATAGCCGTTAACACTGGAGAGACAACGGTTGACGTATATATTCCAGACAATAATGATAATGGAGTTTCATCCACAGTTATTGTGAACCTGAGCATAAACATAGAGAATATAGAAGTGATGGTTGATGTTTGGCATGATTGGCGAGGCGATCTTAATTTGTTTCTAACTTCACCTAATGGTGTAGTATCTGAACTCGTCCGTGAACATGATGACAGTGGCGATCATTACGAGGACTGGGTATTCACTTCAGTGGTGCATTGGGATGAGAATTCCTTTGGTGAATGGACTTTGAAGGTTAATGACACTGCTTCGTCTTATACTGGTGAGTTCCGTTCTTGGAATCTGACTTTCTATGGAACAGCTGAAGCTGATGACGATGAGGATGGATTACCAAACTATGCTGAGCACGTTATTGGTACGGGCTCAGAGAATCCAGATTATGACGGAGACGGCCTTTTAGATGGTGAAGAGTTCTATGGTTGGTTTGATTATTTCGGCTCAGAGCACAGGACAAACCCAAAAAATCAGGATACGGATAATGATGGACTCACTGATTGGGTAGAGGGCCTCGGTTTCAATGATACCGGCTTTGTGACTGATCCAAACGATAATGATACTGATGATGATGGTCTTCTGGATGGTGAAGAAATAAACGATTATTTTACTAATCCAACCAGTCAGGATACAGACGGTGACACCTTAACAGATTTCAATGAAATTTTTGCATATTTATTCAATCTGTCTTATAGTGATCCCACAAAAATAGACAGTGATAATGATACTATGCCAGACCCCTATGAATTAGCGAATGGTTTTGACCCGATGAAACAAATTGACGGTGGGCTTGATTCAGATTATGATGGTTTTGATTCAGATTATTCGGGGGGGCCTCTCTCAGAAGATGAATATTTTAGTAATGCTATGGAATATTTAGCGGGCACTGATCCACGGAATCCAGATTCAGATGGTGATGGAATGTATGATGGTTGGGAATATTACTGGGGTCTCGATCCTCTTTCACCAGATTCTGAACAGGATTTGGATAATGATACACTTTCAAACCTTTACGAGTATGACAATATGCTTGTGGAAAGTAAAATCTTTTCATTATCTGAACCCAGCTTGCGCGCTTATTGGAAATTTGATGGCGATCCAATTATAATTCTGGATGAAACGATCAATTCGAATACGGGCGTCACAATGAACAGTCCAACTATGGACTTTTCATCATTATATGGTAAAGGTCTGTATTGCGACGGAATAGATGATTATGTCGAATTAGAATCCCTTCACAATTCCAAATTTACAGAGTATACGGTTCAGTCCTGGGTCAAACTTACAAACTTCACTAGTGGATTTGGAACCGTGTTTGGTACTGTTAATGATGGTAGGACCTGGTTGGGCGTTAATTCAGAAAATTATTTTGAATTTAGGGTCTTTTCTGGTAATAAGGAATACAGATCACCTATAACAAATGATAGTGTTGAAGCTGAACTTGGAGTCTGGTATAATCTGGCTGCGACTTATAGTGAATCCCAGGATAACTTGAAATTGTATGTAAATGGTACTTTGATTTCAGAGACAGGTATAACACCCAACCATAGCATTCAAACAGCAACAAATTTCAATTACATGTGCCGAGGCCAGAATGGAGAATACCTGAATGGAACCATTGACAATCTTGCAGTTTGGGGCCGGGTTCTCAATTCGGATGAGATACAATATGTGTATGAGCAACCACTGGGTTTTGGCAATTATTATTCTTTCAAGAACGATGATGGCATATTTCGGACAAATCCCACTTCGAATGATACTGATAGTGACGGACTTAGTGATTCCGAAGAATCATATTTTGGCATTGATGGATATATTACAGACCCCACAAATCCTGACACAGATGGAGATGGACTGAATGAT
>Ga0066369_10000730_pt1 | contig 13907 bp, 13 predicted proteins | sample Knorr_S7_td_Bott_FD_70972 | JGI IMG/M metagenome (GOLD analysis project Ga0066369, IMG submission 70972) | Marine microbial communities from Southern Atlantic Ocean transect - Knorr_S7_td_Bottom_ad_4513_LV_A | ecosystem: Environmental > Aquatic > Marine > Oceanic | place: Southern Atlantic... | reverse complement strand
CCTCCCGGTTGTCCTCCATAAGTTCCATCTTCAAACGATGAAGTATGTACTGCATTTACATATTTAACTCTACCAAAATCAAACTCCCAACTTCCACCATGATTCATAGGATGCACATTGAAACCTTTGTTCTGATAATGTGTTACAATTTCAAAATTAGAAACAATTATTGCATTTGTTCGTTTTGCAATAGCTTCAACATCTTTGGTATGATCAAAATGTGCATGTGTAACTAAAATATAATCGGCTTTTAAACTATCAATTTCTATATGAGCAGCTTTTGGATTTCCGGAAATAAAAGGATCGACAAGAATATAGGTTTCCCCTATTAGAATTTGAAGACTCGCATGACCTAAAAAAGTGATTTTCATGAGTTTTTATTTCTATTGAAAACTACAAAAAACCAATCACATAGCATTATAAATATGCCCAATTCCCATCAAAAGTGCAAGTGCAAAAGTAGATAGTGCTAAAATTTTTAATTGAGGATCTAATAATTTTGGATCTTGTATTTTATGAATAGTTATAATATGTTTTATTAATGGTATAAAAACAATAATAAGAACAAAATTAGAAAGCGATCTATAGTATAAAACAACAAATAGGACTGACAAAAATAAAGCTGAAAAAATTAAAATAGAATGATAAATTTTTGCTTTGGTAATGCCTAATTTTACTGCAATCGTAATTTTGTTTGAAGCTCTGTCAGATTCAATATCTCTCATATTATTCAGGTTTAAAACACCAGCACTCAATAAACCGATAATACAAGCAGGAAGTATTATAACGTGATCTAATTGTCTGGAGAAAAGGAAATAAGTTCCCATAACACTTAATAATCCGAAAAAAAGGAATACTGAAATATCGCCCAAAGCTCTATAACCATAAGACGTAGAACCCATTGTATATTTCAAAGCAGCATAAATACATGTAAACGCCAATACAAAAAACAGCATAGAGTACAAAAAGTTGTTGGTTTTAAAAGCGCTATAAACAAGCGAAAATACAAGCAAAATAACAATCAAAATATTTATTTTAATTGCACCAACCATTTGCTCTGGTGTAATTTTTCCGCTTTGTATTGCTCTTTCTGGACCAATTCTGTTTTGGCTATCGGTTCCTTTTATCCCATCACCATAATCGTTGGCAAGGTTAGACAAAATTTGTAAACTAATTGTAGTTAAAACAGCAAAAATAAATATCGAAATCTTAAAAAATCCATTATAATAGGCCATACTACTCGCTACTACAATCCCAGAAACCGAAAGTGGTAAGGTTCGGAGTCTAAAAGCCGAAATCCATAGCTTAATATTTGTCATTAAATTGTTTTATTTAATTTTTGTAACTAATCAATACAAAGGTAATATCTTATTTTTTTCTCGCAAAGACGCAAAGATGCAAAGTGATTAATGCATACTGTAACTGATTCCGATAGCTATCGGGACTGCAAACTGCCAACTAATTTACGGAATCCACTTCTTTTCGAAATTTGGTTTTCTCTTTTCTAAAAAAGCATCACGTCCTTCTTTTGCTTCGTCTGTCATATATGCCAAACGTGTGGCTTCTCCTGCAAATACTTGTTGCCCAACCATACCATCATCGGTTAAATTCATGGCAAACTTCAGCATTTTAATAGAAGTTGGTGATTTTTCTAAAATCTCTTGAGCCCATTGGTATGAAGTATCTTCAAGTTCGTCGTGAGGAATTACAGCATTAACCATTCCCATTTCGTAAGCTTCTTGTGCAGAATAATTTCTTCCGAGAAAAAAAATCTCACGAGCTTTTTTCTGCCCAACCATTTTAGCCAAATAAGCCGATCCATAGCCTCCGTCAAAACTGGTAACATCGGCATCCGTTTGTTTAAAAATAGCGTGTTCTTTACTTGCCAAAGTCAAATCACAAATCACATGTAAACTATGTCCGCCACCAACTGCCCAACCAGGAACCACAGCAATAACCACCTTTGGCATAAAACGAATTTGGCGTTGTACCTCAAGAATATTTAAACGATGATAACCATCTGTACCAACATAGCCTTGGTGTCCTCTTGCATTTTGGTCACCTCCACTACAAAACGAATACACACCATCTTTGGTTGAGGGGCCTTCGGCACTTAACAACACAACACCAATACTTGTATCTTCTTGCGCATCGTAAAACGCATCGTATAATTCTTTTGTAGTTTGTGGTCGAAAGGCATTTCGAACATTTGGTCTGTTAAAAGCAATTCGAGCGACACCATTACATTTTTTATAGGTAATGTCGTCGTATTCTCTAACAGTTTTCCAATTTACCTGACTCATTTCTTTTTTAATTTAACCAAAAGTAAGTTTTTTTATAAAGATAATCTTATTTTATTTGTTCTTTATTAAGTCTTTCATAATAGATTCTCGCTTTCGCGAGAATGACAATTCCAATGGAAATCTCGATACAAAACATCGAGAAGTTTTTTATTATTAATTAAGATGTATGCCGTCTTCTTTTATAGTAATGAGTTTTTGTTTATAAAGTGAGCCAATAGCTTTCTTAAAACTCTTTTTACTCATTTGAAATGTTTCTTTTATAGCTTCAGGAGAAGACTTGTCATTGATGTTTACAAAGCCACTATTGTCTTCAAGTTCATTCATAATAGTTTCAGCATTTGGCTCAATGTTTCTATAACCAACTTGACCTAAAGCAATATCTAATTTATTGTCTTTTCGTATCTTTTTTACGATTCCTTTTAGTTTATCTCCAACACTTAAATCCTGAAAAATACTATCATTAAAAATTAACCCTAAATGTTTTTTGTTTACAATAACATTCATTCCTATTTCTGAAGGATGAGACACAATTAAATCCACCTCTTCAAACTCTTTAACAGTTAGTTCCTGATTGCTTAAAAACTTTTTTGTTTTACTTGAAGCTACCAATCTGTCAGTCTTATCATCTAAATAACAGTGTACCAAATACCAACCTCCTTTTTTCATTTTAAAGGCTTGTTCTTTAAATGGGCAAAACAATTCTTTTACCATTCCCCAATCTAAAAAAGCACCATATTCCGACACTTGATTACAGCGTAAAACTGCAAATTCTCCTTTGGTTATATATGGTTTGTCTGTTACAGCAACAAGACGCTCTTCGTTATCGAGATAGACAAAGACTTCTAACTTATCCCAAATTTTAAATTCCTTTGGAACATATCTGTTAGGCAATAACACTTCGTTATTTTCTTTATCACTTAAAAATAATCCTGGCTCTTTTTCGCGAAGTATAGTTAATGTATTGTATTCACCTATGTGTATCATGCTGCAAATGTAATGATATTAAAAATAGTTGAAAGCACTTAAAGTGCCTTAAGTTTAAAGGTTTTAATATGACTATTTTCAATTACTTATTGATTGTTAACTTTTAGTTTTGTCGAAAAAAAATAAGCACTTAAAACTTTAGATACTCTTAAAATAATTTAGTAACACTTCGTCATTTACAGTTCGTGGCGTAAATATTTCGAGAAGTTTGGGGTTTTTTTCTTTTGAATAAAATGAACTTATAACGGTTTTTAAATCTTCTTCATTTGAAGCTGAAAAATAAGTAAATTGATACATTTTACAAAGTTGTTTTGCTGTTAATTGATGCTTGGTTTCAAAATAAGTATCGAAATTATCTGTGTCTTTATCTCCTGGAAGAATTCTAAAAATGCCTCCTCCTTCATTATTAATTACAATAATTCTGAAGTTATTTGGAATGTAATTACTCCAAAGTGCATTACTGTCGTAAAAGAAACTTAAATCTCCAGTAATAAAAGTAGTTTGCGCGTCAATAACTAAAGCAGCTCCAATAGCTGTAGAAGTGCTTCCGTCAATACCGCTTGTACCTCTATTGCAAAATACTTTTAAAGTGTTGTTTAAGTCAAATAATTGAGCATATCGAATTGCAGAACTATTGCCTAGCTGTAACATATTATGGTTTGGAATACTCTTTAAAATAATATCAAAAACTTTTAAATCGCTAAACGGAATGTTTTGTAAATACCGTTGATGCTTTTTTGATCTAATTTGTTTTACACTTTGCCAATAATTTTGATAATTGCTATTTGTCTGATTTTTATTTTTAAACAAAACTTTAAAAAAATCATTTGCTGAAGTTTTGAAATGTTTTTCTAAACAGAAAAAAGTGTCGTTGGCTTTTTTTTCATCAATATGCCAATGGTGTTTTGGTTGATACTTTCGTAAGAAGGCTTTTACTTTTTTTGAAACTATCATTCCGCCGAAAGTAAGCAACACATCTGGTTGTAATATTTTAAAGTCTTCATCATCTAATGGAGCAATAATTTTATCTATACTCGGAAAAAAAATGTCGTGATGTAAATTAGATGTGGTTTCTGTAAAAACGATAACACTTTCGTCATTTGCTAAAATTTCTAAATACTGTTGTCCAATTTCGTTTGGGTAATTCACACCAACCAAAACCATTTTACGTTTGGCATTGTTCCAAATCGAGATATATTCATTTAAATCTTCAAGGTTTTCAGTACTATTAGTTGCTTCAATAGAATTAGGAATCCCGATAGCTATCGCGACTGAAAATTCATCTACGGTTTCATAAAGAGGTTCTTCAAAAGAAACATTAAGATGCACAGGACCTTTTTGAGAAATAGATGTGTTTAAGGCTAAATTGATTTCTGTTTCATCTTGCTCTGGACTTTCTTGAGTTAAATTTGCTGAATATAAAATATGATTTGCAAAAACATTATTCTGATTTATGATTTGTCCATCGCCAATTCCTATTAAATGTTTCGGTCTGTCTGCCGATAAAATCACGAGAGGAATATCGCTATAAAACGCTTCGGAAATAGCTGGATAATAATTTAATAATGCACTTCCCGATGTACATACCAAAACAACTGGTTCACGTAATTGTTGCGCAATTCCTAATGCAAAAAAAGCAGCAGAACGTTCATCTACAATACTATAACATTTAAAAAACGAATGATTGGTAAAGCCAATAGTTAAAGGTGCATTTCTGCTTCCTGGAGAAATGACAATGTGCTTTATGTTTTTAGACTTACAAAGCTGAATAATCGTTTGTGCAAGTGGGTTTTTTGGTAAAATCATTTAAACACAAAATTACAAAACCCTTTTTATTATTTGCGCTTTATTAAGGGTTTCTTCCCATTCATTTTCAGGAATTGAATCTTTAGTAATTCCGCCACCAACGTATAAAATTGCTTTATTATCTTTTAATTGCATACATCGTAAATTGACGTACAACTCTGAATTATCAGCATTTATTTCTCCCAAAAATCCGGTATAAAACTCACGATTATAGTTTTCATTGTTTAGAATAAATTCTTTGGATTTGTTTTTAGGCAAACCACAAACTGCAGGAGTTGGATGCAAAGTGCAAAGCACTTGTTTAAAGTATTCTGACTTCAACAAAGCTTTGCCGGATAAAGAAAGTTTGAAGTTTAAGGTTCCTTTAATGATAGTTTGTAAGTGCAAGAGATTTCCTGCTTTTATAGTTTCTGTTTTAGATTTACTAATTTTTATTACTGAAGACTGAAGATTGCTAACTATATAATCGGTTACAAATTGTTGTTCTTGTTTTTCTTTGTCATTCCATTCAACATCTAATTTTCCTTTATAAATTTTCGTTCCAGCTAAAGCCATTGTAGAAAAACGGTTGCCTTGTGTTTTTAACAAGGTTTCTGGAGTTGCACCCAACCATAACCCAACTTTTGGATGATACCACATATATACAAAGGTAGATGTGTATGTATTTAGCAACCTTTTGAAAATTGAAATTGGATTGTTATTAGTTAATGAAACTATTTCTTGTCGAGATAATACAACTTTTTGAAACTGCTTATCGCGAATGGCTTCAATTCCTTTTTTAACAAGATTAATATGATGCTTTTTAGATTCTGTCATTCCTATCTTTTGACTCCGCTCAAGATAAACTTCGGCAGGAATCTCATCATAGTTTTTATTTAAAGCTCCTATTATATGTGATTTCTCGCTTTGGCTCAAAATATCTTGCACACATATTATAGTATTAGAATTCTCTAAAGGAATTAAAACAGCATTCTCCTTATTATCAAAAGGTGCAAAAACAAATCCGCTTTCGGTAAATTTATTTGTGGTGTAAAGTTCTGAATCTTTCTGAAGTATTGCATTTACAGAAAGTGTATTTGGTTTTCTATAAGCCACAAAAGGCAGTTCATTTTCAAACTGTTGATTAAGACTTTCAAAAAAACCTTTCGAATTCATCTATTTAGATTTAGGAAGTGCTATCGTAGTTAATTTACACACCGAAACTAAATTATCAGCATCATCAGTAATTCTAATATCAAACAATTGCGTTGTTTTTCCTTTGTGAATAAATGTAGCTTTAGCATATACAAAACCTTCTGTTACACTTTTTAAATGGTTTGCCGAAATTTCTATACCACGAATAAAAAAATCGCTTGTATTTAAAAAAAAATGTGCAGCAAAACTTCCAACACTTTCGGCTAAAGCAACAGTTGCACCACCGTGAAGTACGCCCTCTGGTTGATAAACTCTTGTGTTTACAGGCATTTTAGCTATCAGATAATCATCGCCTACATCAATTATTTCTATGTTTAAAGTTTCCATTAGTGTATTTTTACAAACCGAATTAGCATGAGCCAAAATTTCTTTTTTAGATAATTTCATAGAAATAATATATTTTTGTAAAAGTACAAAATGAACGTCAAAATGAATTCAACCGAAAAAGAAATTTCTTATACATCAACAAACTCGTATTCCACTTTAAATTCATTGACACACAAAACAAAAACTGTTTGGTTTGTGTGTCATGGAATGGGATATTTAAGTCGTTATTTTATAAACTATTTTAAGGAATTAAATCCTGAAGAAAATTACATTATTGCACCACAAGCACAAAGCAAATATTATATTGCTCCAAAATTCAAACATGTTGGAGGCAGTTGGCTTACCAAAGAAAATACCATAAAAGAAACTGAAAACGTCATGCAATATTTTGATGCTGTTTTAAAGGCAGAGCAATTACCAAAAGACATAAACTTTATTGTTTTAGGATATTCGCAAGGCGTTTCGGTTGCTATGCGTTATGTAGTAAAAAGACAACTGAATTGTAATCAATTGGTATTAATGTCTGGTGGAATTCCTAATGAATTAGTATCAAAAGATTTTGACTTTTTAAAAGGGAAAACTAAAGTTTTATTAATTTATGGTACACAAGACGAGTATATGAATGAGAAGCTTATGGTTTATGAAAAGCAGCGCATTCATGAATTGTTTGGAATTAAAGTTGATATTATCCCTTTTGAAGGAAAACATGAAGTGAACACAGCGATAATTAACAATTTGTGCTCCTCTAAAAAACATAAATAAACATTGCAGATTATTAAATATTGATTATTTTTGCAGCCAATTTCGGGTTAACCTCTGGCGAGAATCGTAAATGTTGTTTCGAATTAATTATTATTAAATTTTAAAGACATGGAATCTTTATTAAAATACGTTCAAGACGAATTTGTAACAAAAAAAGACTTAGCCAAGTTTAGTTCTGGTGATACAATTACAGTGTATTACGAAATTAAAGAAGGTAACAAAACACGTACTCAGTTTTATAGAGGCGTCGTTTTACAAAGAAGAGGAACTGGTAGTTCTGAAACTTTTACCATTAGAAAAATGTCTGGTACCATTGGAGTAGAACGTATTTTTCCTATTAATATGCCTGCTTTACAAAAAATTGAAGTCAATAAAAGAGGTAAAGTTCGTAGAGCGCGAATCTTTTACTTTAGAGGTCTTACAGGTAAAAAAGCCAGAATTAAAGAAAGTAGAGATAGATAGTAAAAATTATACTATTAAAATAATAAAATGCTGTTTCGAAGAAAATTTGGAACAGCTTTTTTTATTAACAAAAGTTAATAACTATGGTTTATAAATGGTTAATATCTAATTAGGACAAAAATTTGCTTTTTTAAATTCTTACAATATATTAGCCAAAGAATTAACAACAACATTGTTGGTTTTATTTGAAAAAATAAATTTAAACTAATTCTTAAATAAAGTAACGTTCTTTATATAATTGTTTTTTGAGGTGTTGAGGAACCATGTGTATGCATGTGTAAACCGAAAGACCATGAAATCTTAAAAAGTGCTGAATGTTTCGGCAGACAGTAACTAGAAAAATGGAAAGTTTCTAAAATTAGCAGGATCGAAAGTGAAATCTAAATAAAAGAAGCAATGCTTTAAAGGTTGTAAATTGTGAAAACGAAATACAAACGATGAAGGATCAAGAAAAACAATTAAACTGAAGCATTTTGGTAACATGTCAATTCATTTTGAAAGTTACAACACAGAATGTTTCATTGATATAGGGACACTTGAACCGAAAAGAGTGAAAGATGAAAATTCGATCATTTGAGGTTAGTTGCAAAGCTAAATAGGTCATGTAGAACTGTATCAAAGAAAGCCATGTCAGAGTAGTTAATTCTACCGTGATATGGCTTTTGTTTTTTAATCACTTTTGCAACTCTTTTTTAATACGTCTTTGTGATGCTTTGTGCCTTCTTAGAAAACTTTGTGGCTAGCAAACCAATTCTTTTTACTACTTAACACTAAGACATTACACAAAGTACACCAAGAAATTTACATCAATATTTCACATTTTCCTTTAGCTTCCAATCTTTAATCGGAATGTAATGTTTTAATCACTCGTGAAACTTTTTTAATACTTCCCAATACAAATTACTTCATATTAGATTGATGCAAAACACTATCAAATTTCGTATATTCGTATCACGAAAAATTGGATATCAATTACAATAATCTTTTTTCTTCAATAAAATTAAACGAGTCTCAATGTCAAAAATTATATATACAAAAACCGATGAAGCTCCTGCTCTCGCAACCTATTCTTTTTTACCAATAGTTAAAGCGTATACTAAAACATCTGGAATTGAGATAGAAACTAAAGATATTTCACTTTCAGCAAGAATTCTATCTAGCTTTTCAGATTTTTTAAATGAAGGTCAAAAAGTTGAAGATGACCTCGCATCATTAGGATTGTTAGTAAAAAAATCGGAAGCTAATATTATAAAATTACCAAATATTAGTGCTTCAATTCCTCAGTTAAAAGCTGCCATAAAAGAATTACAAGCACTTGATTATGCGATACCAAATTATCCAGACGAACCAGAAAATGAGAATGAGAAAGTAATTAAAACACGTTACGATAAAATTAAAGGAAGTGCTGTAAATCCTGTTTTACGTGAAGGAAACTCAGATCGTAGAGCTCCAAAAGCTGTAAAAAACTATGCAAGAAAAAACCCGCATCCTATGGGAACATGGAGTTCAAATTCTAAAACTCATGTTGCGACAATGAGTGAAGGTGATTTTTTTTATAACGAAAAATCGCTAACCATTTCTACTGCTACTGAAATATTAATTGTTCATACTGACACCAAAGGAAATAAAACTATTTTAAAAGAAAAACTGTCTTTACTATCTGGCGAAATAATTGACACCACAATGTTAAGTAAAAAAGCACTTTTAAAATTTTTAAAAGAAAACATTTCAGATGCTAAAGAACAAAATTTGCTGTTTTCTTTACATCTAAAAGCTACCATGATGAAAGTATCTGACCCAATTATTTTTGGTCATGCTGTAAAAGTATTTTTTGTTGATATTTTTGAAAAACATATTGATATTTTAGATGAGTTAGGTGTAGATGTAAACAATGGTTTTGCAAATCTTTTAAGTAAAATTCAAGAATTACCAGATGAAAAACGTCAAGAAATAGAAGCAGACATAAAATTGGCATTTCAAAATGGTCCTGAATTGGCGATGGTAAATTCAGAAAAAGGAATTACAAATCTTCATGTGCCAAGCGATATTATTATTGATGCCTCTATACCTGCAATGATTCGTACTTCAGGGCAGATGTGGAATGCAGCTGGCGAATTACAAGATACAAAAGCAGTAATTCCTGATAGTAGTTATGCAGGAATTTACAAAGCAACTATAGATTTTTGTAAACAAAATGGAGCTTTCGATCCAACTACAATGGGAACCGTTCCAAATGTTGGTCTCATGGCTCAAAAAGCTGAAGAATACGGCTCACATGATAAAACATTTGAAATTGTTTCAAACGGAAAAGTACAAATCATTGACACATCAGGAACTGTTTTAATAGAACACAATGTAGAAGAAGGTGATATTTGGAGAATGTGCCAGGTTAAAGATGCACCAATACAAGATTGGATTAAATTGGCAGTCGTTCGTGCAAGAGTATCTCAAACTCCTGCAGTTTTTTGGTTAGATAAAAACAGAGCTCATGATGCCGAAATTATCAAAAAAGTAAATACTTATTTACCATATCACGATACTTCTGGTTTGGATATTAGAATTTTATCACCAATTGAAGCAACAGAATTCACATTAAAAAGAATAAAAGCTGGAGAAGATACTATTTCGATTTCGGGAAATGTACTACGTGATTATTTAACAGACTTATTCCCAATTTTAGAATTAGGAACCAGTGCGAAAATGTTATCCATTGTTCCTCTAATGAATGGAGGAGGATTGTTTGAAACAGGCGCAGGAGGTTCAGCGCCAAAACATGTGCAGCAATTTGTTAAAGAAGGACATTTACGTTGGGATTCTCTTGGCGAATTTCTTGCGTTTACAGTATCGTTAGAGCATCTTGGTAAAACAAATAATAACAATAAAGCATTGGTTTTAGCAGAAACTTTAGAGGACGCTACCAGCAAATTGCTGGATAATAAAAAAGGACCTTCTCGCATAGTAAATGAGTTAGATAATCGTGGGAGTCATTTTTATTTAGCAATGTATTGGGCACAAGAATTAGCTTCACAAACAAAAAATATCGAGTTGCAGGAGCAATTTTATAGTATCGCAAAAGAGCTTACAAATAAAGAAACAACTATCGTTAAAGAGTTAAATGCAGCACAAGGAAAAGCTGTAAATATAGAAGGTTATTATAAGCCAAAAACAGATATCATCGAAAATGAAATGCGTCCAAGTACAACTTTTAATTCAATAATTAATAGTATTTAAAATATAGTTTCTTTTTTATGGCGTTCCCTTTATTTTGGAATATGTCCAAAATAAAGGTCGTGTCTTTCACTATATCTTTTTATGCTAAAACAGTTTCGATCTCACTAAAAAAATTTTTATAAAGCATAAAAAGGATGCCGTTGCAGCCACTAACGCAAAACAAAAAAATACGTATTTTTGAACTATGAGTTTCACCAAAATTACAGAGCAAGATTCAAATTATGATCATCTGGAAAAGATGACTATTAAAGAAATGCTTTCAAACATAAACAGCGAAGATAAAACTGTTCCCCTTGCTGTCGAAAAAACGCTTCCTCAAATAGAAAAACTAATTATGCAGGTTGTAAAAAAACTTAAAAACGGAGGGCGTTTATTTTATATTGGTGCAGGAACAAGTGGGCGTCTTGGTATTTTAGATGCCAGTGAATGTCCACCTACTTTTGGAGTATCTCACGATTTAGTTATTGGATTAATTGCTGGAGGAGATTCAGCAATTCGAAAAGCTGTTGAATTTGCCGAAGATTCTACAACACAAGGTTGGGAAGATTTAAAAGCATTCAGCATTACGAACAAAGACATAGTAATTGGTATTGCAGCATCAGGCACTACACCTTATGTCGTTGGTACTTTGCAACAATGTAACAAAAATAATATTACTACAGGTTGTATTACTTGTAACCAAAATAGTCCGTTATCTAAAACATCTCAATTCCCAATAGAAGTAATAGTAGGACCCGAATTTATAACTGGTAGTTCCCGAATGAAAGCAGGTTCCGCACAAAAATTAATACTCAATATGATTACAACTTCTACTATGATTCAGTTAGGAAAAGTAAAAGGGAACAAAATGATAGATATGCAATTAAGTAATAATAAACTGGTAGATAGAGGAGAGAAAATGCTTATTGACGAACTTAATATTACCCAAGAAAAAGCACAAGAATTATTAGATAAACATCAAAATGTACGTGAAGCCATTAAACATTTTAACGATGGAAGAAACTAAAACAGATAAGGAACTGCTTGTAAAAGGGTTAAAGAAAATGGGCTTATCTTTAGTTTTTATGTTTTCGGGACCAACACTACTCTATATTGCTTTTAGTAATAAAGAAAAACCGCTTTATATTCCTTTACTTTTTTTAAGTTTAATTATTTGCGGAACTGCAATCTTTTTAGCCTTCAAAGGCATACAAACTATTATGAACAGTATGTTTGGAAAGAATTCTAATTCAAATTAATTTCTAGTCTTGGTGTTGTTGGATTATAACCAAAATCAACATCGTGAAACTTAATTCCAAGATTATCCAAAATATAATTTATAATGGCATAATGATGAATTGCGTGACTATTTGCTTGGGCAAATACAGCACCCAATGTGTACTGTATTTCGGTTTTGCCTAAACCTAAATCGTCTATAACAAATATTTTATCTTCTACTTTACAATCAATTTTATTTAATTTATTAATAATTACGTTTAAATATTGTTCAGCATCTTCACAATTGCATTCAACATTATTATTTCGTTTCCTTGCTGTTAGATCTATTCGTTTTTTAGAATCTATATTTAAAACACAATCATAAAAATCCAAAATATGTCTTATATGGCAACCTAAACTAGAATAATAAGGTGATACAGAATTATTGCTTAACTCTTCATTAGTCAAATTAGACAGTAATATACTGGTTTTTTGAAGAGTTTTCAGGTTAGATTGGATTATTATGTTCATAGAAACGAATGTAATTAATTAATTTGAATTTAAAAATTAATATAACATTAGTCTATAAATTTTATTATCCTTAACCCGTTTAGCGGTTAAAAAGCTAAAGCGTGTTTTATATTATTAATTGGTTTGTTGTTTAATTTGTTAATGTATTGCAAGATAGTTAACCCTGCAATTTTGCTAATAACTCTTGTGGCTAAACCAACAAAAGATTTAGCATAATTTCTTTTTAGCATGATCCCGATAGCTATCGGGAGGTCGCACAATTGTGAGAATATAGTTTCGATTCTTTTTCTACATTTTTTAAAAACAAAAGGATATGGTTTAAAATCTTTTTGGTTGATTCTCATAGGTGTTTCAAGTTTGATTTGAACCGACTCAAACAAGTCTATTTGTATGGGTTTTGACAGGTATGCTCTATCTGCTAACAAGGTGCAGTTTTTCATAGTTCCTTGTTTAATATCCTTCAAATACCCAATATCGTGAACACTTGCTTTAGTGATGTCCATTTGTTTGTAAACACCATTAAGTGAAGTTACTAAATGTAATTTATAACCAATGTAATATTGTTTATTTACGGCAGAGTAGCCTTTATCACAAGTTGTTTTGTAATTTTCTTTACACACTTTGGTTCGCCCCGCTCTACTTATTTTGCAGACAGGTACAGGAATAGAATCTACAATAAAAAAGTTTTCTCCAAATGTCATTTTATTTCCAATTCTTTGAGCTAATAAATTAGTCTTATCTGCTAATATTTTTCGCCTGATATTATATCGAGTTATATGCGAACTTGGAAAATAATCTGAGTAATCTGTTTTGAGCTTACTCAAAAAATAATTTTCAGAATCAATTCCTAAACTCTCCGAACAAATCGATAATGTAATAACTTGCTTATCACTCATCTTTGGAGGATTGGGATAAAATTTAAAGTTGCCTTGCTCATTTAATTCTTTTTCAAAGAAAATTTCTACTATTTTAATGATTTTGTCGTAAATTGCTTTTAAATCGTGCATTGTTGAATAATTTTAAATCCTATTCAATTTACTGAAATTCAGTTAAATATGCACGTTTTTTCTTTTATTTATTCTCTAAATCTAACCGCTAAACGGGTTAATA
>Ga0066369_10000727_pt1 | contig 13919 bp, 13 predicted proteins | sample Knorr_S7_td_Bott_FD_70972 | JGI IMG/M metagenome (GOLD analysis project Ga0066369, IMG submission 70972) | Marine microbial communities from Southern Atlantic Ocean transect - Knorr_S7_td_Bottom_ad_4513_LV_A | ecosystem: Environmental > Aquatic > Marine > Oceanic | place: Southern Atlantic... | reverse complement strand
CCGGCGGCTCGAAACCCGGGACCGCCCGAGCCGGACCGACCTCGGTGACAAGCCGATTTCCGAGGGGATCGACCGGCAGAAAGTCCGCCATGCCCATAAAACGGGCGACAAAATTGGTGGCGGGCCTGTGGAATACACGCTCAGGGGTGTCCACCTGCTCGATACGGCCACCTACCTGCACGCCAACTAGATCGCCCATGAAAAGCGCCTCTTGCTGGTCGTGTGTCACGAAGACCGTCGTAGTTCCGGCCTCTTTCAGGATCTCCCGGATCTCCGAACGAACACGCTCCCGCAAACCGGCGTCAAGGTTGGAAAACGGCTCGTCCAGCAACAGGACATCTGGCTTTGAAGCAAGTGTGCGTGCCAGCGCGACACGCTGCTGCTGTCCGCCCGACAGTTCGCTCGGTAGTCGTTTACCCAGCCCCTCAAGTCCTACAAGCGCCAGAACCTCTTCCACCCGCTCGCTCTTGCCTTTTCGTTCGAGCCCGTACCCGACGTTCCCGTCGACCGTCATGTGCGGGAAGAGCGCATAGTCCTGGAAAACGATGCCGACGCTGCGTTTATCCGGCCCGATGTGTCGACCGCTGGAAGCGACAAGCTCTCCGCCGATCTCTATCCGGCCGGTATCAAGCACTTCCAGCCCGGCGATCATCCGCAATACGGTGGTCTTGCCGCATCCACTCGGGCCCACAAGCGCCAGGATCTGGCCGCGTTTGACCTCGATATCGAAATCATCAACGGCAAGCGTCCCGTCGAACGTCTTACTCACGCCAGTACAGCGCAGGGCGATATCGCTGGTCACACTTTCATTGCGCTTGCGCCTGATTCCGGTAAGGCCGGGTATTCTCGGCAGCCCGATCAATTGCGTGACCTTTCGCGTAGAACCAGGAATGTCATCGGCGCGGCTGAAGCGATAACGAGTAGGAGAGATGGAGCGGCCGCCCGGGCGAAGAACGCCTCCTCAGCCGCGCTCCAGATCGACGTTGCGAGCGTGCGAGATTCTATAGGCCCGAGGATCAACGTGGCAGGTAACTCTTTCATAGTGAGCAGGAAAACCATGATGGCGGCCGCAGCCAGACCGGGCCGAATCACGGGAACCGTGACGGTCAGGAAGGCGTTAATCTGGGAGCGCCCCAGGCTCATAGCCGCCTCCTCCATCCGTGGATTGACCTGGAGCAGCGAAGAACGAATGAGGCCGACGGCCACCGGCAGGAACAACACGACATACGCGAACACAAGCAGATACACGGTCTGATAGATACCAGTGGCGTACCTGATGCCGAAGAAAACAAGTCCAAGCCCGACGGCTATTCCGGGCATCGCAAAACCAACGTATGAGAATCGCTCCAACCCGGTCGAAAGCAATCCGGGACGACGAACCGAAAGAACGGATATCGGGATCGCAGCGATCACCGTGACAACTGCCGCGGCCAGCGAATACTGAACAGATGTGAAGGCCGCGCCCCAGTCAAATAACCCGGACTCCCCGGCGTTGACTCCCCGGGTCAGCCAGTAGACCAGCACGAACACGGGTATCCCAAGAGCCAACAACGTGACGAGGCTGGAAAAGATGAACGCCGGTAGCCGCCAACGGCCCAACCGGACGATGCGACGGCGGCGGCGGGCCGCGTTGGCGCCCGAGTAGTAGCGAGCTCGCCGACGAGCTGACGCCTCGATCAGGATCAAACTCACGGCAACAGCGAGCAGCACGAGGGACAATGCGGCCGCGACAGCGCGGTTGAATGCACTGTTGTACTCGTTAAAGATCACACGGGTAAATGTGTCGTACTGAAGCAGTGCCACGGCCCCGAAATCACTCAGTGTGTAAAGCGCGACGAGAAGCGCACCCGCGCCGATGGCCGGGTAGAGCAAAGGCAACGTTACCCGCCTGAAGGTCTGCCACGGGGACCGACCCAGTGTCCACGACGCCTCTTCCATCTCCGGCTCAAGCCGCCACAGGGTCGCCCTTACGGTCAGGAACACGTATGGATAACTGAGCAGGATCAAGACCACCGATGCGCCCGTAAGTCCGTAAAGATCGGGCAGGCGGTCGACGCCAAAAGGTCCTTCAAGCCAGCCTTGGAGCAGGCCTTTCGGCCCGAACGCCGATATGAAGGCCAGCGCGCCAACGTAGCTGGGAATTGCAAGAGGCAGGACCGATGCTACGGCCCAGGCGCGCCTGTAAGGCAGATCCGTGCGAACGGTGAGCCAGGCAAGCGGAACCGCGATCAATACCGAACCCAGAGTCACCAACACAATTAGCTGGATTGATCGCCAGAGGATGGCGAGGGTGTCGAAGTCGAATATCGAATCCACCGCTGATTCGCCGGACTCCGCCGCCCGGACAACCAGGTACAGGACGGGCAATGCTGCGGCCCCCGCTACTGCGATCGCGGCCAGCCACAGCGATAGCGGTTCACGCCTGAGCCAGGGCGGCAGCAGCCTGCGATGCGTCCAGGTTGACCCGGACCCAACAGGAGCCTCCTCGCCGATCACCCGAGTCCGGTTCATGGCAAAGCGCCGAACTCACGTAGAAGGTTCTGCGTGGCGGCCAGATCACCGAGGTCAGAAACGTCGATATCAGGGGTGCTCAGACTGGCGAGATCGGGCAGCATGTCTGCGCGCTCCACGCCATCGATAAGCGGATACTCGTACGTCTCCTCGGCGAAGTAGCTTTGTGCTTCTGCACTCAAAAGATAATCCAGGAAACGTTCAGCCTCGATGGCGTTGTCGGCCGTCTTCAGAATCGCAGCGCCTGTAACCAGAATCGCCGATCCCGGACCGCCACCCGGCAGGAAGTAGTTCCTTGCGGCAAAGCCATCGCCTTCCTCGGCAAGGAAACGATGGAGATAGTAGTGATTCACGAATCCAACTTCGACCTCGCCGGAGCCGGTGGCGGCAACAGTCGGCGTGTTCTTGGCGTACACCTTCGGTTCGTTTGCCACGATGCCTTCCAGCCAGTCGCGTGTTCGTTCTTCACCCCAGATGAGCCGCATACCTGTAACCATCGCCTGGAAAGAGCCGTTGGTCGGCGCCCAGCCGATGCGACCCTTCCACACCGGGTCCGTGAACCCCTCCAGGGTGTCCGGAAGATCCTCCGGAGAAAGAGCGTCTGTGTTGTACACAACCGTTCGCGCTCGACCCGAAATACCAACCCAGAGGTTATCCGACGATCGCGCCCAGTCAGGCACGCGGCCGATCAGTTCGTCCGAGAGCGGCTTCACGAGTTCGATGATCGATCCCAGTCCACCCGGGTCCTGTGCGAAAAACACGTCTGCAGGAGATCGGTCTCCTTCTTCCAGAAGCGTTGCTGCCAGTGAGCCGGTTCCGGCATAGTTCACCTTCGCATCGATACCTGTTGCCGCTTCAAATTTCTCTATCAGTGGAGCAATCAGAGACTCACTTCGGCCGGAGTAGATAATCAGTTCGCCGCCCTCATCGGAAGGACCTGAGTTCTCTGAAGAGTCGTTGTTATTGTCAGAGGAACATGCGATTACCAGGACCAGCACTGCCGCCAGGCCCAACGCCATCAGAATTGTGCGCCGGGCCAGAAAATTCGGAATTTCGGTCGTCATTCCTCGTTCAGGAGCCTTTCATCTCGGGCGACGAACATCTCGATATCAGAGAAGTCACTCGGTTTGGTTACATCGGGCTCAGCACGTTGGCTGGACCCTTTGAAAATGCGATAAATGTGTTGTTAGTGCGCACAACCATCAAAAGATGTGTGCACGATACTGAATGTTCGTGCGTGCGAAGTCAACTATGAATATCGCGGATATAGTGATCCTAACGAAGTTCTCACGGACCATGATTCACTAAGCTAATTCATACTGTATTCGTACGGACGAATTATTTTGTTCGTGCATACATAAATACGATACACATTACGCAATGTGAAGGGATCGTTTGGACTTTGCTTCCGACGCGCCGAATAGAACGCGGGACGGTGGCTGTTTTTTTTGAACGGTTAACGGATTCCCGTAATCAGGCGAGCTGGAATGGCGGCGCCATGATGGGCAGGGTGACGTGGATCAGCGACGGCTCGGATAGTGAGATCGCTTCACGCAAGGCGGTCTGCAAATCACCCGGAGAGTCCACTCCCTGAGAGCGTATGCCGAAAGCGGCCGCAAGGGTGTCCCAGTCAGGGTTGAAGAACTCTGTACCGATCTCCCTGTCACCGTAGCGCTGCTCCTGATCCCACCGTGACGCCCCGAACGCGCCATTGTCGAACACGATCACCACAAGATTGATGCCGTATTGTTTCGCCGTCGCCAGCTCCTGCGGGGCGTACATGAAACCACCGTCGCCGCATAAGGCGACCACTGCGCGATCGCCGGCCGCGACCTTGGCTCCGAGCGCTGTCGGAAAGCTAAACCCCAGATTGCCGAAGTAGCCGGAGGTGATGAACTCTCCGCCCTCCTCGACCTCATACGCGACATGGCTCCAGTAGCCAATATTGGTCATTCCAGAGATCACGATAGCGTCGTCATCGGTCGCGTCTCGGACCGCTTTCACCCAGGCCATCTGGTCCGGAGCCTCATCGTTCATGAATTTTTTCAGTTTGCTGCGATATTCGGCAGCTCGCTCACCTGAGCCGGACGCCGCGTCTTCGACACCACGTGCGCGGAGGGCAGCGCCAATCGCTGCGAGTCCGGCTCTGGCATCCGCGTTTATGGCGATCGTCGTGCCGTGGTCTTTATCCAGCTCTCGTTGATCGACATCGATCTTAATAATCGTCTGCCCGTTCGCCTTGAACCCGGGCACCATGAAGCGAGTTCCGGCGACCAGGATCACATCGGAATCGCCAAGCAATTCACCACTGACGCCGACCTGCGCATAGTGCACACCCACGTACTGCGGGTGGCTCGCCGGCACAACGCCCTTCGCCTGCTGCGTTCCCACAATGGGAGCGTCTAGCATCTCGGCGATAGCGGCCACCTCTGGCCCCGCCTCAGCGCGCAGTGTTCCACCGCCGATAACAATGACGGGCCGGTCCGCCCCGGCAAGCGCCTCTGCGGCTCGGGCTATGAGGTCCTCTGAGGGCTGCGCGACCGGGTAAAGCTCGGCTTCCAGTATCTCCACTTCGCCGGTGGCGGCGAGGATGTCCGGCGGAATCTCCACCTCGACCGGTCGCGGCCGGCCGGTGGTCATCTGCTTAAAAGCTTCGTGAATGGCGCCCGGGATCTCCGCTACTGATGAGACCCGGGTGTTCCACTTGACGATCGGTTTGAAGATATCGAGCTGTTCTTCAACCTCGTGCAGTTGGCCCTCGCCCTTGCCGAGCGAGCTGCTTGGAATCTGTCCAGAAATGAGCAGTACGGGTGACGAAGAAGCGTAAGCCGTGCCGATGGCCGCTGAAGCGTTCAGAGCGCCGGGTCCGGGCACAACGAGAGCCACTCCGGGCTTGCGAGCGACCCTGGCATACCCATCCGCCATGTACGCGGTCGTCTGCTCGTGACGTGTACTGACCAGCCGGATGGCCTGGCTGTCATGAAGGGCGTCGAACGCCGCCATGATCTGGACGCCGGGGAGTGCGAACACCGTGTCCACGCCCTCCGCCTCAAGCGATCGTCGAAGTGCTTCTGCGCCGGTCATCTCGGGCATGTGTGGTCTTTCTGTCTTGTGGTGAAGGTGGCCGACGGCATTGTAGAACGGGAACGGCAACATACGGAGTTGGGACTTGAGCGGGCCGTACAATCGCCTGCATGATCGTCCACCAATTTCAAGTACACCGGGGACTGCCGGTTGATCAATAGGTATTTAGAGGAAATGAACCCTGAGTTCGATGACTCCTAACCCGTCTGACGAAGGCCTGCCCGCCGGTAAGTTGCCCAGCGAATTACTGTCACGCCTCCTGGTAAAAATCCATCGTGACGATTCGCGGGTCATAGTAGGCCCGGGCGTCGGTGAAGACGCCGCGTTCCTGGACTTTGGCGGCACACTTCTAGTTGCCAAGACCGACCCCGTGACCTTCGCAACCGACTTGATCGGCTGGTACACGGTCCAGGTGAACGCCAACGACATCGCGTGCTGTGGGGCGGTACCAAAATGGTTCCTGGCTACCGCACTCTTCCCGGTCGGCACAACCCCGATCGAGGTCGAACTGGTATTCGATCAGCTTGTAGAAGCGTGCGACGCGCTCGGGGTCACCATGATCGGCGGCCATTCGGAAATGACGCTCGATCTGCCCCGAACGATCATCTCCGGAACAATGCTGGGCGAGGTCCCAAAGGGCGACGAGGTTATGACGGCGGGCGCACGCCCGGGCGACCGCGTGATCCTGACAAAAGGGATCGCTATCGAAGGGACGTCGCTGCTTGCATGCGAAATGCGCCCGCAACTAGAGAGCGCCGGAGTTGCCGCGGATGTGATCGACCGGGCCGCGAACTACCTGTACGAGCCGGGGATCAGCGTGGTGCCTGAGGCGCGGGCGGCGCACGCCACCGGGGGCGTCACCTCCATGCATGACCCCACAGAAGGCGGCCTCGCAACGGCGCTGGCCGAAGTCGCAACCGCTTCAGGGACCGGCGTCACCATCAACGAGAGCGCCGTCACAGTCCTGCCGGAGGCGGCAGAGTTATGTGGTGCCTTAGGCGTGGATCCGTGGGGATTGATCTCATCGGGTGCACTGCTGATAACGGCCGGGCCCGAGAGAGCGTCCGAAGTGATCGACGCCGTTGTCGAAGCAGGAATCCCGGCAGTCGACATCGGCGAGATCAGACCACCTGAAGACGGCTTAACGCTCCGCACAGGAGGCGTCGATAAAACACTGCCCACGTTCGACCGGGACGAACTCGCACGCGTGTTGCCCCACGTGCCCAAGGACTAGACCGGAAATCCGCCGTCGTTACGCCCACTTGGAGTCAGCTTCCCAACATCGTAAAATCAGAACATTCATAATGGGTGACCCGGGTGTAATTCTCCTCTGAGCTCCCACCCGGTGGTCACAGAGACACATATGCCAGCCACAACGCTCCTGACAAAGATCGACTCCTACATGGCGGAAGACCGCGCGGAGTTTGTGCGGAGCGCTCTCGAATTCGCTACGAACGCCCACTCGGGACAGTCGCGTCTGTCCGGCGAGCCCTACGTCGAGCACCCGATAGCGACGGCAGAGTTTCTTGCGGAACGCCGCATGGACGCCACGACGCTGGCCGCTGCCCTGTTGCACGACGTGATCGAAGATTGCGAAATCACCAGAGAGCAGATCGAAGAACGCTTTGGCGATGAGGTCGCAAAGCTGGTCGATGGCGTGACAAAGATGAACTCTATCGATGTCCTCACAAGGGGCGATCGGGTCAACACGCCAAACTTCGCGCTCGATCGTGACATCCCACAGGACGAGCGAACTGCACGCCAGGCGGCGAGCATGCGCAAGATGCTCGTGGCCATGGCGGAAGACGTCCGGGTCGTCCTCATCAAGCTGGCGGACCGCCTGCACAACATGCGGACCCTGGACGCACATACGCACGACCGCCGTATCGCCATCGCAAGAGAAACGCTTGATATCTACGCCCCGCTGGCGCACCGACTCGGCGCGTGGGACCTGAAATGGCGGCTAGAGGACGAGGCGTTCCGGCATCTGCAACCCCGACAGTACCGATCCGTTTACAGGCTGATCAAACGGAAACGGGCTGAGCGGGAGGAGTACACAGAGCGCGTCATGAAGATCCTTCAGGACGAGCTGGATGAGCACAACATCCCGGCAGAAGTCCACGGCCGCCCGAAGCATCTCTACAGCATTTATCAGAAAATGCACCGCTACGCAGAACAGGGCCGACAGTTCAACGACATCCAGGACCTGACGGCCCTTCGAGTACTCGTCTCGTCCGAGGAAGAGTGCTACCGCGTGCTGTGGATCGTTCACAAACTGTGGCGACCGGTCCCGGGTAATTTTGACGACTACATCGCCAGCCCGAAAGAAAACCTGTACCAGTCGATCCACACCTCGGTCATGTGCGAGGAAAACGCGCCTGTTGAGGTGCAGATCCGCACCCGCCGTATGCATGACCTCGCCGAAAATGGCGTGGCGTCACACTGGGCTTACAAAGAAGATGGCGATAGCGACTCCGACGACAACTTTGAGCAACGGATGTCGTGGCTCCGCCAGCTCCTTGATTGGCAGAAGGATCTGGAAGGCGACAGCGAGTACCTGGACACCGTGCGGACCGACATTCTCCGGGATCAGGTGTACGTCTACACGCCGATGGGCGAGATCAAAGAGTTGCCGGGCGGTTCAACCCCGCTGGATTTCGCATACCGCGTACACACGGACCTCGGCCACCATACGGTCGCGGCCTCGGTCAACGGGCAAATCGTGCCCCTCAATACGGTGCTTGAGAACGGCGATACGGTAGAAATCCGCAAGTCCCGTAGCGAACGTGGACCCAGTATGGACTGGCTGAATCCGGACCTCGGCTTCATTGTCACGGCAAGTGCGCGAGAGAAGGTGCGCACATGGTTCAAGCGGCAACGGCGTGAGGAGAACGTTCAGCGTGGGCGCGAGTTGCTGCAAAGACAGGTAACCCAGTTGCAGTCGTCCACTCCGGAAGAGGAGATCGCAGCGACGCTCCAATTCGAGTCAGCTGATGAGCTGGCTGAAGCGCTGGGAAGCGGCGCAATCCAGCCGGCAGACATCGTTCGTGGTCTGATCGATATCTCGGGCGATCCAGACATGGTGCACAAAGAACGTAATGAAAACGACTCACGGCATGGCGTCGTTGTCCTCTCCAACGACCCGACAATCGAACAGGCCGTCACGAGGCTGGCACGTTGCTGTTCTCCCGTGTACGGCGATACGATCACCGGGTACATCACTCGAAAGCGCGGCGTGACGGTTCATTTGCAGACCTGCCCCAATTTGCGAGCAAGGCTAGAGCCAGAACGGTCCGTCGAGGTCGCATGGGGCCACCTTGCAGATCGCTACCCCTCACGTCTCCAGATAGACGCCTGGGACAGGGTTGGTCTGTTGAGTGATCTGACCGCCGTGGTGTCCCGCGAAAAGGCCAACATCCATCGTATTCATTCCAGTGAACAACAGATCTACGGCCGCTCGATGATTGAACTCACGGTGTACACTAGTGGGGTTGAGCAATTGACCAGATTGTGCGCACGATTGAATGCAGTTCCCGGCGTGCAATCTGTCCAGAGGCAGGGCGCTGAATAATCGGCCCTAATTTCAAGCTGATTAAGCCCACGAAGAACCACAAACTAACCCGGTCGCACAGATAGCGGCCCGGTCCCCGATCCGGCGCAAGGCGCCGTATTTTTCTGAGGAGAACGGACGAAAAATGCCCGCAGCGAAGGCCCGCCGAGTCGCAGAACGCAAAGCAGAGCGCAACCGACCAATTCGATCGCTCGCACGCAACAGGGTTGCCGCAGCCCGTGTCGCTATCGATGAAGACCCCACGTCGGAAGAGACTCAGGCAGCAGTGGCCGCAGCGAAGAGCGCACTCGCCATCGCAGCGAGCAAAGGTGTTGTTCACAAGAACAATGCGGCACGGCGTATCTCCCGTCTCGCCCGGAATTTGAACCGGGCGCGCGCAGACCAGGATTCCTAAACCCGGCGCGCGAAGTACATTGACGCAGCCGGATCACGGACACGAGAACAGCCCCGGAACGGGTGAACCCCGGACTCATTACGGCTGGACCGTCCACCACCCATACAATGGTGTGGAAAACCACGTCGCCGTTGAGGTAAGGCCACATTTCGGATTCGTCCGTCACTGGCGATTTGTCCTGCCAAGCGACTACGAGGGAGTGGTGCAATGGGGCGTCGGAGAGCCGAATGGTGCGCCGATAAGCGATCGCCTCCGTGGCGAAGCAAGTGGCGGCCCGACGCAGTTGCTAAACGGGCCGGACGTTGTGTGGTTCGGCGCCGCCGAGCGACTTTCGGCGTCGTCTCGCTCTGCCTACCTGGTGTTCAACGATCCACCACCTCATTACGTTTCGTTCGGTGAAGCGGAAGGTCCCGAGGATCCCCCTAAAACCCTTGAAGGGATCTCTTTCGGCGATTCGCATGATCAGCTGGCCGATGCCCACGACGGGCATTCCCACGGCGAGCACGATCATGCCGACCACCAGGGTCACGGGCACGATCACGCAGGACACGATCAGGACCCGGGCGGACATTAATCAGCGGAAATCCGTTTCCCGCCACATCGCGTCGCCGTTTGGCCTCGCTCTGTTACTCATGGTTGTTGTTGCCTGTAGCAGCACACCGACTCCTTTAGAGCGAATCCCGGCCAGTCAGCCGAATGATTCAGCTGTTATAGAGGCCTCATTTACGCCGGCGGCAAACGTAGGTGTCATTTCACCGACCCACACCCAACTACCCGCGACACCCGTCGCTCCTGTTTCACCCGGTCTGAGTCCATCGCCAATTCCCTCCCCGCAAGCTCTGGTTACGAGCACGATGACTTCCTCCATTTCCTCCATCCAATCGCGCGAACTAACATCAACCCCCGACACCGACCCAGACTCCACTGGTCACAACGGCTCTAGTCCCCACCGCGACACCGGTGCCGCCCACTGCAACATCGACGCCCAATCCACCAACCGCAACTGCCCCGCCTCTTCCTCCCACAACCACTCCAACGACGGTGCCTGAACCACCCGCGGTGACTCCAACGGCGACGCTGATTCCGAGCCCGACACCAACCCCTGTACCGACACCGCGCCGCCGGCCTCCCTCATAATCGCCTGCATATTTTTCGACGGGGTCGTGCCGACTTCGGAGTCCGATGAGTACGTCGAGATCACGAACACGGACGGTTCGGGCGCTGATATCGGCGGGTGGACGCTCACAGATATCGCCGACGGAACACCTACATTCCAGTTCCCGACAATTATCCTGAACGCCAACGAATCGATCCGTGTGTACACGAACGAGATTCACCCTGAGTCCGGAGGATTCAGCTTCGGTCGAGGATCCAGCATCTGGAACAACAGCACGCCCGACGAGGCGGGCCTGTACGACAGTTCGGGAGCCCTCGTTAGACGGAAGAGCTACCCGCCCGGATGCTAAAACACGCTTTTGGTGTGTCACCGTCGCGTTGACACACCCGCCGGGCATTGCTAGCTTTCAGAACATTAGTGCGGAATGTGCTCGACAAATGTCGGGGGAAGCTGTTTCGCCACTCGACATCCCACGGACGGACAAGTAGATGCGAGAGCTCTCCGAAAGACAGCAACGGATCCTCGGGTTCATAGAGGAATTCCTGGACGACAACGGATATCCGCCGACGATTCGGGATATCCAGGCCGGATGTGAGATCAGCTCGACCTCGGTGGTCGACTACAACCTTCGAGCCTTGACCGAGAAGGGGTACCTCAACCGTGACGCCGATGTGTCACGAGGTCTTCAGCTCGTCAACGGCAGCGGACGTCGAGCGGAGTTCCCGGACACCGTTTCGATTCCCCTACTTGGCACGGTCGCAGCGGGAGAACCGTTCCCGTTGCCATCGGCGGACTCCCAGGGCGTCGAGACCATCGATCTGCCGCAATCCATCACAGGCTCTGGAGAAGGTTTGTACGCACTGAGAGTTAAGGGCGAATCCATGATTGATGCCCTGATCGCGGACGGGGACCTGGTCATCATGGAGCAGACGAGTCGGGTTGAGAACGGTCAGACGGCGGCTGTCCGGCTGAAGCTGGAAGACGAAACGACTCTGAAACGTTTCTATCGGGAAGGCGATAAAGTACGCCTGCAGCCCGAGAACGGTCAGATGGATCCAATCATATGTGACGCCTCAAACGTAGAGGTGTTGAGTCGCCTCGTGGCCGTGTGGCGGTACATCGGATAATCCTCGCAGGCAAATCAGGAACAAACCGTTTCCACGGGCGTATACTTGGCTCTTGCACGGATCGTGATCGTGATCGTCATTGTCCGTTGTAGTCCGCAATATTTCTGGAGTAACGCAAGATGCCGAGGATCGGCCCGCTCGAACTAATCATCGTCCTAGTGATCATCGTTGTCGTGTTCGGCATCGGCCGTCTACCTGAAGTCGGCGGGGGCCTTGGCAAAGGGATACGCGAGTTCCGTCGGTCGCTTACCGGCAAAAACGACGACGACGGAGACGACAAGAGCGACGACAAGAGCGGCATCTAGTCCGTCTAAACGTAAATTGATCTGATGAAAAGACCCGCCTCACCGGCGGGTCTTTTTCTTTTTATCCTATAGGTCGGACGTCGTAGCTGACTGATGCGTCAACGGTTGGTTGAGCCTACTAACTGACGCCCTTATGTACCGGCCGCGGCCTCGACATCACGCTTGCCCTTGTTTCGCACGCCAAATCTGGCAAGCCAGTATCCGAGTTCGTACAGAACAATAATCGGTCCAGCAACCAGCGACTGGTTCACCGGATCGAACGTCGGCGTAATCATCGCTCCGGCCACGAAAGCCAGGACAACGACCCACTTGCGTTTTCCGGCCAGCCACTGCGGCGTCACGACACCGATTTTCGCCAGGAAGAAGATCACGATCGGCAACTCAAATATCGCGCCGAGCCAAAACAGCAGCGACGTAACAAGGCCCACATAAGAGCCAATCCGTATGAACGGAGTTGCGATGTCTCCTCCGAAGTTCAAAAGGAAGTTGATCGCAGGAGGAAGCAGGACGTAGTAGCCAAAGGCTACACCTGCGGCGAACGACAACACGCTGGCCGGAAGCAGAACCCACACCCAGCGACGCTCGTTTGACTTGAGCCCCGGTGACACAAATCGAGCGATCTGAAACAGCATAAACGGCGTCGTGACTGCAATCCCGGTCAGCACAGAGATTTTTACGACCGCGCCCCAGAACTCCGTCAGGTCCGTGAAGATCGTCAAACCTTCTGCGCTCCCGTTCAGGTCATCAGCAGGCGCCAGCAACCAGCGCAGGATATGCCGATGGAACACAAGGGCGATGCCGGTCGCCGTAAAGAAGAACAGAATCGTGTGGATTAGCCGTCGTTTCAGCTCCCTGAAATGGGCCGAAAACGGCGTTTTCAGGTCGTTCATGCCGATCCGCCGGCAGGCGTACCGGGGTCATCGTCCTCTTCGGACGTCTCCGTCGCGTCGTCTTCAGACGCATCCGAGCGGCCTTCATCGGGAATCCCCTGCATCCGCCCCCGGGGCCTGCTAACGGCGCCCACCGGAGCCTCAGGTGTTACTTCAGGGTCCGTCGTAGAGTCCGTCGCGGCAGACCCCTGAGACGGGCGCGCAGGCTTATCGTCAAACTCGGTCATGATCATGTCCGTGAACTTGTCACGTTCGGCCTTAAGTTCACGAATCAGCTTCCCCGCGCTCCGGCTCGTCTCGATCATCTTCTTCGGCCCGAGCAGGAAAAACGCAAGTCCGGCGATGATGATAAGTTCAAATCCACCGATTCCTAAGAAATTCACGACTGCGCCGCCACTGTGTTCATGGGGTTTGAACAGTCACCGCATTCAAATTTCAAAGCCAGTCCCGCAAGATCGAAAAGCTCACCTGTAAGGCACAACGGCAGCCCGACCACGTTCAAATAACAGCCCTTGATTAAATCGGCCGGGTTGAAGGGCTGGTCCTGGATGCCGTAGCTACCGGCCTTGTCGAGAGGCAACCTCGACGATACATACTCTGCGATCTCGATGTCGCTTAAATCACGTATCTGCACATCGGTGGAAGACCACCCTGACCATTTGCCGGCGCGGCCATCCAGCGCGACCGCCGTAATGACCCGGTGCGGTCGGTTACGAAGCCGGCGCAGCGTCTCTTCCGCTTCTTGCGGCCCGGACGGCTTGCCAAGCACCTCGCCGTCGATTACCACGATTGTGTCCGCCCCCAGCGTCACGCTGTCCGACATGTTTCGGGCGGCGCTCGCCGCTTTGTCAGACGCCAGGCGACGCGCCCACATCTCGGGAGTTCGATCGCCGGTACGCCGATGCTCAGGCGTATCCGTG
>Ga0066369_10000721_pt1 | contig 13979 bp, 9 predicted proteins | sample Knorr_S7_td_Bott_FD_70972 | JGI IMG/M metagenome (GOLD analysis project Ga0066369, IMG submission 70972) | Marine microbial communities from Southern Atlantic Ocean transect - Knorr_S7_td_Bottom_ad_4513_LV_A | ecosystem: Environmental > Aquatic > Marine > Oceanic | place: Southern Atlantic ocean... | reverse complement strand
AATATTGCCAGCGAAAAAGGATAAAATAATAGACTCAAGGTTTTTGCTTTTCATTTTTCCATGTGCAATGGCAATTGACAACAAAGGGAAGAAATTAGAAAGCTTTTCATGATAAAAAGGCAAAGTGTTTATATCATTATGTAAAAAATAAACCTGTCCATTTCGGGTAGTTTCTCTTTTAATGCTGAACAGGATTGCTTCCCAATTAAAATAAGAAATAACGGTTTGTATTGGTTTTCTTAGTTTTGGGGGTGTGTCTATTTTGCTGATATTTTTGATACCAACAAGAGCTTGATGTAGTGTTCTTGGAATGGGGGTCGCAGACAGGGTTAATATATCAATGTTTGTACGCATTTTTTTAATTTTTTCTTTATGTTGTACACCAAAGCGCTGCTCTTCATCAACAATCAATAGACTAAGCCCTGGAGCATGAATATCCGGCGATAAAAGACGGTGTGTGCCCACAACTAGATCAACAAACCCATTTGCGATTTTTTCAAGAATTATTTTTTGCTCTGCTTTTGTTTTAAATCTAGAAAAAAGCTCAATCTCTACTCCAAGAGGACCAAGCCTTTCCTTTGATAAAATATAGTGTTGATCAGCCAAGAGTGTTGTGGGAGCAAGAAAGAACACTTTTTTGTTGCTTGAGACTGCTTTTATTATCGCCCGGAGAGCTATCTCAGTTTTTCCAAACCCAACGTCGCCACAGATAAGCCGGTCCATCGGTATTTTTTTCTCCATATCTTGAATTACACATAAGATTGCTTTTTTTTGATCGGGCGTCTCTTTATAGGGAAATGAACGCGCAAGGCTGTCATACAGGTCATCGTTATAATCATAAATAAACCCGCGAGGCTTGGAGCGTAAAGCTTGGGTATTGATAATATCTTTTATTATTTCTTTTGCAGACTGATTAGCACGGTGTTTTTCCTGTAACCATTTAGATGTGCCCAGGGTAGAGAGATGGATAGTGTTTTTTCGTTGTTGATGATATTTGTAAATCATCGTTAGGTCTTCGACCGGCAAATAAAGAACACTGTTGTTTGAATAAATTAGTTTTATGCACTCATATTTTTTCTCTCCTGCTGTAATAATTTTCAATCCCTGGTATTGTCCTATCCCAAAATTTTTATGAACCAAAAATTCGCCAAGCATTAAATCTTTTAGCCTGGTTATTCTTAGCTGCCCGGAGCTGCCCGGGCTATAATCAATTCCCCATCGTGAATTGTGTTCGTGGGTGATGCCGGGAAGATCTGAAGAAGAAAGAAAACAAAGCTGGTGTTTGTTAAAAATTATGCTCTTTGGTAGGATGCCAGAAACAATAATGGTTTTTTGAGAAATAAGATTTGTAATTTTTTTTATATGTTTTGTGTTATTACAGAAAATAAATGTTTTTATGAGTGTGGGCCTTGATTTTATAATTGTATTGACTTCCTTTTTTTCAACTAGAGAGCACTGAATCTTTTTAGTGTTTAAAACAGAGCCATGTTCTGTTACCGTATAGGAGTTGTTTTTAGTGTTTACAAAGAGCTTCTTTGTGTTTTTATCGGACACATTGAAAATAGATAACATTTTTTTATTTGTTTTTAGGGGGGAAAAAAGGATTGTTTCTTCAGTTTTTCTTATTGTTCTCTGTGAGGCCGGATTAAAAAACCGAATAGATTCAATTTTGTTTCCAAAAAACTCTATCCTTAGCGGATACCTTGATGTAACCGGGTAAATATCAACAATACCGCCCCTTGCTGAATATGTTTTTGGGAGTGTTGTTTTTTCACTTTTGTTATAACCCCAATCCCCCAGAGTGTGGATTAAAAAATCACGATCCATTTCTTTGTTTTCTTTTAATAATAGTTCTTTAAAACCACGGGAATTGGCTGAAAACAACCTTTCGTGTACGCTAGAAACAGTACAAATTAAAAGAAAAGGCTTTTTTAAAGAAAGGGCACAATAAGACTCTGTTTGATATCGTTCATATTCAGGAATAAAGCCGTGTAAATGTGAATTGGATTTATCCGTTTCTGGGAAATAGTAAACAACTTTAGGGAAAAAACAGTAACAAAATTCGTATAGAATTTTTGCTAAAACTTCCTTATCACAAAGAACAAGATGGTTTTTTCCGGTTTTTTTAAAGTGTGATAACAGGAAAAACCCAAGAGCGGGAATTTGCAACCCGTGGTAATTAAGGCCATTTAGGTTAAGCGCTTTAGAAAACCAACTAAGGAAAAAATCAAAAGTTATTAGTTTTTGTTTATTCACTAAAAAAAAATTATTTATAAATAAGTACAGAAAGAACGGAAATGTCGGCGGGCGTTACACCAGAAACACGAAAAGCCTGACCAAGAGTTTCTGGTCTGACAAATTGTAGCTTTTCACGAGCTTCTTTGGAAAGGGTGTTTATTTTCGAATACTCTATATCATGAGGAATGGAAACGTGTTCTTGCTTCGCCATTCGTTCTACCTGCTTTAGCTGGCGTAAGATATAACCTTCATATTTTATTTGTGTTTCTACTTCAAGGAAAATTTCGCGTACCCACAATGGATTTATGTCTTTATTGTTTAATTCAGTAAAAAACCTTTTTGGTATAGAGCTTATTGAAACCTCAGGTCTTTTAAGAAACCTTTTTGCAGGAGCGGGGTGGGGAGGTTTTTTTGTTTTTAATTGAGGAAGAATGTTAAAAATCTCTTCTTGTGAAAGAGAGCCGTTTAAGCCGCCGATGGTATGGCTTGTTAATTTTAGTTTCTTATGTAAGGTATCATACAGCCTGTTTGTAATAAGATTAAAGCGGTTTGCTTTTTCTAATAAGCGCATATCAGCATTAGAATAACGAAGTAAAAGCCTAAATTCAGCACGAGATGTAAACATTCGATAGGGCTCCGAGGTGTCTTTTGTTATAAGGTCGTCAATTAAGACACCAATATATGCCTCGTCTCTTCCAAGGACAAGGGGCTCTTGGTTTTTATTATACATAGAAGCGTTTACACCAGCAATAAGGCCTTGCGCCGCAGCCTCCTCATAGCCCGAGGTTCCGTTAATTTGGCCGGCAAAAAAGAGGCCTTGTATATGTTTTGACTCCAAAGAAGACTTAAGTTGGGCTGGAGGAAAAAAGCTATATTCAATAGCATAGCCTGGGCGGAGAAACTCAACATTTTTAAGAGCCGGAATTTCTCTTAATGCAATGAGTTGAATTTTTTCTGGAAGGCTTGTGGAAAAACCGTTGACATAGATTTGATCAGAACCTGTCCATTCGGGCTCAAGGTAGAGGAGATGAGACTCTTTGTCTACAAAACGATGTATTTTATCTTCAATCGATGGACAATATCGTGGACCAACGCCGGTGATGTCTCCGGAATACATGGGCGATTTAAAAAGATTTTTTTGTATAACACCGTGACACTCTGGGTTGGTTTTTATGTGATAACAGGGAAGGTTTGGAGGGGAAAAGTTGATTGTTGAGTAGGAAAAGGGAATCGGGTTTATGTCTCCGAAAACAGCATTTGTTTTGTCCCAGTTTATCGAGGCGCGAAGCAGGCGGGGGGGTGTTCCCGTTTTTAGCCTCCCTGACCGTATTCCAAGAGACTCCAAAGCCTCAGTAATCCCCTCTGCGCGGTGTTCGCCCATTCTTCCTGCCTGAATTTTTTGTTCCCCTATATGCACAAGCCCGCCTAAAAAGGTGCCACAGGTTAATACAACGGTGGGCGCATGTATGGCTTGTCCCGTACGCAGTAAAACGCCAGAAATTTTATTTTTAATAAGTAGCACATTAATTACCTCATCGCGGAATATTTTTAGACGAGAATGAAATAACAAGGCTTTTTGGGCGGAGCGCTCATATACTCGTTTATCAATTTGTGCGCGCGGAGACCACACGGCGCGACCCTTTGAAAGGTTTAACAGTTTAAACTGAACACCGGAAACATCAGAAATGAGGGGCATAAGGCCCCCAAAAACGTCCAGCTCCCGCACAAGCTGTCCTTTTGCAATGCCACCAATAGCCGGATTACAGGACATTCGACCAAGCGACGCGGGGTCTAGCGTTACAAGGGCTACTCGCTGCTTTAATTTGACTGCGGCGTGTACCGACTCAACCCCAGCGTGCCCGGCACCAACAACGATAACGTCAAAATGTTTTGACTTATGTTTCACGTGAAACTATTTCCCAACACAAAACGAACTAAAAACGCGGTTGATAATTTCATTTGGGGCTGTTGTTCCAAGAAGAGAATCAATGCTGTCTAAAGCAGAACAAAGCTCAAAAGAGAGGAGCTCACAGGAAAAGTTGTTGTCTTGAAGAAGTTTAATTCCGGCTGCTAAACAATTGCAGGTGTCCTCAAGGGCAATTCGCTGCCTTGCTGTAGTGAGAGAGAAAGTGTTTGAAAGAGACGATGAAATGCCGAGCAAATCCTTTATTTTTCTTTTTAGTATATTAAGCCCGTCTTTCTTTTTGGCAGATATAAAAACGTAGTTAGGAAGAAGTTTTTTAAGGTTTTTTAATTCACCAGGCATTATTAAATCCGTTTTATTAATGATATGTATTTCCTGGCGCAGGTCTACTGGTTTTTGTTTGTTTGTGTGGTTTTTTTTATATTCATAGAGACAAAGAACAAGGTCGGCCTTTTGTGTAAGGATTTTTGTTCGTCGAATTCCTTCCTGCTCAACGTCTACAGCCCCCTTGCGAATGCCGGCAGTGTCACAAAAGCGAACAGGAACACCAAACAACAAAAGAGAAACCTCAATGCTGTCTCTTGTTGTTCCGGGGATAGGGCTTGTAATTGCGCGATCTGTTTCTGTTAATGAGTTTAACAGGGTTGATTTTCCAACGTTTGGTTTTCCGGTTATGACAACCAGCGCCCCCTCTGTTAATAGGCGGCCCTCTTTGCGGGTGCTTAGAAGTTTTTCTATTTCACTTAGGATTGGTTTTATTTTGGAAAGAAGATTTTTTCTTAGGTCTGGCTGAAGATCTTCTTCTGAAAAATCAAGCTCGAACTCAACCATTATTAATAGAGTAATAATTTTTTCTTTAATCTCGATTATTTTTTTTGAAAGCTTGCCCTGTAATATTTTATGGTTTAGAGATGCGCCCTCACATGATTTCGAATAAATAAGGGAAGAGACAGACTCGGCCTGAAGAAGATCAATCTTCCCATTAATAAAGGATCTACGGGTAAACTCACCGGGTTCGGCCATACGGGCGCCCTCTTCACAGCACCGGTCTATTATTTTCTGTACAATTGTTGGGTTTCCATGACATGAAATTTCGAAAGAATCTTCACCGGTATATGAACTTGGGGATTTGAAGAAAGTTATTAACCCATCATCAAACGTAGCGCCGTTTTTTTCAACAAGAAGAGTGTGTGTGGATTGACGAGGTTTAAATAGTGGTTTTTTCCCGTTTGGCAAGGATGTAATTGTATAAACAATCTTTTCTGAAAATGGACCGCTAAGACGAACAACAGAAATTCCCCCAAAGCCAAAGGGTGTCGCAGGCGCAACAATCGTATCTGCGGGTGTGTTCATGCTTGACAAAACGGACTACTGTGTGGGCTGATGTTGAGAGGGCGTAAGAAATTTTTGCTGAAGAATAGTAAAAACGTTAAATAGCGTGTAATAAAGATTTAGTCCGGAAGGAAAATTATTAAACAGCAAAATAAAGAACCCGGTCATAAAATAAGACATAAATTTTTGCTGTCCAGAGGCCTGTGTTGGCATCATTTTTTGTTGCAGATACATTGTAATGCCCATTATAAGAGGTAAGACAGCAATATGATCGCCATAGATTGGAACAGAAAAGGGCAGGTGGTAAATAATGTCAGGGCTTGAAAGGTCTTTAATCCAAAAGATAAAGGGAGCATTTCTAAGTTCGATCGTTGATCTAAAAACCTGAAAGAGGGCAAACAATAACGGCATTTGTAATAAAAGAGGAAGACAACCGCCCAGGGGATTTACACCATGTTCTTTGTAAAGCTTCATGGTTGCCTTGTTTAACTTGCTTGGATCTTTTTTATGTTTTTCTTTCAGCTCTGCTACAAGAGGTTGAATTGCCTGCATTTCTTTTGTAGACTGGTAGCTTTTTTTGGTTAGGGGATAAACAAGGATTTTTATAAAAATAGAAAACAGCACCAGGACAACACCATAGTTGGGTATAAACTGGTGCAAGAATTTTAATAACCACAAGACGCCCTTACTAATGGGCCGGATAGGCGCTATACCAAAATTCATTATTGAAGAAAAACCCACAGCCACTGTCTTAATTCTTTTATATTCTAATGGGCCTAAGTATAAGGTAAGCTTTGAGCCTGAGCCGTTTGCTTGAAAATGTGCTCTGTAATTATAAATGTTTTGATTGTCCTTTGTTTTTTTCAGGTTAACTTCTATTGGCCCCGTTCCTGTTTCTGGAATGAGAGCAGAAACAAAATATTTAGTTCGAACCGCTATCCATTCTGTATTGCCAGAAACCTTACCCCAGAAAGATGAATCCTTTTTTATTCCTGAAGATAGTTTTTCAAAGGTGTATGGTTTTCCGGCCTGGTAGATATAACCCTTAAAATAAGTTAACTCGTCCTTGGGATTGTTTTCTGTCTGAGGCAATCCGCCGTTCCACGCCACCGAGAAATCTCCGAGAGGAATAAAATCCAATAATCCAGACAGATTTAAAAACAAATCTATACTATAGCGGTTTGGATAAAAGGTGAGCCATTTTTCGATTATATAGTCGTTACCATTGTAAATAATTTTTTGATGAAATTTTATTGTTTTGCTCTTTCTTGTTACGTCTAATGTTCTGCCTGGCGTATCTGTTTCCCATGGTTTTTTCAACTCAATCAGGTCTCCGTCGATTGAGATAAAACTTATATATAAATTTCTTTTGTTTTTGTCATCAATTAGATTTACGGTGGAATCGTTTTTTAGAAGATAATTCTTTAGCTTGAAGGAAATAATTGATCCGCCACCAAGGTTAGAAACTGTTGCCTGATATAAGTTCGAATTAATTGTTATCTTTTTTTCTTCGCTTGGCAAATCAAAAACAGTATGGCTGTCACCATATTCCGCAGTGTTTTCTTCTGTTTTTATTGTTTCTGTTTTTCTTTCTATGGGTACCTTTTGGGGACTGTAGGTTTGCGAGTTGTCGCTGAATGTTTTTGGTTTTTCCGGCGTGATAATTTTTAAATATATGGGATAAAAAATTAAAATTATCGCTATTAATAAAAACGCGGATATTGTATTTCTGTCCATAAGCTATAGGGGATCGTAACCACCCTTATGAAAAGGGTTACACTTTAGGATGCGCATTATAATAACTGCGACAGCAGTAGGAAAGTCCTTTTCTTTTAGGGCGGACGATGCATAGTGAGAGCAGGAAGGGTAAAACCGGCAGTTCTGTCCTAAAAAAGGAGAAAGATACTGTTTGTACAGTGTAATTACCCCTAAACAAATATTGTTTGGGAGTTTGTAAATAGACGAAATAAGACTCTTAAACATTGTATTTATGCTGAAACAACCTTTCGTCCCCGCTTTCTTCTTCTTGATAAAACACGGCGTCCACCCACGGTTGCCATTCTGGTGCGAAAACCATGTTTGTTTTTTCTTTTTCGATTGCTAGGCTGATATGTTCGCTTCATGTGTCCTCCGATTTGTATTATTTAAACCCTAAAATTAAAAAGAAATAGAACATATAACAAAAAGGAGAAAATTATTTTATATAGAGCATTACAAAGCAAATGACCTTTGTATGCTGTTTGTTAAATATGATAAATTACATGGAACATCCTATTGTGGAAAACTTGTGGAAAAGGACAATGGTACCATATAAAACACTTTGGAATAAAATAAAAAAAGAAATTAGAGCAACAACCAACGAAAGAATGTTTAATACGTGGGTAGAGCCTATTAAACCAATTGCGTTGAATAAAAACAATCTTATACTAGAGCTTCCAAATCAATTTTTTTATGAGTGGATTAACACTCATTACAAAAATCAATTTGAAAAAATGACAAAGGAAAGATTAAAAGAAGAAATTAATATTCAATTCACAATAGGTGTTGAAAGCACACATGACAGAGCAGAAAAACCAATAAAACCCCCAAAAGAAACAGCCCCTCAAATAAAGACAAACTTAAATAAAAAGTATATATTTTCTAATTTTATTGAAGGGAGTTGTAATCAGTTTGCAAAAGCTGCAAGCATATCAGTAAGTGAGTTTCCAGGGCAAAAAGGTTTTAATCCGTTGGTTATTTATGGAGGCGTGGGACTGGGGAAAACACACCTTCTCAATGCTATAGGTAATCATATCAATGAAAACCATCCAAAGTTGAATACTGTTGGAGTTACAAGCGAGAGATTTACAATAGATTTTATTTCAAGTATACAAAAAAACAATACAATTTCATTTTCACAGTATTATAGAAAGGCAGATGTTTTACTAATAGATGATATACAATTTTTACAAGGGAAAGAGCAAACACAGGAACAATTTTTTCACACGTTTAATGAATTATACCAAAAGGGGAAACAGGTTGTTTTAACAGCGGATAAATATCCAACAGAAATGAAAGGACTAAAGGAAAGACTTTTATCAAGATTCGAATCTGGTCTTGCTGTTGATGTGCAGCCGCCAGACTTTGAAACGAGGGTTGCAATACTGATGGAAAAAGCAGAACAAAGCGGACTGGCCCTTTCTTATGATGTAATAGAACTTATCGCAACACATATAAAAGATAATGTTAGAGAGCTTGAAAGCACAGTGATAAGGCTGTTAGCACGCTCTTCGCTGACAAATACGGACATTGATTTGGTTATGGCGAAAAATGTTATTATTGAAAGAAAGGGCAGAGGCCTTACCACAGAATTAACAATTCAGGAAGTTGTTAAGCGAGTATCAAATTTCACAAAAGTACCAGAAAAGAAAATTGTCGGGAAAGGAAGAGAAAGAAAGATAGCAGAAGCACGCCAAATATCTGCCTATTTATGTCGGGACGTACTGGGAAGTACGCTTGTAAATATTGGCATGTTTTTGGGAGGAAGGGACCACACAACAATTATGTATGCCTATAAAAATATAGAGAAAAGAATTGAGAAGGAGCCGCGGATACGAAAAACCGTAGAGACCCTCAAGAAAGAATTTAATTATAACTTAAGTTAAAAAAAGCGGTTCGGATGTGTTGCTTTTTCCTTTGTTTTTTTTTATTAAGATTGAGCGAAAAAAGCTCATAGGCTGACAATTTCTTTATAGAATTAAAATTAAATAATATCCCACCATTTTTCTTTTGTCAAACAAAAACCTTATTGAGAGTTTACATCCCCGCCCGGCTTTTGTTCGTTATATTTTAGGTTATCTGGCAATGTTTATAGTTTCTATGCTTACGAAAACAAAGGTAAGAGGTAGAAAGAATATTCCTAAAAAAGGACCATTTATAATAACAATAAATCACTTCAGTTATGTAGATCCTGTGTTTGTTATACATGCCATTCGAAGGCCGATTAGTTTTCTTGCGGCGAGCGACCAAAAAATTGAATGGCATTTTCTGTGGGCACCATTTATATATGGGTTTATTCCAACGAACCGAAAAGTTTTAGCGCCATCCACAATAAAGCATGCAAAAAGGGCACTAAAAGAGGATGAAATATTGGGTGTTTTCCCGGAGGGAACATCAACATCATCACAGTTGAGGCGGGCAAAGAATGGTGCGGCATATCTTTCAGCATTAACAGAATCGAGAATGCTCCCGATTGGGATTTCCGGATTAGAAAACGTATGGGGGAAATTATTTAGAGGTACTAAACCGAAAGTGACGATAAGAATTGGAAAGCCTTTTGGCCCCTTTTCATTGCCTAAAAATAGAAAAGAAAGGGAAAACCATCTTAAAGAAATTGGGGATGAGGCTATGTGCCGAATAGCGGCTTTACTGCCCAGAGAGCAGCACGGTGTTTTTAAATCAAATCCTAAAATTATACAGGTTTGTGATAATTTTGATTTCTAATACCTCCAGAAATAGTTAAGTAAAGTCCAATGAAAATAAAAAATCCAGCAAGAAAGGTCAGTGCCGGTATCTGCTCAGCGAAAAGAACCAAAGCAAAAAACGAAGCAATAATAGGTTCGCCAAGCGGTACGGAAGTAACAACGGAGGGAGGAATAAACTTTACTATATAGCTTAATACAGAATGGCCCATTATTGTGGGTACAGCGGCAAGAAATAAGAACAGGCTAAAATCAATTTGGGTGAACGAAAACACTGATTTACCCATAATAAAGGATAAAACAAAAAGAGTGCAGGCAGCGAAAAAATAAATAGTGCGACTGTAGACAACGGTTGAAGTGTTGTGCCTGATTTTTTCTGCAAGAATGAAAACCAGGGCAATAAAAAAAGAGCCCAACAAAGCCAGAGAATTACCAATTGCACTATTTTCTAGGAGGTTGAATCCTCTGTCATGAATTATTATTGCTCCTATCAAGGCAGTGAATATCCCTAAAAGTATTTGTTTGGACAGTTTTCTTTTCAGGAATACGGCCTCTATGAGAACGGTAAAAACCGGCGCAATTGTTCCTAAAACTGTAGCGTTAGCAATAGATGTTAACTTAACTGCGCCGAAAAAGCAGGCGAAATGACAGCCAAGACAAATACCGGCCAGGACAACGGTTTGTCGGTGTTCAGGCGGAAACCGCCCCTGTGGTTTTATTAGGCTGTAGCACCAAAGAACTGCAGAAGCCAGAGCCATTCGCCAGAAAGCGATTATTACAGCGGGAATCGTTGGCAAAAACCGAACAATAATAGATGAGGAGCTAACAGAAACAAGAGCCACTGCCAGCAATACAAACAGTCGTGGTTTAATCAGATATCTCGGCTATTGTTAATATGATGAGAGAGAGCTTGTGTAGGGAAGAAAGTAGTTCTTTCAATAACAGGAGGTTGTTTTTTATTTATTCCAAAGTTAGGAATCGTAAGACAATGCTATATTAAGAATGAATAAAGTTCACCAGCGCCACAAAACATCTAATAGTGGCAGAAGGTGCCATTGAGTACCGAAAGGATATTCCCCATAAACCAGTTTATATCCAATTTGAATGTTGGTTCGATTTGAAAGCGCCCAGGTAAGAAGGTTTTTATGTTCAAGTGCAAATGCTTCCTTAAAGCCAGGAAGCAACAACATATCAAAATCTGTCAGAATGCTGAGTTTTGGTGAAAGGGTGCCGGTGAAATCCAGCCCAAAATTTGCTCCGTACCCATTGTAAAACACGCCCAGTCTTTGAAAAACAACAGGCAGATCAATGGTCGTGCGTCCATCCATCTCCTCAGAAGAATACGCAAGAGTTAACCCTGCTTTACCTGTTATGTCCCAATTGTCATTCAACTCTCTTTTTAGTTTGATTTCATTTTTAAAACTAATCATAAAGGGGATATTAAACTCTGGAGATATAAACCCACCGACACCTTTTTTTGTCATCATTTTCAATAGTGGTGTTGGAATTACCATGGAATGACTGGAAGCAACCGCAATATCATTCCAATTAGGATGACGCTGTTGAACAGCAACGTTGGGAATGACAAACAAGAGCACAGGATGAGTACGGATCTCAATGTTTTCTGACAAACCATACCGCAGAGGCTGGAACAAGCCTATTTCAAGCGTTCCTTTGTGAAGGTTTTCTGAGGCAGTTGCTACGGCACATAACAAGGATATCACCCCCACTATAATAATAGTGATGGAATTGTGTCGTAATTGATGTGAATAAAATTTCATGGTAACTCCAGAATTGCAGAAACCGGAGCATGGTCAGATAACTGATGTGTTCCCTGGTGGGTTATTCCACCGGAAAGGGAACCAGAAGAAAATATATAATCTAGCTTTCTGTCCCAATAATTGGCACCCTCTGATTCTGTATTCCAGGGGCTATGAGTAAAATGTTCAGGATTCTTTGCTAATTCTAATCCAACAGCAGAAGAAAACGAGCTATATAAAGGTAGAAGCAACAGAGACTCTTCTGTAAAGTTATTAAAATAACTCCCTTCCTTGTGAGTGCTGCCATCCGCATCGGAGTGATATGATTCTCCTGAACATTTATCTTCCATACAATAATCTGTGGAATCTGCATTGGGCGGAACAGAGTTTAAATCTCCCCCCGCAATGAACGTGGCTCCAGCAGTATTTAAAGCAGCCAGCACCAGTTCAAACTTTTCAATATGTTTTTGTTTGGTATCATCAGTGGCAAACGCTGTGGTGTGGGCACATACCGCATAAAAATTATTTTGATTTGGAATAGCAATCTTTGTTTTTAGAATATTTCTTCTTAAGTAGAAATACTGAGTGAGCTCATCCTGATCAGTGCGGAGGGGAAGCTGAATTCGCTCCGCATCTGTTATTATCCAACGCGAGAGAATAGCATTACCCACATCCACCCTTCCCAATCCGTCGCTTGGGATGAACTGTGCCTGCCACATGGAAGCATAGGCTCCATAATTGAAGTGGGTATGATCCAACAGCCACTGCACCTGGTCCAGGTATCCGCTGCGTTTGGACTCCGTATCAACTTCCTGGAGCAGGAGAATATCCGGCTGAACAGCGTTAATATAATCAGCGACATCATTCAGGTGAGTTATCACCTCCCCCCTTGTCATGATCACGCGGTCTCCGCAGGAATCGCCAAACCAGGGGATTCGAGCAGCTCCGAAACGGATATTCCAAGTCATTACTAAAAGCGACCCAAGGGGATCCTGGGTAACGGTTTTTGAGGATGATTCATAAAGGATGGCTTTTTCAATGTCCTTGAAGTCGGTGACAAGGGGTTCGCAGGAAAGAAGAATAAACCCTGTAAACCCAACCAGGTGAAATGCATGAATTATTAAACCATGTTTTGATTGCATTTTAAGAGGAGATGCCCGGAAAAATGTTCAAGCAGGCACTGTACAGGCTTAGTGTAAAATCGTAATAGGTGTAGTTATGACTTGCCATATAAACCCTCTCTTTTTATAGGATCAAGGATTTGATTCTTGCCGCTTCCAATCGTTTGGTTTATAGGATGAACCATTATTTTCATAGCTCTCTTTCAAGCTCTCCCGATTATAGACCCACACCGCTTTGTTGAGTTTGTTTACTGACTCAAGCGCTGAAAAAACACCGAGGGCTAGAGAACCCAAAGAAATTGTTATGAATGAACCCGGATCATTTTTAATCAATGAGGTGCTTATAATTGGGCCACCTAAAAGCACGCCAAGGCTCAAAAGCCGCATAAAGAGATATTTCTTATATAGTTCTCTTGATTCTGGATAATGGAACAGTTCACTGCTAATACCTAATAAAGGATAACTTTTCCCGCTTTTGATATATTTCATTCCCAACAAACCCTGTTGCAGGTAAATGGTATTATCGTGGTATTGGGCTTCGAAATCTACACCCTGGGCTGATAAAAAAGTCACACTCACGACCACTAATAAGCAGATCAATAGGTTTTTATTTATCATTTAAATTGTTTATATATAAAATCTTTTTATCTTGTGTCGCACAAGACAAAGGCTTCTCTTTCTTTTAGTACGAATTGATCAAATTATTTTGGACCCAACCCTTTTTTTCTTCTATTGTCCACATGGTCATATCTACCAGGGTCTCCGGCTGGCCTTTTAATAATTTTCCTCCAAACTTACTACCATAGTGAACACCGGCAGCTAGGCCTGCAACCGCAAAAACGCCAACCACAGTGCTATTGCCCACCCCATTTTCAGCAATGACAGTCGATGCAATAAACCCAGAAATCATTCCCACAAACAAGCCACAGTAGCCACCCAATCCGCCACCTAATACTTGACCTAGTAAACCGGGCTTGGGGGGATTAGCAATAAGTTCAATTTCTGCAAGGGGAACCTTCACGTCCCAATTCCCATTGTTAATAACCAACTCATCGCCATCTATGGCAGTGATCCGGTAGTCTTTCATTTCATTGGAATAGGTGTAAATCCAGTATGATTCTTGTTTTAATTTTCCTTGGGCCGG
>Ga0066369_10000706_pt1 | contig 14091 bp, 11 predicted proteins | sample Knorr_S7_td_Bott_FD_70972 | JGI IMG/M metagenome (GOLD analysis project Ga0066369, IMG submission 70972) | Marine microbial communities from Southern Atlantic Ocean transect - Knorr_S7_td_Bottom_ad_4513_LV_A | ecosystem: Environmental > Aquatic > Marine > Oceanic | place: Southern Atlantic... | reverse complement strand
GGATCTCGTCCAGCTTGGTCGTCGCGGCGTCCCAGTAATCGGGGTTCTTCTCCACGACAATCTTGCGGCCCAGCCGCCACGACTTCAGCCGGAACGGGCCGTTGCTGACAAAGTTCTCCGGCTTGGTCCAGCCGCTGCCGCGCTTGACCAGACCGCCGTGTTTCTCGATCGTCGCGATGTGCACCGGAAACCAGGTGTAATGATTGAGCAGCGAAAGGAAGTACGGGGTGGGGGAGTTGAGTGTGATCTCCAGCGTCCGCTCGTCGATCGCCCTGACGCCTACCTGCGCGAAATCTTTGAGTTTGCCGGTGCTGTAATCCTCAGCACCTTTCATTACGAACAACATGTAGGAATACTTGGATGCCAGCGCCGGCGTGAGAATGCGCTTGAACGACTGCACAAAGTCATCCGCCGTGACCGGGTCACCGTTCGTCCACTTGGCGTTGCCTCGCAGGTGAAACGTGTACACCGTGCCGTCATCGGAAACCTCCCACCTCTCCGCCGTGCCCGGCACCGGATGAAGATCAACCGGGTCTTCCGCGACCAACCCCTCCGTCAATGCAACGATGATGTGATGCTCCGGCACGCCGGTGACCACGTGCGGATCGATGTCCTCCGGCTCGGTGCCAACCGTAATGTTCAACACCTTGTTATGTGCACCTTGATCGACAGGCCTGTTGCCGGGGCCGCAACCAGCCAAGACGCCGGCCAACAGGCCAAGCGCGCCGCCGGTGAGGATTCGATTTATCATTGCTGGGAAATATTTTGGGTCATGCCGGCCAAGCCCTTGGTCAAGCGAAACGCCGGACACCTTTGCCGCTTGGCCAGGCGAAAGTCAATGCGCTTGGCCTGCCCGAGGCATTGTCGGGTATTGAAATAAACCCTCAATATGCGGACACTCCGCCAGTTACTTGGAAGCATGAGCGAACCACTCACCGAAAACCAAATCCAGGAAGCGCTGGCCAGCCTCCCCGGTTGGGCATTTGCCGATGACACCATCAGCAAAACCTACCGGTTCGGCAGCTTCACCGAGGCCATCGGCTTTATCACTGAAATGGCCTTTGCCTGCGAGAGGGCCAATCACCATCCGGACCTCAGCAACGTGTATAGCACCGTCACCATACGCCTCAACACCCACGATGCCGGGGGCAAAGTTACCGAAAAAGACATCGATTTGGCCGGCGAGATCGAAAAACTGGCCAAAAAAAGAGGCTGAGAGGCAACGATTTAGGTTGCCATTACCCTGTTTTTAGGCCAAAAAAGGCCCGTGCGACAGCCACTTGGCGGGTGCGTTCAAAAAAAATGAAAAAAGCTGCAAAAAAGGGGTTGACGCCCCGCAACGTCTCTGCCAAGTTCGCTGCGCATACGGAAACCATTCCAAATAAAATGAGAACTAAAGCACTAATACTAACAGCATTTGTCGGCGCATTGGGAATCGCTGGAGCTTCGGCTCAAGTCTATTCTGTCAATGCGGTGGGATACGTCAACAAGAGCATCCCGGCGGGATTCTCAATCGTTGCCAATCCCCTTAACAACGGCGGAAACAAAATTTCTGACGTTTTCGGTGCCAATCCTGGCTCACTGACCGTTTATCGTTTCGGCGATGCCGGTTTCTCCATCAACTCCTACGACACTGACTTTGAAGAGTGGGATGACGGCGATGCCACGGTTGCTCCGGGAGAAGGTTTCTTCGTTCTGAACAGCGGTGACGCAGCAGTGAACATTACCTTCGTGGGTGAAGTTCCTCAGGGTGATCTCAGCAATGGGCTGCCTCAGGGTTTCTCCATTCGCAGTTCGCAAGTTCCGCAGGAAGGCAAACTGGATTCTGATCTGGGCTTCCCAACCGATGAGGCCGTGACGGTTTATCAGTTCGGTGCCGCCGGTTACAGCATCAGTGCCTACGATTCGGACTTCGAGGAGTGGGATACAGCTGACGGGGCTGGCCCTGTTGTCGGTGTTGCCGAGGGTTTCTGGGTTCTGCGCGCGAGTGCCACGAACTGGACTCGCTCATTCAGCACCTCTGAATAATCCGTTTAATAATTTCTGGTACACTAACCAAACCAAGAGAAAAAATGAAAAAACTAGTAATATTATTGGCTTGCACGGTGATTGCTACCTCCGCCTTCGCGCAGGGTACAATCAACTTCACCAACATGAAACCCAGCAAGCAGATCATTAACGATCCTTCTGGTGCTAAGCTTGAAGGCGGTTTTGCCCAGTTGTATGCTGGCACGTCTGCTGACAACTTGGCCGCAGTTGGCAGCCCGGTTGCCTTCTACACCGGCAAGAAGGCTGGTTACTTCTCGGGTGGTGTTGTCGATGTTGGGTTCAACGGCGCTGGCTTCTTTCAGGTGAAAGCCTGGTCGGGTGCTGACACCTTTGATGCAGCCCTCATAAGTGGTATGTCGAACGTAATCGGCCTGACCCCTGGCGATTCAACCGCGAGCCCTCCGGGTTTGCCGGCTGACTTGGCAGGTTTGGAAGCTTTCAGCCTCACGGTGATTCCCGAGCCGGGCACCATCGCGCTGGCTGTGTTGGGACTGGCAGCATTCTTTGTGCGCCGTCGCAAATAATTAGTTGGTGTGTTCTCATTAAGCCGCCCGCAAGGGCGGCTTTTTTTTTACCCTATCTTGGTGTCTTGAATTCTCTTATCTGAACAGTTCAACAGTGACTGATGTAAAGCAAAAGATACGTTATCTGCGAGAATGTTACTCTTCAGACAGTAGTGGGTTTGAAATATTGAATGTATTCTCACGCTCAGTTGAACATCGAATATTCATTGAAGGTGAGAATGACTTGGCGTTCGAGGGGGATCACCAAATCCCTTTGGATAAAGATGCCGGGAATGCAGCATATGAGGCCGCGATTATTTATGAACGCGAGAAAGAACTTATTTATGCATCGGTATTTATAGTGGGAAAAAATCCGGAGACAACTGAAAAAACCGTCTCCCCGTTAGTGCTGTTTCCTGCAAAAATTGAAAAAATTTCTGATGTTCCATTTCTTTCTTTCGATTCAACAAACTTCAGAATTAACTATGGCTTAATTAAGAGAATCATCGTGGATGATGAAAAGAGTTCGCTTTTGCATGAGCAAATCTTTGAAGCGGTGGCAGATGGTCTTTTTAGGCCGGAGGGAATCGCTGCAATAGTGGATTCCTTCAAATGTTTAGCCAGTGATATTGATGTATCACAAATGATTTTCTTTCCGCATGCGATAGCGTCAACAGATTTACGAAAACAAGCAGTTAACGAGGGTTTAAAGGTATTACCAGCCGGTTGTGTTGCTTTAATAAAGCGATCCATTGAGCGTCGTGGTATTTTGGAGGAACTAGCCATAATGTCTGACGCGAATAAGTTTTCTAAACCAATTTGCGAACTTTTGGGCGTGACTGAGTTAAATGACCGTACGAGAGAAAAAAAAACAGAGTTGGAAAAAATACCAGCGGTTTTAAGTGTTCCCCAAAGTAACATCTTAAAATCCTGCGCCCAAAATCCAGTGACATTGGTAATTGGGCCTCCTGGAACAGGAAAATCTTACACAATTGCATGTATGGCGTTGGAACATATGGCGAGGGGAAAATCCGTGTTGATTGCTTCAAGAAAAGACCATGCGGTGGACGTAATTGGACAAAAGATTGAAACACTCTCTGGTGACAAAGGGAGCGTCACTCGTGGAGGAAGAAAGAAATATTTGGCCGAATTGAAAACAAGGCTGCAAGCGATTTTGAGCGGTATGCGAGGCAGGAAGAAAGCGGTAACATTGCAGGGCTACGGCGAACAGCGGACAATCAAACTAACTCAATCCATAGAAAGTATCGAGGGGAACCTCGAAATATCTGAATCCGTTTTTAACAAGCGATCTGAACAGGAGAAAGAGTATGCCAAGATTCAAAAAAAATTGTCCAAAGGAGGATTTCAACTAATTAGCAAGATCAGGTTATATGTCCTTCAGTGGAGAATTAATTCCAGAAAAGAATCGTTTGGCGCATTAATCAAATTGATCGAACACCGAATTGACATTAGGAATCGGGATGTAATCAAACGAATTGGAATAAGAAAAGACGCGAGGGTTCATGAGGTGCTCGCGACTAATCGAAAAACATTGATGGATTTTCTTAAATCCCTCAGGGCTAGGACGGGAGCGAAACAGCGCGATATACTTTCAAAACTGGATATCGGGATGATCTTGAAAACGTTTCCTGTTTGGATGTCTAAGAATTCGGACATTCACGATAATATGCCGCTTATTCCGGAAATGTTCGATTTAGCAATAATAGATGAAGCAACCCAATGTGACATTGCAAGTTGCCTTCCTATTTTGCAACGGGCCAAGCGGGTTGCTATTGTCGGCGATCCAAAGCAACTACGACATGTCTCTTTTCTTGCTAGAAGCAAACAGGCCATACTGGCCTTGAAAGAAGGTCTGGGTACGGAAGTTGCAGAACAATTGGATTACCGCTCCAAGAGCATTCTTGATCTTGCAGAGGAAACGATAACTGAACAAAAACGAGTCCAATTCTTGGATGAACATTACCGGAGTCGGCCTGATATCATTCAATTCAGCAACCGACATTTTTACAACAGTTCGCTTCGTATTATGACGCAAAAGCCAGAGGTGACCCATTCCCGAAATATCCAAGTGATTCAGTGCAACGGTGTTCGTGAAAAAAACGGCGTTAACAAAAATGAATCTGAGAAAGTATTACAATTGATTCAGGACACAGTAGAATCTCAAAGTCACTTAGCCCCTGAGTATTCACAAAGTATTGGTGTAAGCACACCGTTTAGGCATCAATCGGATTACCTTAGTGAATTAATCTTCCGTGAAATACCCATTGACGCGATCCAAAAACACAAAATCTTAATTGGTACGCCTCATTCATTCCAAGGAGAAGAGCGGGATATTATGTGCCTTTCGTTTGCGTTGGACGCGAAATCGTCGGCTACTGCGTTTCGATATATGAACCAGCCGGATGTTTTTAATGTCATGGTTACTCGAGCCAGAGTGGAGCAGATTGTCTTTCTTTCCATTAATGAGAGTGAAATTAATAAAAACTCGTTACTAGCTTCTTATTTGTTGTACTTGAGAGATTATTATCAAGAACCAACCTGTGGGCAATTATCTCAACTCCCCGATTCTGCTCACCCTGTGCACGATGCGTTGAATAAAGCCGGATATAAGGTGTGGCCGTCGTTTGATGTTGCGGGTTTGGAAATGGATTTCGTGATCCAAATAGAAGACAGAACTTTGGGGATCGATTTAATTGGTTTTCCGGGTCGATTCGAAGATGCGTTTAGCTTGGAACGATACAAAATGTTGAAGCGCGCCGGGATGCGAATCTTTCCCCTAGGTTATTCTGAATGGGAGAGATCCCAACAGGGATGTTTGGAGGCAATACGCGATTTTTGAATTATCTAGATTTACTTAGGTAGATTCAAAAAAACAGCTTATAGCACTGTAAGATTGATATACGTGATCCGCCCCGGCTTGATCAAGCGCTTCAGACTTGAATGTGTTCGTAATCCCCATAACCGTCATTCCGGCCGCTTTACCAGCAATAACCCCGGCTACGGTGTCTTCGATAACACAGCAACTTGCAGGCTTCACATTCAGACGCTCGGCCGCCAACAGAAAGACATCCGGCTGCGGCTTGGAATTTGCCACATCTTCCGAACTGGCGGTACAACAAAAATAACGCCGCAAGTCCCGCATCGCCAGTACTTCGTTAATAATGCGATGGACAGAGCCGGAAGCAATGGCAAGAGGAAGATGCTTGGCCAGGCGTCGCACCAGGGTTGGAATGCCATCGAAGATCGGTTGTTTGTCGCGAAGCATTTGAACCAGCCGTTCCTCCCTGAGTCCGAGGAGTTCCTCGATGGGTTGCGGGGGATGATGCTTTTCGATGAAGGTCTCCCAAAGGACGCGGTCGGATCGCCCGTAAAAATCGGGAAAGTGGATACCGTGATTGTCGCCGTAACCCATCTCCTGCCAGAGTTCCAAAAACGACATTTCATGAATCGGCTCGCTGTCGACGATCACTCCGTCCATGTCGAAAATTACCGCGTCGAACCGACTCATTTCCTCTCCCGATATATTTGGCTTAATGGCCAAGTGCTTGGTTTCGCAGTTTTTTGAGCACCTTCATGCTGCTGTTCGGATCGCGACCAAACTGGTCATGTAGCCTGTTGTATTCCCGGTAAAGCTGATCGTAGACTTTTTTGTTCTTTGAATTCGGCCGGTAAATTTTTCGCCGCACTCGCGCCATCTTTTTGGCCGCTTGGCCAATGTCCCTGTAAACACCGGCTGCCACCGCCCCATACATCGCGGCCCCAAGCGCGCTGGCCTGCTCACTGGCAGCAATCTTGATTGGCCTCCCGGTGACGTCGGAATAAATCTGGAGCATCAGTGGATTCTTTACAGCCAACCCGCCGCAGGCATAAAGTTCATCGATCGCAACTCCCTGCGACGTGAACGCCTCGATGATCTGCCGCGTCCCGAATGCCGTTGCCTCAAGCAATGCCCGGTAAATTTCATACGGCCGCGTGGCCAGGGTTTGGCCCACCAACAAACCGCTCAAGTCGGCATCGACCAGCACCGAGCGGTTGCCGTTCCACCAATCCAGCGCGAGCAGGCCGCTTTCGGCCGGCTTGAGCCTGGCCGCCTGCGTCTCAAGGTATTGGTAAATGTCCTGCTTGGCTTTCTTCGCCGCTTGGCCAAGCTCCGCCGGGATGCCGTTTTGCACGTACCAGGCGAAGACATCGCCCACCCCCGATTGCCCCGCCTCGTAGCCCCAGAAGCCGGGAATCACCCCGTCCTGCACCACGCCGCAAATGCCCTCCACCGGTTTTTCGCGGTTGGCGGCGAGCAGATGGCAGGTGCTGGTGCCCATGATCATAACGAGTTTGCCGGCATCGGTGACCGTGCAGGCAGGCACGGCGGCGTGGGCGTCGATGTTGGCTGCGGCGATCGGCGTGCCGGCGGCAAGTCCCATCGCCTTTGCCATTTTTGGAGTTAACCCGCCGGCGTTGTCGCCTAGTTCAATAATCTCGCTGTCCAACTTTTCTGCGACGACGTTGGCCATCCTGGCATCCAACGACTTGAAGAATGCCTTTCCGGGATAAGTCCAGCCACCGCGCTTGGCCCGGCTTACGCGCATGGCCTTGAAGCCGGCGGCGGATAGGCAGCGTTTCTCCCTGCCTGTGAGCTGCCACACGAGCCAGTCGCCGGCCTCGACGAAGCGTTTAGCGGCATCGTACACCCCGGGCGCCTCCCGGACGGTCTCGAGCATCTTGGCAAAAAACCACTCGCTCGAGTATTTGCCGCCATAAGCGGTGATGAAATCCTCCTTTCGCCGCGAGCCGACCTCGTTGATGCGGTTGGCTTCCGGCTGGGCGGCGTGGTGCTTCCACAGTTTCACCCAAGCGTGCGGATTGTTGCGCCACTTTTTCAGCGAGCAAAGCGGCGTGCCATCGGCAAGCGTCGGCAGCATGGTGCAGCTTGTGAAATCAATCCCGATGCCGAGCACCTGCTCCGGCTTGGCCTTGGCCAGTCGCATCACTCGCGGCACGGCCTTGCGCAACACCTTGATGTAGTCGGCTGGGTCCTGCAGCGCCGTGAGGGGCTTGAGCCGCGCCTTGTTGCCGGGCAGCGACTCCTCGATCACGGCGCTTTTGTAATTGTGATCGGCCCAGGCCACTTCCTCGCCGGTGCCGGCATTCACCAGCAGTGCCCGGCCGGAGAGGGTCCCGAAATCGATGCCCAGCACGTAGCGCGTTTTTTTATTCCCTGATTTCACGGCGCGGATTCTGCCAAGCCAAGCGAGCCCCGACAAGCGGCGAGCTTGGCCAAGCGCAACTTGAAACTGGCCAAGCGCTTAGTCGCTTGGTATCTCCCTCCCAGCATGTTTGGCGAAATCAAAAACCAACACGGCGAACAACTCGACTACTCCGTGCAAGCGGGCGAGGCGCGTTCGGACTTCATTGTCATCATCGGCCACGGCGTCACCGGCAACAAGGATCGGCCATTTGTCGTCGCATTAGCCGAGGGATTGAGTGCTGCCAGCATACCGACGCTCTGCATGTCGTTCGCCGGCAACGGCGACTCCGGTGGGACGTTTGCAGACTGCACCATTTCAAAGGAGACGGATGACTTGGGCAGCGTCATCGATGCGATGGGAGACCGGAAGATTTGCTACATAGGCCACAGCATGGGCGGCGCAGTCGGCGTTAGGAGAGCCAGCAGCGATTCACGCATCGACGCTTTGGTATCGCTCGCCGGCATGGTGCACACGGGGGAGTTTGCCCGGCGCGAGTTCGGCGAGGAGACGCCGGACGCCGGCTGCATGTGGGAGGAGGAAAGCTGTCCGCTCTCCAGCACGTTTATGAATGACATGGCGGCGATCCGCTCAGTGGTCGATCTTGGGGCGGAAATCAGCGTACCGTGGCTGCTGGTGCATGGCACGGAAGACGATGTGGTGCCGATCGGTGACACACACGATATTATCGCCAAGGCCACGAACTCGCCGGAGGTTTTCGAGATCGCCGGGGCCAACCACGTGTTTAGCGACGAGACACTCGCGGTGATGGTCAAAAAGGTCACGGAATGGGTGGGGGCTCAGGCCGGCTAATCATTTTTTCAACCCAAGCAACGAGGGAAGCGCCCACAACACCGCACCCAGCGCGGCGGTATACGCGATGGCGGACAGCCAGCCAAAGTCGTTCAGTGGCGGGAAACTCATCCAAAGCAACGACAACGAAAAACTGATCAATATCAGGCTGGTGCAGATGATGGGCGGGCCTTTGGCTTCAAGTGCCGCACCCAAAGCAATTCGCGGCTCAATGCCCCGTCTCTTGAGCTGTAGCCAATGCGTGATGAGATGCACGGCGTCATCGATGCCGATGCCAAGCGCCAGTGCGCCCACCATCACCGTGACGGAGTTCAGGGGCACTTGAAACCATGCGGCGACGATTGCCAGCAGGCCAAGCGGCCCGAGGCTGATGCCCAGCGCAATCGCCGCCAAAAACCACGAGCGCCACAGCAACAGCATCGTCGTGAACATGGCGATGAGGGTGACGATCAGGCTGCCGAGTTGAGCATCGACAATCTCCTCGTCAGCCTTGAGCACGGTGTGCAATCCGGCCTGGGCGGAGACACCCACTTCCTCCGGCATGATCTCCCTCGCGCGTTGCTCAACAGACTCGAGCAACTGCACAAACTCTCCGCTCGGAACGTCGGTTGTGCGCAGCACGAGATGCGCCGTTTGCTGAGTGTCATCGCTGAGCGCCTGGAGGAACGGATAGTTGGTTGTCTTCAACAAAACAACAAACAGGTTGAGCTTCAGGGAATTGGACGGCAGCTTCAGCGTGCCCGAGTCGTCGCCTTCCGCGATGCTATTCATCATCGCCATCAGCGACGCATACGAATAGGTGCTGCTGAAGCCGCCGGTATCCTCGGCGAAAGCCTGTACGGCCTGCATCCTGCGCAGGAACTCCAGTCGGTTGATCCCGTTCGGCTTGCCGGTGTCGAAGTCCAACTGGACGATGTTGATGCCGCCCATTCGTGCGTCCATCATCTCGGCCATCTGCCGGGTGGGACTGTCCGGGGCGAGAAACCGAATCGCCCGGATATCGAGGTTAAGTTGGCCAGCGGCGTACAGTGCCGGTAGCAAAAGAGTCGTGATGGCGACCACGGCCGGCCAGCGCTTGGCCATGGCCGCTTGGCCAAGCCGGCGAAATATGGAGTCGCCTTCAGGCTGCCTCAAGCCATTGGTGCCCAATCGGACGGCGCTTGGCCAAGAGCGGCAGCCCAAGCGCAGAAACGATAGCCCCGGCCCAAAGTTCCACGCGAAAATGACCGTGATGCCGATGATCCCCGAGATCCCAAAATCCCGAACCTGTGACACCCCGCTTACGGCCAGCGATCCGAGCCCGATGGCGGTCGTGATCGCGGCGAACAGGCTGGGCCGGAAGACCACGCGCAGCATTGCGGCGAACCGTTCGTCCATCGGGAGGCCGGCGTCTGTCTTGCGGAGGGCGGTCAACTGGTGGGTTAGCACGGTCAGGTTGATCGCCCCGAGTAGCGGCAGCAGCAGCAGGTTGTACGGCGACAGCGAAAAACCGGCCAAGCCCAGCACCCCGGGTAGCATCGCCACCAAGGTCACTTCGCTGAGCAACAGCAACACGAGGCAGGGGAACGAACGCAGCGTCAAGCCGATGACGAGCAGGATGACCAGCGCCGTGACCGGCAACACCAGCTTCAAGTCGCGCAGAAATGATTCACTGATTTCCTCCGCGATGAACGGTAGCGAGATGGTGCGAATCCTGTAGTCTGGCGAGTCGAATGGCGCAAGCAGTTGACTCGTCTCATCGCGAAACGCCTGGCGTAGTGCCGATGTGGAGAGGTCGCGTTTGTAGGTTGCCGTGATGAGCGTGATCCTGCCATCGGGTGAGACCATGATGTTGCGGACCAGCGGATGCGTAACGGAGAACTGCCGAATTGCAATGATTTGATCCTCCGACAGATAACCGGCCGGGACAAATGGCTCCCACACAAGCGCGAACCCCCTGCGAACCGGCTTGACCGAATGTGTCAGACTCTTGACATCGACCAGGCCCGGCTGTTGGCCAAGCGCGTTGCTGATGGCACGGATGTGATCGAAGCCGGCTTGGCTGAAGATCCGGTCGCTCTCGACGCTGATGACGACAACCGTGTCGTCGCTGAGAAACGACTGGATCCGCTCGTAGGTTTCCAGGTGCCGCTTGTCGGACTCGAGCAGCGTCAACGGGTTGGTGTCGATGGTGACCTTGGTTGATTCCCAAATGAGCGCACCGACCACGCCGAGGAACAGCGCAAATAAAACCCCCGGGAAACGCACGAAAGGATTCCGGGAGGCATTCATGCCGGGGTGTTGCTCAGGTCACTTGAGCCACTTCGGGACGTTTTCGCCGGCCCATAGCTGCTTGAGCGCCTGGCGTTTGCGAACCACTTCGGCCTGGCTGCCTTTCACCAGCACTTCGGCGGGGAAGGGACGGACGTTGTAGTTGGACGCCATCACAAACCCGTAGGCGCCGGCGCTGAGCAGCGCAAGATAATCGCCTTCGCCGACCTTGGGCAGCATGCGGTTTTTGCAAAAATAATCGCTGGACTCGCAGACCGGACCGACGACGTCGGAGGAAATCTGGTTCTTTTTCAGGTGATCGCCGGCCTTCCGCGTCAGCGGCACGATCTCGTGGTAGCTGTCATACAGGGCGGGGCGGGCGAAATCGTTCATCGCGGCGTCGACGATGACAAAATTCTTCACGCCGGTCCGTTTCACGTACTCCACGCGCGTGATCAGGATGCCTGCATTGCCGGCGATGAAGCGGCCCGGCTCAACGAGGATTCGCAGGCCAAGCGGCTTGAGCAGCGGCATCAGCTTGGCTGCGTACTTGGCCGGGGTGAGCAGGTTTTTGCGTTTGGGCGAGCGCCACCACTTGGCGTCGCCGCTCTCCAGCGCCGGATCGTAAACGATGCCCACGCCGCCGCCGATGCTGAAGAACTCGATGCCGTGTTTTTCAGCCAGGCGCTTGGCCAACGGCACGACTTTTCGCACAGCTTTTTCGAACGGGCCAACCTCCGTGAGTTGCGAGCCGATGTGCATCTGCACGCCGCGAAGGCGCAGGTTTTTCAATTTGGCCGCCCGTTCGTACACGCCCTCGATTTCCTCGAAGGCGATGCCGAACTTGTTATCGTAAGTGCCGGTGGTGATCTTCGCGTGCGTCTTGGCGTCGATGTTAGGGTTCACCCGCACGGCGATCGGCGCTTTCTTTTTCAACCGCCGGGCCACTTTGTTGATGCGTGCCAGCTCCGGTTCGCTCTCGGCGCTGAACGCGTAAATGCCCTTCTTCAAAGCGAGTTCGATGTCCTCCTCCGTTTTGCCGACACCGGCGAAAATGCATTTTGACGGATCACCCCCGGCGGCGATGACGCGCTGGAGTTCGCCGCCGCTGACGATGTCGAACCCGCTCCCGGCGTTGGCCAAGGTTCGCAGTACGCCAAGGTTGGAGTTGGCCTTGACCGCAAAATGAATCGTGTGATCCACCGGTGAAAGGGCGGTGTCGAGTTGCCCGAAATTCCTCGTCAGTGTGGCGTGCGAATACACATAAAGCGGCGAGCCATGTTTTTTGGCGAGTGACGCCACCGAAACATTCTCACAGTACAACTTCCCCCGTTTGAAACTAAAGTCATGCATCGCACCCGCAGTATGCCAAAGCCAGCCAGCCGTTTGAAGGAAATCCTTTTCGAGTCACTCCGCTTGGCCAAGCGCGAGGTCGGCGAAGTCGTCCAGGGTTTCAAAAATGGCCAGCGGTTTGGTCGCTTCACCAAGTTGCGATTCGTGTTCGCGGCCGTAGCCGGTGCGGACGAGGACACTGCACTTCACGCCGGCATTCCATCCGCATTCGATGTCCGAAACCTTGTCGCCGACCATGTAGCTGGCGGCGAGGTCGATGCCGAACTCGTCGCGGGCATCGAGCAGCATCTGCGGCGAGGGCTTGCGGTTGCGGCTGGGCTGATCGGGTGCCTCGGGGGCGAAGTAGATTTTGTGGAAGGCCACGCCGAACTTGGCGAACTCCCCGGCGACGCGCTCGTTGACCGCGTGCATTTGCTCCTCGGCGTAGTAGCCGCGGCCAATGCCGGCTTGGTTGGTAACGATGAACAGCTCGAAGCCCCCATCGGCGAGTCGCTGGACGGCCTCGCCGGCTCCGGGGATGAGCTCGACTTTTTCGGGCTCGTGGAGGTAATCGGTCTCGACGATGAGGGTTCCGTCGCGGTCGAGGAAGATGGCGGGTTTGCCGTCGGACATGCGGCTCAGAAACTAGCGAGAAGTTCCCTCGATGTCACGGTGGCGGTGCCGAGTTTTCCGACAACCACTCCGGCGGCATGGTTTGCAAAGATCGCTGTCTCGATAGGACTCGCGCCTGCGGCGATGGCCAACGTGAACGAGCCAATCACTGTGTCGCCCGTCCGCTTGGCAACGGTGTTCAGAATGTTCCTGACGCGTTGTCACGAAATTGTTTTTCGTTCAGCCATCAGCCTGTTTCAGCGGCTCTTCGTCGAGAAAACCGGTGAGTGGGCTGGTCGCGCTGGCTGTGCCAAGTTGTTGTCCAAGGCCGATTTCATAGGCCGCGCGGCCCGCCTCAACGGCCGCCTTGAAAGCAAGTCCCATGCGAGATGGGTCATTTGCGATGGCGATGGCGGTATTCACCAGCACGGCGTCAGCGCCCATTTCCATTGCCTCGGCGGCATGGCTCGGCGAGCCGATGCCGGCATCAACGACCACCGGCACGGTGGCTTGCTCAATAATAATGCGAATTTGCTCACGCGTCTCGATGCCGCGATTGGAGCCGATCGGCGCGCCCAACGGCATGACCGTGGCGGTACCGACATCCTGCAGGCGCTTGGCCAGGACGGGGTCGGCGTTGATGTACGGCAGCACGGTGAAGCCGTCGGCGACGAGCCGCTTGGCCGCCTCGAACGTCTCGACCGGGTCGGGCAGCAGGTAGCGGGGGTCGGGGTGAATCTCGAGCTTCACCCATTTGGGCAGGCCGGCGGCGGCGGCGAGCTTGGCCAAGCGCACTGCCTCGTCGGCGTTCATCGCGCCGCTGGTGTTTGGCAGGATGAGGTAGCGCCCGGGATCGATGAACTCGAGGATGTTCGCGAACGGGTCGTTCTTGCCGGTGAGGTCGGCGCGGCGCAGGGCCACGGTGACGACCTGTGTGCCGCTCGAGGCGAGCGCGTCGCGCATCGACTCGGGCGAGGCGAACTTGCCCGTGCCCAGGAACAGGCGCGAGTCGAACGTGCGATCGGCAATGGTCAGCGGCGAAGTCTCCAGCGACATCGGGGAAAAACTAGGCGAGCCAAGCGCCGTTGTCGAGGCGACCGGCTACTCCCTGGGCTTCGGCTTCGCCGGGCGGGGGCGGGGACCGAATAGGGCGGTGCCGATCCGGACGAGAGTTGCTCCTTCCTCGATTGCCACCTCGAAGTCGCCGCTCATGCCCATGCTTAGGTGTTGCAACGGCGCGCCGAGTTTTTGTTCGCACGCCTCCTTCA
>Ga0066369_10000703_pt1 | contig 14126 bp, 11 predicted proteins | sample Knorr_S7_td_Bott_FD_70972 | JGI IMG/M metagenome (GOLD analysis project Ga0066369, IMG submission 70972) | Marine microbial communities from Southern Atlantic Ocean transect - Knorr_S7_td_Bottom_ad_4513_LV_A | ecosystem: Environmental > Aquatic > Marine > Oceanic | place: Southern Atlantic... | reverse complement strand
CCACTCGATCGGGTGACGGGCGTCCCACAGGGAGCTGGTAGAGCCGTACAGGATGTCCGGGTTTTCAGGATCCAAGGGTTGATGAGATGCGGCGGGCATGGGGCGGTTCCTCTGGCTAGGAATGCGATGGAGATGGAGTTCGCTATCTTAGCGCTGTCAATCAGGTGCGATGCCGGCGCTGGACCCTGTCGGACCTGATTGCCTGGCCCACCACCTGCGGATTAAAAGGCAAAGTTTGCTTCCGCAAGACAGGCTGGATATATTCGTCACGCCCAGAAGCCCAACAAGCGGTAGCCCGAGACGTTCCCGAACCTCTTCCCTGAAGAAATTCCGTCGACACGCGAGGAGCAGACATGACGACGCACGATCACAACGGCCACGAGCACGACCACGATCACAACGGCCAAGACCATGATCACAGCGGCCCCTCGCTCGCCGTAAAAGAGATGGCAGAGGCGTGCGTCAAATTCGTCGATAGCCTCTCGGCGGACCAGAAGACCAAGACGATCTACCACTTCAACGATGGCGAACGTATCTTCTGGTACTACCCACCAATGAACCGCCACGGGTTGCCGCTTCGCGACATGGACGAAAACCAGCGCACCCTGGCGTACGCCCTGATGGCCTCAGGGCTCAGCGAGACCGCCGCCACGAGAGTCCACCAGATCATCGACCACGAATTGATCCTGGGCTCGATGGAGAAAACCGCCGAAATCAGGTCGTTCGTCCGCGATCCCGAGCTCTACTACTGGACCGTTTTCGGCGACCCGCTCGGAGAGGACCCGTGGGGATGGCGTATCGAAGGCCACCATATCTCGATCCATATGCATATCTATAAAGGCGAGGTCATATCAACGACCCCGTTTTTCTTCGGATCCAACCCGGCAGTCGTGCCGGACGGACTCCCGAATGCCGGGCGCAGCATCCTGGGCAACCGGGAGGCACTGGCCCTGGAGCTTGCCAATACTTTCGATTCCAGCCAGCACTCGAAAGCCGTAATCGCAGAAGATGCCCCCTGGGACATCCTCTCTTACAACGCTTCCAAGGTGGTGATCCCCAAGGAGCAAGGCCTCCGCGGCGGGCAGATGAACGGCACCCAGAAAGAGATGCTCACAGCTCTGATCACCGAGTACACGAGCCAGGTAAGAGACGACATCGCCGACAAAGGAGTCGGAAAGGTTCTCAATCAGATTCGTGAAGACGGGGTAGAGAACTTCCACTTCGCGTGGTCGGGCGGCATGGAACACCGCCAGAACCACTACTACCGGATCCACAGCGGTGACTTCGTCATCGAGTACGACAATCGCCAGAACGACGCCAACCACATCCACTCAGTCCTACGCGACGTGGAAAACGACTTCGGCATCGATGTCCTCAGGGAGCACCTACTACTCTTCCACGTAATCTAACCCCAGACATTCGCAGCAGATGGCGGCCTCGTGACCGGGGAGCCATCTTGGATCGCGTGACTGAGGACTCGTTCTCACCGGTCGTTATTGACGTTGCATGAAGAGTAAACACACGCGTCCGTAACTTGCTCGAAACCAGAGTAGGAGTATCGCGTCGTGAGCCGAGGCAAAACGGAGGGCCCTGTGGAACTTGAGTCCCTGGCCCACGGCTTGCGAGTTAATTAGCCTCGCGTCAGGTAAGCGGCTCTTCCTGGTCATCGGAGGCCAGGGGCAGGAGGATGGACACCCTTACTTCGTTGTCACCTTCGTGATAAATCTCAAGTGATCCATCGTGCAACTCCACGATTGCCTTGCTTATAGCGAGCCCTACACCTACGCCGGGCATTGAGCGGGAAGCCAGATTATCTGCCCTGTAGAAGGGCTCCGATACTCGCCGCAAGTCAAACTCAGACAACGTTGATCCGTTGTTGCACACCTCGATGGACAATCTGCCCTCGTCAGTCCGTGCCACGAGGCTTATGACGCCATCCTTTGGTGAGTAAAGAAACGCATTGTCCAGCACATTAGAGATCGCCTGAATCAGTCTTGTGTGGTTGCCCAGCACGATCATCGGGCGTATGGAAATCTCTCCGGCGAAGCAGGAACCACCGGTAGCGGCGCGCGCTCGGGTATTTTCCACGAGTTCCTCGAGGGCCGGGTGTAGATCAATTTGCACCTGGTCAATATGAGCAGTGCCTGACTCCAAAGTTGAAATATCCAGCAGAGACTCGACCACGTCCTTGAGCCGATCTGTTGCACTACGTACCTTGCCGAGGATTTCTTGAGATCGGCCGGAACTATCGTCGGGGATTCTCCGAGAGAGAGATGATGTGAGCGAAGAGATGATGGTTACAGGAGTGAGGAGCTCATGGGAGACGGTGGTAAGAAATTCCGAGTGAGCTCTCGCGGCTCCAACTAACTCCAGGTTTTCGGCCCCGGCTGCGTGACGTCGTGCTTGTTCATTGGCAAGCTCATTTCGACGAATTTCCGCGGCCACCACGCCCGCGATCTGCGCAGAGATTCTGTCAGCCAGCAACAAATCGTTGTTGGAGAATCCCGTGGGATCTGCCCGAGCTATGAGCAGGGCGCCGACCGGTCTTCCCTCCATCAGCAGGGGCGCCGCGAGGATCGACTCCAATCCTGCGGATTTTAGGTCAGTGGCCCCGGGCCATTCAGATCGGAGAGTGTCCCTATCGATCGACACCGCTTTACCTACGGCGATTGATGCATCGACGAGCGTTCCCTTCAGGCTCCGCGTACCACCCTGGCTACGGCCGGCGAGCTCCAGACCCCCTACGTGTAGAACTCGCAGCGTGTCTGAGCCGGGCTCTACAGACGAAATACTGAGGCGATCGAACTCGATCACATTGCCGACGAGAGATGCAAATTGTTCGTACACCTCGGAGATCTCGGATGACGATGAAATCACACGCCCGATCTCGGCGATGACGTCTGCGTGGGCAGCTTTATTCACGAGGCCAGCACAGAGGGGCAGGTAGGTCAACGGGGCGGCCAACGCGTCTGCAAATAACCGTGCTAACGCCGTGTGTTCAGGTCCGTATGCACCCCGAGCTCGGCATCTCAGGTTTAGTGACGCAACAAGTGTCCCGGACGAAACAATCGGGATCGCCAATAATGATCGAAACCCGCCGCGCTCGGAATCGATATTCATCGCCACGGGCTGCTGTTGGTCGAGGACTCGCCAGATGATGGAGTCTGTGCGCGTGACTAGATCGCCGACCCCACAGCCGCTAATCGGCTCGCCTGACGTATAGACGTGCATATACGACTGCGCGTCCCGAGCTACGACGGCCAACGACATCCGGTCAAACGGAAGTCTCTCGGCGAGCTTCTGCTCGATTCCCGCGTAAAGTTCGCCGATTTCGGTGACTGATGAGGCAAGGTAGGCGATCTCTTCAGCAAGAACGCTGAGATCGTCCTGCATTACGGTCGGCGGTTCCTGAAATTTATGATTGCAGATGGGAATTGCCAAGCGATCAACCAATCCTGGCTGAGCGTTGGAACTGCTAGCTACTACCCCTCGTCCGTGTGTGCTCAGCCAATGTTTAGCTAAACAGGCATCGGATATGTGCAAATCAGCGGTAACACAGAGAAACGTTGCGGATTCGCTTATCCGCAGGTGTAGTTTGCGTAAATATCCGGGTACTCCGCCGTTGTTTGACGGGGATTAACGGGAACGTCGTCGAAGGGCGCGGACCGTGTTCGCCACTTCAGTCGACACGCGGCCCGGGCAGGCGATTTCGAATTTCTCCGAACTGGCTGGCGAACGGGCTGATCGATTACCGACCTTCATCCGACATCGGCCGCTTTTATCCGTGAAATGAGCTCAGTCGTGGAAATACCATCTGTATAACCAACCGACTTATAAATGCCCATCTCAATCGGAACGCCGTACCAGGTATCCCTGACTTCAGCTGCGACGTCGTCGCCGTGCATTATCAGATCAATGTTGTGTTTCTCGATCCAATCGCGAGTGATTTTGAGAGGAGCGTTTGGAACAACCTCATCAACGTATCGGCAGCCAGCAACGGAAGCGATACGTTCGTCCATCGAGAGAATCGGACTGCGTTTGTAGCTCTCTACGGTTTCGTCGGAGTGAACGCCCACCAGCAAGAAGTCACCGTGTGACTTCGCCTGTCGCAAGAAGTTAACGTGACCGTAGTGGAACAGGTCGGCCACCATATCGACATAGACGCGTGTAATCTCGGTCACTCCTGAATTCTGGTGTTCTGGGGCGGCTTCGGGGATGGCTTCTACTGTGCGATCAAGGCGTGAGCCCGGCCCGTCGGATGCGCTGAATCGGGCGTGTAAAGATACTCGATACCTGGTTTAAGTTCTTCCCAATATAGAATTTCTTTGCTGTCACCTAATTGAACTGCGACAACGTAACTAGCTTCTTCCGGCAACCTGAAATAGACATAGCCATCTTCGTTGGTGTTCGCCTTGTCTAGCCCCGTAAGAACAGTGGTCGGTGCGAGCGTGACTTCAACACCTGTCGCAGCTTCGCCATCGAAGCCAAGTACCTTCAAGCTACCTGTATGTAGATTGGCATCACGTTGATCAGCCAACTGTAGTGAATTTTTGGAGTCGCTTGGGTCGCTGCGATCGTCCATTAGATCCAATACGTCTTGCTCGAAGTCGCCCGTTTCTTTGGGAGTCATCCAATCTGGGCCGTACTTGAGCCGAAAATACTCTTCAGGCGGATTTGGAACCATGAAGGTTGTTCCAAGAAAATCGATCTCTTTGAGATTTTCGTGGAGACCTGCCGGGATTTTGACCACTGGCCACTGGTAGATGCTGTCGTCGATGATTCGGTAGCATGTCCAGTCCATCTGAACACCTGATTTTTTCAGGTCGACGCTCAAGTGGAGTTCGCTGTCGATGATCCCGGCGGCATACCCGTGTTTACGAAACTCTACCGCCGCTTCTTCAACCAATGCCTCGGTAAGACCATGCAGTCCAATCACGGATCCGATATCTATATCGTCATCCCACGGAATGAAGGCTTGATCCCGAACAGCGCCCAGACATGTGCCATGACGTAGGAAGAAGACCAGCCCGAGTTGATCCAAAATCTGTTTTGCTTCCTTGAGAAGCGTTTCGGCGATCGGCATATCCATCGGTTCAAACACGGTGGTTTTTAGGCCCAAAGATTTTCTCCTGAACGGGCTAGCGTGATGTGTACACGCCGCCGGGTGATCCCAATGTAATCAAAGGATAAGTAGCCCGGTCATATATATGACCTGCATTCCCCCTGCATTCCAAGGGACGGTTCCATTCAACTCCTTGGAGTCTTGGGGAGGCTGGACCAGGCGAAGAAACCGAAGCGCCACTAGTAGGCGAAGTGCGAGCTAAAGCGAGCGGTCGTTGGCTTGTCGGCTCGGCTGATCTTGAAATAAGTGGCTGAGAGAGTATTCTGAGCCCCTCCTGCCGCGAAGACGTCAACCATGTTCGGGCAGGTTTGATGATGCCGAACACAGGGCGTGCAGGGTCACCGGTCAGCCGAGAGCCACGCAACGCCGTCGTAGCAACCTCCGCCTAGGCAGAGCAATGCTACACCGGATCACTGCTCTGCTGAGAAACGTGGGCTGGCGTACGAACCACAAGCGAGTGGAGCGCCTCCAGCTCCAGAAATAGTCACGTTGGTCGTAACAGAGAAGCCGGCGTGACACGTTCACTGGTGGCGGTTCGGCGGGCGGATCATTCGGACTACGAGTGCATGCCTTGGCCTGCGGGCGGGACTCGTCCTACATACCCTGACGAATCTACTACTAGAAATAACGACTGCAACTAGAGATAAGGATCTTGATGCTAACTAATCTAAGCCCAGTTAAAATATCACCTGAAGAAACCGTCTTACTTCGCCAATTGGAAGAGCTCAGCGCTCGATCAGGTTCGCATTCACCGAGTCTCGGCACGATGCAAAAGGCGATTCCTGAGATAGTTATTAATATTGACGCCTGCTATCTTTCTAACCCGTTGGCGACCGACCTGTTTTGGTCCTATTTTAACGCCGATGTCCTGACCGACCCGCAACTTTTCAAGCGGATGTTAGAGGCATATCCTTCTCAGAACAGGGCGATAGCTGAACGACTTTCAACTGCCATTGGTGCGCCCGCCGAACATCTTTTTATAGCGAACGGCGCGACCGAAGCGATTCAGGCAGTTATTCATAACTTCTCGTCGCACATTCACATTTGCACACCGACATTTTCGCCTTACTACGAATTCGCTGGCCCAGATAAACAGGTCACGACTTTCAATCTCGACCCTGCGAAAAACTTTGCGGTCGATCCAGAGGCATACGTAGAATCAGTGCTTCGCAGCCATGCCGACACGGCTGTACTGATATCGCCGAACAACCCTGATGGTTACCTGATTCCGGACGACGACTTAGAGTGGATTCTTTCGAAGTTGACCAGTCTCAGCACGATCATCGTGGACGAAAGCTTTATCCACTTTGCTGACAATGCGACTCCCGACGGTGAACTGCCGAGCCTCATCGGTATCACGAATCAATTCGATAACGTCACGATTGTTAAAAGCATGTCGAAAGATTTCGGGATAGCCGGAATTCGTGCTGGCTACTCAATCATGCCAGCCGAACGTGTGACTCATCTGCTCGATAATGGCTACCTGTGGAATACGAGCGGGATAGCGGAGTACTTTTTCTCGCTTTTCGACCGCCCAAAATTCTTGGAGCAATATCTTGGAGAACTATCGAGTTACAAACTCTTTATCGATAAGTTCACGTCCACGACCGCGAAATTCGATTTCATCCAGGCGTTTAAAACGAGTGCTAACTTCCAGCTGATGAAACTTCCAGAACCCGTTTCATCTGACGTCGTGGCCGCGCTGCTTTTGATCAGACACGGCGTTTACGTACGAGGCTGCGGAGACAAGATCGGTTTGAATGGAGAATTCCTACGCGTTGCCATTCGAACAGAATCCGAAAACGAAACGGTCCTTGATGCGTTGGCGGACATCCTTGGTTAGCTATGGGGGCTAGCTACTGGGGCTAGCTACTGGGGTTAGCTGCTGAGCGCCCTGCATCAGATCGGTGTCTCGATGGCGTATGGGAATCAGAGTTCTGACGAGATCTCTAGCCCCACAACTCTCGCAATACGTCTCGGCTGCGCTCAACCGCGTCCTCGCGGTCGACCAGCCGACCTGACGTCTCAAGCGCAACTACAAAACCTTTCGGCCTCACGAACTCGCCGACCGACCGGAAATCGAGCACACCCGTCCCAACCTCCATGTGCTGATCCCGAACATTGCCCGCGCCTTCCGGGCCACGTGCATCGTGCACCTGCACGTGCCGAATCCGATCCCCAAACGCCTCGATCCCCGCCTCGACCCCGCCCGATCCCCACGCGTGCCCAACATCGAAAGTAATCCCCACTGCCGGACTTCCGATTGCATCCACCACCGCTACCAGATCGCTGTGCGCACGAATCAACCAGCCGGGGTTGTAGTGCATGTTTTCGAGGCCGATCGCAACCTGCGCCTGCTCAGCCACTTGCCCCGCTTCCTTCATGAAATCCACCAGGTATGAAGTCGAAACAGCACGGTCGTCCTCAGAGGTGTCTTCCATCGCGAGACCCGGTACATCGAGTTTGCCGGGATGGACGACAATCGCCTCGATTCCAAGCTCGCCCGCCGTCCTTATCTCGCTGATGAACTCAGCGTAGACCTGCTCCCTGGTCTCACGAACGTGTGAGCCCGGCAACGCGGACGTCGGAAAATGGTGCGTGTACCGCAATCCGTGCTCATCGGCGGCTGCCAACAAGAACAGCCGATCATCCGGGCTCAGATCGCCCAGCCGAATGGCGGGCGCATTGAATTCAACCCCGTCGAACCCATGCTCGATAGCCCACCCGACTGCATATCGCGCCGAATCCGGATTATCGATAGAAGATGTCGCAACGCTAATGTCGATCATATTCATCCATTCGTTTCGTTTCAGATCGGGACCTCGGACAGTGTAGCGAGCAAGATCACCGAGCCTGCGTTGGCCTGAATAACCCATCGTGCCATTGCCCGCTCTAATCCGCAGGCCATCGGACGGAGAATTTGATTTCATCCCCCATCCATTCGTATTCCTCCACTGTTGGCGAACACCTGAACCCGATCCGTTGCTGAGCTAACCCTGGACAAGCCGATTTTCTTTCTCAAGACGCTTCAGTTTGTTCGCCAGATCAATGCTCAATCCCCGGTACTCGGTTCGCCACTGGTAGTAAGTCTGTTCCGCGTCACCGATCTTCCTGACAGATAGCGCGACTGTTTTGCCGTTGGCTACCGAATCCTCTACATATACATGTCTCGCTCAAAATCTGTTCAGGTGAATGCCCTCTTCTCGGCATGTCTTCCCCCTTCTGGAAACATCCAGTCTCGTACCGTCCGATGGGATCAGGCCATAGAGACCACCGGCTATTGGACGGCCGCCGATGATGGGGCGTTTGGTGGGCCCTGTGGGATTCGAACCCACGACCTGCGGATTAAAAGGCACAGCGTCGACGCTCGTGACCGTGGGTCGGGAATGCCGCTTGCGAGTCCGTGTATCATCCCGCCCGTGCCTCGGGAACGGGAAACCCTAATTAGGACTTGAATATGGCGATCGAAAAAGTAGAGACGCTCGTTGTTGGCGCCGGTCAGGCCGGTGTGACCATGAGTGAGCACCTGAGCAACCGCGGCGTGCCACCTGTGCCGAGCCTCATATGGTCATTGAAAACAATCGTCCTGCTCGGTCGATTCGATCGTGGGAAGTCCACGCGTCGCGTTCCGAGACAGTCGTCCCCATCTCACTATCAAGGCGTCGCGCCAAAGTCTTAACTGCACATTCAATATAATTCAAACCAGCACACCTGTATGATTTCGGGACGACGTTTTTTGATCAGATATCGGACTCTGGGAGTTGACTAATGGCGCGCATGAGAAATAACTACGTCCGGGCCAAACTGCGTCGAGGAGAGCCGTCCATCGGCGCTTTCCTTGGTTTGGAAAGCCCTAACGTGGCGGAGCTATTTGGTCACCATGGATTTGAATGGCTCTTGATCGAAACTGAGCACAATGGTCTGGATGCGGCCGAAGTCGAGACTATGGTTCGGGCCATAGAAACTACCGAAGCAATACCTCTAGTCCGCGTTCCCTCGCACGATCAAGTCCCCATCCAACGTGCATTGGACATCGGTGCGCTTGGTGTCAAAGTCCCGATGATTAGGACCGAAGAAGAGGCTCAGAAAATCGTCTCATTCACGCGCTACCCGCCGGAGGGCGTACGCAGTTGGGGGCCAATGCGGGCCTCCGGTTATACCGCACACGAACCTGATTATTTCGAGAGGGCCAACGAAAACATTCTGGTCACGTTGATTCTTGAGACCGTTGAAGCGGTGGACAATCTTGAAGAGATTTGCTCGGTTCCTGGAATCGACGCTATCTCCATTGGACCGGCCGACTTGGGTGCAGCACTCGGTCACGACCCCCTAGTGAGGGTCCATCCTGATATCGAAGCAGTGGCGCAAAAGATGATCGAGGTCGGGAAGAAGACCGGTGTGGCGATGGGAATAAGCGCACGCACCCAAGCAGACATCCGACGCCGACTGGACGAAGGCTTCCTGATGATCAACTATGGAGCCGATTACGCATTGTTGGCTGGGCTGGCCCTCGAAGGTATCGAAACATTCCGGAACGAGATTTCCGCTACCTAACGATCTCAGTGTGCCGCGTCTAGCTTCCCCGGGCTGATTGGTTGATCATCGATGCTTGGCCAGAACTGCCGCGGATAACACCGGTAAACTCGTCGGGGGTAGAGATATGACGAAATTACCGGCTTTTCTGCGTGTAATTTGCTCACGGCGTCGGTTAGTTAATTGATGAGCGTTCATTTGATAAGTGATATGGGCTGGCCCGAGCCAAATCGATAACCCAGCGTGGAGTCAGATCAAAATGAGATTGGAAAACAAAGTCGCCATTGTCACTGGCGGCGCAAGCGGCCTGGGTGAGGCAACGGCAAAACTGTTTGCCGGGGAAGGGGCCAAAGTAATCATCGCCGACGTCCTTGAACAAGAAGGCCGCAAGATTGAGGCCGACATCTCCGAGACAGGGGGTATCGGACTGTTCGTACGACTCGATGTGACTGATGAAAGCCAGTGGGAAGACGTAATAGCGACGGTTGTCTCACGGTTCGGAAAGCTCGATGTACTCGTTAACAACGCCGGTATCAGTGGCTCCGATCCAGACAAGACGAATACCGAGGCCTGGGACAGATTGATGGAAGTAAACGCCAAAGGTGTGTTCCTCGGCGTCAAACATGCAGTTCCAGAGATGACGAAGCAGGGTAGCGGAGCCATCGTGAACATTTCGTCCATATCGGGCATGGTCGGCCAGGAATACGTACACATGGGCTACAGCGCCTCAAAAGGAGCGGTCAGATTACTGACCAAGTCTGCCGCTGTTCAATATGCCGGCGGTGGCATACGAATCAATTCTGTGCACCCCGGAATCATGGATCCGATGCGAACCTCAAAACTTACCGCCACCTCTCGGGTGCGCGATCAAATGTTGGCATCCGTGCCGTTGGGGCGAGAGGGCACGCGTCTGGAGGTTGCGAACGCTGTCCTGTTCCTCGCTTCGGATGAGGCGTCGTATATAACCGGGGCCGAATTGATGGTTGATGGAGGGTTCACCGCCAACTAAACGCATCATTCAGTCTAGAGCTCATCGGTGACGGCGACTTGGAGGCGTGCTGGAAGACGAAGACAACGGACCGTCGCTCCACAACACCGTCGAGATCGGCGAGACGGTGTGCCCTGCCGGGTTTAGCTTGCCAGTCGAAGTTGGAGATTTAGAAAATGCCGGATTTGGAAGTTCGACTGGAACCGCTTACTGCGAGCTCGAGCCCTATTCGAGGAAGTTCCAGAGTTTGCTACTACTGGTGGGGTGACGTAACTTGCGAAGCGCCATAGCTTCAATTTGCCTGATACGTTCACGAGTCACAGAGAACACTTGGCCAACCTCTTCCAGCGTCCGGCTGCGGCCGTCTTTGAGGCCAAACCTGAGCTCAAGGACGCGGCGCTCTCGCTCCATCAACGTATCGAGCACGTCGATGATTTGGTCTTGCAATATGTGGTAATTCACGACTTCGGTCGGTGTCGGAGAGTTACCGTCCGCAATGAAATCTCCAAGGCGGGCCTGACCATCCTCGCCGACCGGCGTATCGAGGGAGACCGGTGTCTGTGAAATCTTTATTACTTCCCGTACCTGATCAGCAGACATGTCCATCTCACGACCGATCTCGTCTGCGGTTGGCTCGCGTCCGTACTCCTGGACCAGGCGGCGACTAACCCGCACCAGTTTGTTGATCTTTTCGACCGCGTGGACCGGTACACGTATCGTCCGGGCTTGATCGGCGACCGACCGAGTAATCGCTTGTCGGATCCACCACGTCGCATAGGTCGAGAACTTATATCCCCTACGGTAGTCGAACTTATCGACACCCCGCATTAGGCCGATGTTTCCTTCCTGGATCATGTCTAGCAAGCTCAGGCCTCGACCGATGTGTTTTTTCGCCACACTGACCACCAGCCGAAGGTTGGCTTCTGCGAGGTGGCGCCGGGACTTCGTACTCTCCTCGCGCACACGGAGTAGGTGTGAGTGGAAGAGGAATTCGTACATGCCAAGTTTGTCTTCGAACCCGCCACTCGAAATCTGGCTCTCGATCTCCTCTACCAGCGGATCATCTTCCATTAGGTCAATTATTTCGGGAGGTAGAAGGCGTGAAATGAGCGAAAGTTCAACCACGAGTTTCTGACATTCCTCGGGTTCAAGCTCGAGTGTGTCCGACAAGTAGTTGACGAGGACTTCATTAATTGGTCCATCGATCAGCACTCGCATGTCCAGGTCGTGCATAACAGAGGAGAGTCGCACGCCGTTTGGGAGTCCCAGGAACCGCGCCACTGCAGTTGCTATCTCATGTAGGGCATGCAGCCGGTTAAGTAGTCCGAGCACGGTGACGCGTGCAGACGGAGACCTATCAGAGTCCTCACTGATCTCGGATTCGATCTCTATCAACCGAACCTCGAGTTCCAACGAGCGGGCCAGAACGCGTTCATCCTCTGCTGTAAGAAGGTCAACCCGACCGATCTCACGCAGATACATTCGCACCGGGTCATCCGTGATTTCGGACTCGCCGGCCTGGCGGACCCACGCTTCACTTGCGTTCGCCGCTTGGACCGCGGAACGAGAGGCTTCCCAGAGGTCGAGCTCGGAAGCCGTCGCGGCACTCTGGTTAGTAACGACGACTGAACTATCATCGTCGCCGCCGTCCACATCGTCCTGGTCTGAAGTCCTAATTACTTGAATTAATGGTTCAGAGCGCGTTTGGTCCAGCTCTTCGTCGAACGATTGTGTATTCGAGGGCCTGCGGCCACGTCGAGGCATTAACCACGCCTTGGGTAGAAGTGTCTCAAACGCATGAAGTTGTCAGTGAGACATTGGAGCCGTCGCGGGAGATGATCGCCAAGGTGATGTTGACGGATCAAGCGCGATTATAGTCGTTCCGTTTCGATGCTGGGTACCTGGAAGTCGGCCAACATGAACCGTACAACTTCAATCCCGGTGGACCGGTCAACCGCGACAACTTGCCTTAGTCCGTAGCTTGGCGGTGATCGTCTGTCGATAGGGAGAATGGTGGGCCCTGTCGGATTCGAACCGACGACCTGCGGATTAAAAGGAACGTCGTCTCGCTGCGACATGACGGCGTTTCGTGTTGCCTCATTGACGTGAAAAGGAGCCGGATTTCGCCGGCCCCTTTTCTGGATTCCATTTAACGCCCTTCACCGATTCTTTAGAGCTCGGCCAGCGCGTCCTTGACCGCCTTCACGGCGTCGTCATCCATCCACTGCGTCCATACGTCCTCGAAGTTCTCGAGGTAGTACTTGGCCGTGGCGATTTTGTCTGCCGAGACATCGACCTCGTTTTCCAGGGCCCAGGCAGCGGTCTTGCTGATGGGGGCTATGCCGACCATCATCTTCTCAAGCATGGCGACAACATCCGGAGCCGCTTCTCTCAGGCCGGTGTTGATCCCCTTGTTAATCGGAAGGGACTCGTACGCACATGCTTCCGCAGGTGTGTAGCTTGCGTCGGCCTGGCCTTTGATGACCTCATCCCAGCACGCTGCGGTGTAGGCAGGTTCTTCGACAATTGTCCAGTCGTAAGAACCGTACAGTGAGGTCGGCGCCCAGTAGTACCCGAAGGTGTGCTGTTCGGCGATCTGTGGGCCTTGAAGTCCTGCGTCCATCGCACCGGTGCTACCGAGCGTGATGATGTTGTAGAACTCGTCCAGGCCGTATGCCTGGAACTTGGCGCGGTTGATCTCGGCGCACTGCCAACCGCTGACGCAGTTGATGAACGCTCCCTTGGACGGCTCCTCCGGGTCTGCCAGAGCGGCGACGACTTCCGGCTTCTTCATGTCCTCGATCGTCACTATGCCGAACTCTTCGGCTGTGTACGTCGGAACGATGAAGAACTGCGGGCCACCTTCATAGGTCATGCCGAGGTTTTCGATGTTGCCGTTCGCAATTTCTTCGTCGTGCCATTCGATGAGGTTCTGCTCCCACAACTCCATGTTGATGTCGACATCGCCGTTAGCGAGCGCCGTCTGCATGATGACCGTGGTCATCTGGATCGTCTCAACCGGGTTGCCGTAGGCCGCCTCGATGACGAACTCGGCCACGGCGTTGTTGATCCACAGTGACTCAAATTGAGTGTCGCTGAGGTTGATCGTCGCTTTCACTTCTGGTTCATCGGTGCCGCACGCGGCACCGATGACAGCGATAGCCGCGAGAGCGGTCAACATCATCCAGAGCTTCCATTTTCGTTTATATGTATCTGTCAATTCCAACTTGATCCTCGCTTGGATAGGTAATGCTCGTCGTAATAGCACCGTTCACGCCAAACCGGTGATACGGCGCATATCTGTCCCCGGGACACTCTCCTTTTTTATCAGCCGTCCAGAGCCCAATTGCTGCGCACGGATTACCTGGCGTCTTCGCCTTCTCCGGCGCCGTCTCGCGCCATCGGGTCCTTCACCAGACCCTGGCTGATCCTGTCGATCACCACGGCCATGATCACGATTCCTATGCCTCCCAGGAGGCCACG
>Ga0066369_10000691_pt1 | contig 14238 bp, 13 predicted proteins | sample Knorr_S7_td_Bott_FD_70972 | JGI IMG/M metagenome (GOLD analysis project Ga0066369, IMG submission 70972) | Marine microbial communities from Southern Atlantic Ocean transect - Knorr_S7_td_Bottom_ad_4513_LV_A | ecosystem: Environmental > Aquatic > Marine > Oceanic | place: Southern Atlantic... | reverse complement strand
CCCCGTTTCCAATTTCGGCAACCTGCCCGGCCACGCGCTCTGATTCTGGTGATCGCGAACCAATTACAACCGAGTGCCCCAGCGCCGACCACGCCCTCGCGAGGCCCGATCCAACACTGCCACTCCCAATAACTGCGATCCGCATCAGACTTCCAACTCGAGATGCGACTGTGGAGTCCAGCCAAGCAAACGCCGGGCCTTCGAAAGGTTGTGCTCCCTCTCGTCTTCGTCGCCGGCGATAAACACCGGGTCGAACCGGCCATGCCCCACCTGCACAGTCTCAAGAGCAGCAAGGTAAGCCCGCGCAAGGTCGGCCTCGTCCGTTACAAACAACGGCTTCGATCCGTCAGGCCGGTCGGCGATCGGCCTCCGCCGTTCCTCGATGTAGTCCGCGCGGGTCCGGGGACCCGTAATGCGAAGCGCAATGATGTTCATATCGAACCACGAAGCGAAATACCGGCAGATTCCCTCACCAAATCCCTTGCTGAGCCCGTATGCGCTCGGGGTGTCGAGCGGAATCTCTTCCTCGGCCCCGTAATAGTCGCGGCCACGGTAGTGAACGCTCATGCTGCTCGTGTACACACCGCGCGTTAACCCCGCGCCCTGGGCCAGCCAGAGAAAGGTATGCAGACCGAGACAATTGACATCGTAATTCTCGCGGATGATCTTCAAACCCTGATCGGTCAGCGACCCGCCCTGCGGACTCATCATCACGAGCCAAATGAACGCATCGATCCCGTCAATTGCCTTTTCGATGGCAACCGAATCAGTCACCGACCCCCGCACAAACTCAACACCATCATGCCGTGGCTCGGCTAGGTCGAGCACCCGCAATTCGTGATGCTCTTTCAAGTAAGGCGTAATGAACGTACCGACCATCCCTGCCCCGCCCGCAAGTAGTACCTTCAATTAAAAAAACTCCCTGGATGATTGATGATCAAATCCGCTCAATTTCTTCCCGCACGGAGAAAAAGTCAGGTTGAGGAGGAATGCCGCCAACCTAATCCTCGTCAACCTCGTCCAGCGCGCCGTCCAGCACTGCACGCATTCCGCTTGAAACCTCGTTCAGCCTGAAAATCGCTTCATCAGGCAAAGTAAGTTCAAGCGCACCCGAAACATCGGCGATCTGCTCAACGGTATCGGCACCTGAAATAGCAACCGTAATTTCAGGATGCGACATCACCCACGCCATCGCAACCTGCGGCATTGTGGCACCGACCTCTTTCGCCACCACGTCAACCTCGGCGATAACCCTCGCCGCCCGACCACGCATGTAGGTTGCGATCTGACCGCGTCGTTTCGAACCCCAGAGCGTACTGTCGTCCGGCACCTCATCGGGTCGATACGTGCCACTCAGCAACCCGACTCCCAGCGGACTGTACGCCATCACCCCGACGCCGGTCTCCCGTACCATCGGGAACAACTCATCCTCCTGCGTCCGGTTCATCAGCGAATACGGGTTTTGCACAAGGATCAGGGGTTGCGCGTTGAGTCGTTCTTGCACACGCAGCGCCTGCATCACCTGCCACGCCTGGTAATTGCTGACCCCTACATAGCGGATTTTGCCCTGCTGAATCAGCGTCTCCAACGTCCGAAACTGTTCCTCAAATGAGTTCGTCTCGTCGATGCCGTGGATGATGTAAACGTCGATTCGGTCCGTCTGCAACCTGCCCAGCGACCGTTCTACCTCACGCATGATGTGGTAGCGAGACGTTCCCAGGTCGTTGGGACCAGGGCCGATCGGACTGTGTACCTTCGACGTAATCACCACGTCGTCACGCCGCCCTTTGAGCGCCTGCCCGAGCACCTCCTCAGAACTCCCGATGTTGGCACGGTCGTCCATGAAGCCGTACACATTCGCGCAATCGATCAGGTTGATTCCGGCGTCAAACGCACCGAGTATCACTTTCTCTGCTTCACCCCGATCGAACTGCCCCCTGAAACCGAGTCCCAGGGCCATGGGTGACACCTTTACCCCTGCTGTCCCGAAATTTACGTATTCAAAGGCCAAAATAACTCCCCGTATGCCTCTGGATGCAATCCAGCCTAAATCCTGCATAATCGAACGCCGAACGCAGATTCTAACCTGATCGAGCCGCGACACGAGACACGTCTGTAAAAAAATTACCGAATATCCGCAAGTCCGACCCGTGGAACCTGGTTCTCGATGAACGTTAAAACTACAAACGTAGTAGAATCGGAAGATGACCGAAAAACCGGAATCAGAACAACTTGGCGAGCTCGAGACCGCGGTAATGGCCGTTCTGTGGCAGTCGGAGCATTGCGACGTGAACGAGGTCCTCGAGCGACTCGAATGGGATAAACCTCTCGCCTACACGACGATCATGACAGTAATGAACCGCCTGGTCGACAAACAGTTTTTAGAACGAACGCGATCAGGTCGTAAGTACCTTTACACGGCGGTGGTTAAACGAAAGGAAGCCGCCCGGACACGGTTTAAAAAGATCGTCGACGGCTTCTACGGTGGCCTCACCGGGCTTGCAGTGTCGGAGCTCCTCGGCAGCGAGGACGATGTCTCGGAAGACGAGTTGGATGCCCTGGAAGAACTCGTCCGGCGCCGTCGAGCAGAAAAGTCCGGCTAGTTTTGGACACAATCGCCAGATTTGTTGAATACAACTTGGCGTCGTAGTCGGAGTTCTGATGATCGCGGTTGTGCTCATCGTAATCAGGGTCGCCGGCGTGAAATCGGCAACGACCTGCAATGGCCTGTACGGTGCCGCTCTCGTCAAGGCGACGTTCACGCTTGCAGGATTCGGAGCTCTCCTGCCGATCACGGGATCATTCTGGGCCGACTATCAGGAGCAGGTGTTGCCGCCTTCGCAAATCGCACCCGTGCTACTGCTCTGGGTCGGACTAATGCTCGTCCTCCGGAATTTTATGGCCCGCCGGGCGCTGCGGTCCGCCGGCAACGAAACGGTGAGCGAGTCGATGGCAAAACGTGTCGATCAGGCAGTTGAACGCGTAACTTCCAAATTCCGCAGCCAACCGCAAATTGTCTGCCTGTCCATCACATGCAACGTTCCGTCTGATCTGAGCAAGCCAACCGTAGTGCTGAGCAGCAGCGCCAGGACACCCGCTATCGCCGAATCCATGTCTCCCCCTGCCCTGGTTCTCCCGATTCGAGTCGTCGAAAAATTGGACGATGCGGAGCTCGAAGGGGTGGTGGCGCACGAAATGGCACACATCGTGATAAATGGAAGCCAGCAGGGTTGCTCGCCGGGCTGGGCAAGGTTCGTACGATGGGCGAGCCCCCTGAACGTCCTGTTCGCCCGATTTATGAGTCGGGAAGAGGAATTGGCGTGCGATGAAGTCGCCGGTCGTATTACCGGTAACCCGGAAGCACTGGCAAGCGCACTCCTGAAAGCACACCGCCTTTCCCAGACGGACCAACTTCGCGTGTTTGCTCCCCTGGCAACCCTAACGATCCAGCGGCGTTTCCTGAGCCAGCGCTTCGGCACTTCTCGAGCTGGGGCAGGCGCCCACAGGGCTTGGTGCGAGGACAGCTGCGGCGGCATGGATCGCTGTCATAGGCGTAGCAATCGTTCGTTAATCAAATGCCGATAAATTCGCACTTGGTTTAACTACTACCTATGTCATACTACTGTTGTAGTAATTCGAGGAGGGCGAAATGCCACAGCAAGAAAAATACGATCAGGAAGAGCGCACCAAAACGGTGATACACAATCACTACACGGGGGGCTGGGGTTGCTGCATGGGTCCGATTGGGGCTGGGAGACGTTCCGTCAACGGTTTCTGGGGCGTGATTCTCCTTGGCATCGGTGGCGCGTGGCTTGCTTCCAGCGTCTTTGAATTCGAAGACTGGGGTCGATGGGCCGGAAGCCTGGTCCTGGTCGCTCTTGGACTCTGGTACTTGGCTCGGGCAACCAGCCGGGAATCAGATAAGTAGAGGTTCCCACTGGGAATACGCCGATAACCGGGAGCCGAAATCTCCAAATCCGGTAAGTCGATAAAAAAACCGACGGTTTGCACGATCGATCCGCTCTGTAAGATAAATTGCGGCTGTTCTCATGGTGGCCATCCTGTGATGTCCGATGTAATCACCCGAGTCATCGTCGAATCGAAACCGATAGCACCCAAAGGCAATTCCACACTCAATGACGACAACAATCGATTCGGTGATCGTCGCGAAAGAGCTTCGTAAACAATACGAGGACATCACCGCTTTAGACGGAATCTCGTTCGAGGTACGGCGAGGGGAAGTCTTCGGAATGCTTGGGCCCAACGGTGCTGGCAAAACCACGACCATCGAAATACTCGAAGGTATGCGCGACGCTGACTCGGGCGAGGCCATCATCAACGGCATCAACGTAAAAGATGACCCCAGGGCTGTGAAGGCAATCATCGGGGTCCAGCTCCAGCAAAACGCCTTCTTCGACAACCTGAAACTCGCCGAGATCGTCGACCTTTACGCCAGGCTGTATAAGGCGAAAATCGACTCCGTCGAAATACTGTCCCGCGTGGGTCTCGATAACCGCAAAAACGCAAGGTACGCCCACCTGTCAGGGGGTCAGAAACAGCGGCTCTCAATAGCTGTCGCCCTGGTAAACGACCCGGTTGTGCTGTTCCTCGACGAGCCAACTACCGGGCTCGACCCACAGGCCCGCCGCCAGGTCTGGGCGCTGGTCAATAAAATCAGTGATAACGGCGCCACGATCATGCTGACGACCCATTACATGGAAGAGGCCGAAGAGCTGTGCGACCGCGTGGCGGTGATCGAAAATGGGAAGATTATCGCGCTCGACACGCCAGACAACCTGATCGACCAGCTGATCGAAACGGGGTTCAAACCTGAAAAGCGAGTCCGTGAGGCGACCCTCGACGACGTGTTCTTGAACCTGACCGGTCGAGATCTCAGAGACTAACCCCATGAAGCTGTACTTCGCCCTTACCGTCGTCTCTCTCAAAATGTATTTCCGGAACAGGCAGGCGCTGTTCTGGGCACTCTTCTTCCCCCTGCTGATCATGTTGATATTCGGAATCATGAATTTCGACGGGTTCAACTCGCCCGACGTCGGGGTTTACGACGCGGCAGAAAACGATGCATCCCGGAGTCTGATCCAGGCTCTGAGGGGACCTGACGGTGGAGAGATACTCGCGGTTTCTGTCGGTTCCCGCGAAGATGTAATGCACGAGCTTGAATTCGGTGAAACACGCGCGGCAATAATCATTCCCGAAAACTTTGGCGTCCCCGGCGAGTTTGCAGAAATACTGGTCACCTACGACGAACGCTACATGCAGGAGCGGGTCGTCGTTTCGACGGTCCTCGCTCAGGTGACCGACGCAATTTTCAAGGAGGTCGCCCAGGTGCCATCGGAATACCGTGTCGAAAATTCGATCGGTATCTCTGAAACGTTCATTGAAGGACAGGGCCAGGGCTTCAAGGGCTGGCTGATTCCGGGCATCGCCGCAATGGCAATTATGCAGACCGGGTTGTTCACAGTCGTTTTCACCCTGGTGCGGTTCAAATCGCAGGGCGTGCTGCGCCGCCTCAAGGCCACCCCGATCGGTGCCTCCCACTTCCTCGCCGGTCAACTCACAACCAAGGCGATCGTAGTGGTGCTGCAGACCTACGTGCTCGTGATCGTAGGAGCTCTGGTCCTGGGCGTCACCGTGGGCGGTGGAAGGCTGGCCGTATGGTTCGACCTGACGGTCCTGGCGTTGCTGGGTGGAGCGCTTTTCATTGCCATAGGTCTTGCCGTGTCGGGATGGGCCAAAAACGAAGAGACAGCAGCACCCGTAGCGAACATCATTACAATGCCGATGATGTTCCTTTCAGGAGTATTTTTCCCGCTCTCGATAATGCCTGAATGGGTGACCAGGTGGTCGCAATACCTGCCTCTTACCTACCTGGCCGACGGCATGCGCGCGATCACGGTCGAAGGCGCGTCGATCGCCACACTGGGCAGCGAACTGCTTGGCCTGGCGGTCTGGATAGTCATCGCCTTCGTAATCGCAACCAGGATGTTCCGCTGGGAATAGGCCTGCCAACGCCCTCAGGACGGAGGGGGTTTGGGGGGTGCGACAAGCTCGCAACCACATGCAGACCGGGCGCACATTTGCCGGTGTGTCAGATAACCTACGCCAACACTCCCTAGTCAAATTACCAAAAAAAGAAAGCGAGCCACCGGTCCGGTGCACGGTTCCAGACCGATGGACTCGCTCCCTACTAGTTGGTACGCCCGCCCGCATATGGCGGATTTCTCAGTTTCACCCCAGTCGAAATGACAACACCACCTGCTTCGCACAGCACCGAACCCGGCATTTCCGTTGGCGAACTATCACGGCGCACAGGCATCACGACGGCGACCATCAACTACTACGTTCGTCTCGGTGTCTTGCCGTCACCGGTAAAAACGAGCAAGACCCGCGCTATTTATCCGGCACACTTTGAAAACCTGATATCGAGGATCAGGCAACTGCAGGAAGCCGGACTCAACCTGGCGGGCATCAAACAGGTCGTTAACGGCGATCCGAACTCACCGCTCGCGGCAGCCATGCCATCGGATCGAGGGGCAACCACTTCTCTGCCTGCATCCGGTCCGATTTCCATAGGGGATTTCCTCGGCCAGAGCGGACTGGACAGCGATCTCTACGACAACCTGCTCGCGGCCAATCTGATCCGGAGACCTCGGACCGGAACCGACGGCGCACCCGCTCATGACCGTCGCGACCTATCGGCGGCACGCGCCTACGCTAGACTCGCATCAGCCGGAATTCAGTACGCATTGCTTGAACGCCACACCGAGTACGAACCATTGTCGAAAGCCGAAGCGCTGTTCCTAGCCGAGCACCTGGGCGCGGCATCGAGGCGATCTCCAACCACCCAGCCCGTGCAACTCGTGGCCGCGTTCGATGCCATCAGGCGCTATTTACGCAGCCTCCAGTTGGACGAGGCCTACCCCGAATGGCGCACCCCAAAATCTTGATAGATTTGCGCCGTGCGTGCGTGAGAAGTACGGAGGTTCCCTATCCCTGCGAGGGATAGGGCCAGGGTCTGGGTAACATCGGCAATCGGGAGTAATTATCGGCGACGCGACATTCGCATCTCCCCCACGTCCGCCAGCGACCCTCCCCCCGGCTTGCCCACGCTAGGGACAGACGATTGCCGACGACGACCCACACTACTTCCGCTGGGTTTTTACGTACTCAATAATCGCGGCAAGGCCATCTGGCGGTGCACCCAGTCGGATCGCTTCTTCAACGTCTTTTTCCGACTTGTCGTCCTCGCCGATGGCCGTGTGGGCAACTGCGCGATTGCCGTACGCATCGGAACCCTCGGGGTTCATCTCGATCACTCGCGTGAAGTTGTTGATCGCCTGCTCGAAATCTCCCATCGACAGGTACGCCGTGCCCAGGTTGAACTGGACCTCCTGGTTATCTGGTTCCAGCCATGCAGCTTCCTCGAAGTCCGTTGCAGCACGATCCGGGAAGCCAAGTTGCGCCGACTTCAGGCCGCGCTGAAAAAACTCGTCGGCTGTTTTCGGCGGAAAATCAATAGGCGTGCCGTCTGGCGACATCCCGTCTGGCAAATTATCTGACGTCGTCAAGTGCTGAATAACTCCGCAGCCACGCATGTAATGCAAACTCGCAAAGGTGATCACACATCCTAACCCGCATTCGTCTGCAGATCGTGCTAAAAATAGCGTCGAGCAGCGTATCGTTCGGGACCTCGGCCGGCGCAGCAATCCGGCCAACAATAGGAAATGAAATGAAAATCGTCATCATCGGCCAATCAGCATTCGGGAAATCCGTGCTGGAAACTCTCATCGATAGAGGCGACGACCAGGTCGTCGGCGTTTTCGCCCCGCCACGGCGTGAAAACCGCCCGCTCGATCCCATCATCGAAGCTGCCACCGAGCTGGAAATCCCGATTTTCGAGTTCAAGCGCCTGCGCGACCAGGATGCAATCGACCGGTTCAAGTCTCTCGAACCTGAACTGTGCGTGATGGCGTTCGTTACCGACATCGTGCCAATGGAGATGATCGACTGCCCGTCGCTGGGCACAATCCAATATCACCCGTCCCTGCTCCCTCTCCACAGGGGTCCCAGCTCGATCAACTGGCCGATCATTTTTGGCGAAACCGAAACCGGGCTCACAATTTTCTGGCCCGACAAGGGACTCGACACTGGCCCGGTACTCCTGCAAAAAAATGCCGCAATCGGACCCGAGGAGACACTCGGAAGCCTCTACTTCAACAAATTGTTCCCGCTCGGTGTCGAGGCGCTGGTCGAATCTGTCGACCTGGTTCGGGCTGGCAACGCACCGAAAATCGTCCAGGACGAGTCGAAGGCGACCTACGAAGGCTGGTGCAAGGCTGAAGATGTCGTTGTCGACTGGGCAGCCTCAACATCCACTACATTCAACATGATTCGCGGAGCCGATCCCCAGCCGGGTGCCAACTCCACGTTCAACGGAACAAAAGTGTCGCTCTACGACACCTCGCTCCCCGCTGTATCGCCAGCCAACCCCGTCGATCCGGGGCAGCTGCTCGCAACGGACGAATCAGGAATCACAATTTCTACCGGCGACGGATCGGTAGTCATCGGTCGCGTGAGAGCCGCGGGCGGCAAAAAGATCAGCGCCAACGAGTGGGCCGAATCAGCCGGTTTCAAAATCGGCGACAGCATTGTGAGCTAGTCTCCACTCTCACCAATCAGAACCCTCCAGAAATCCACAGATCAGATCGTTCACCTGGTCTGGGTTATCCAGCAACGGCACATGCGCTGAATTTTCGATCACATGCATACTCGCATTCGGCGCAAGATCGGCCAACCGGTGACCATGCACGATCGGGAACAGTCCGTCTTGAGCGCCCCAGATCACCATCAGCGGATTGGTGATCGAAGCCAACTCTTCATCCGTGAAAATCGATTTCTGGCCGCTCAAACCAGTAATCACCGATAAACTCGACGCCATCCCCCTCGAGTGACCAGCCACCAGCGTCACGTCGTACGCATACTGCTTGTACGCACCTGCGTCTTCAAAATCATCATTCACGACCTCCACTGTTTTGAAGTAGTTATCCTGCCCCCACCTGTTTGGTCGGAGGATCAGTCGTCTTACCAACGGCACGGTACCGAGCCTGGAAATCCAGTCAATATCCTTACCCAGCCCCGCCGAATCGATCACAACCATCCGCTTGAAGCGGTCCGGTTCAGCCAACGCCACGGCCAGGGACGCTTGCGCGCCCATCGAAAGCCCCACAACGTCAACCGGGCCCAGGTCAAGGACATCCATGAAACCTGTCAAATACCGTACCAGCGAATCATTAAACGGCGACTCGAAAGGCTCCTGGCTCGATAGCCCGAAAACCGGATGATCAGGGATGATTACGCGGTGAGTTGTTGCCAGCGCCTCGATCTGCCTGAACCAGATCGCTGAACCAGCGCCGCCACCGTGAAGCAACAGCACGGCAGGCCCGTCTCCGTAATCGAGATAGTGGATTCGCCGCCCGTCAAATTCCACATATTTCCCCCGGTACTTTAGTCCTGCCCGTGCGAGCAACGTCGACATGCTCGCGAAAATCTGTTGTTCGGCCGGGTCAAGTTCGCGCTGATGATTCATGCGGTTTCGAAAGAAATTATCTGATCCGGGGTGGCGGCAGGCACATGCGATCGCCTTCACGTTTGCACTCGTCCGGAGTATAAACCCTGAGAAATTCCAGAGAAATCGCGACTGATTCGAACTACAATCGTCACCACGCGATGAAACAGAAAACCGACATAGACGACGCGAACCCCGGCACCGCCTTGCCCGGCCCGGAAACTGCAACTGAACCGAGCCTTCAACAACAGGCGTGGGAGCTGCTGGAGTTCACGAACATCCGCGAATTCCTCGCCGGGCGTACCCGCTTTTTCATGTCTCGAGAGATGGCGCTTGAGGCGGAACCCCTCGTTCATATCGAAGATGTCGAACGATTGCAGGACGAAACAGCGCAGGCCGCGCTCATGCTGTCGACCGTAGGCGATATCGGTCTTGTCGGAGCGCTCGACCCCCGCGACCTACTCCGACGCGCAGCAATCGACGGGATACTGACCGGCGACGAGGTCGTCTCGATCCTGTTCCTGCTCGATTCCATCTGGACTGCCCGCAACACGGTCATGTCGATGAAAGGCAAAGCGGCGCTACTGGAAGGCATCGCGGCCGACATACCCGATCTGCGCGGCTTGAGTACAGAGGTCTTCAAATCGATTTCGGACCGCGGCGAAGTGCTCGATTCGGCCACACCAAAGCTCGCCCGGCTCCGGGCCAACGTGAGCAAGACGTTCCTCAGGGTAATGCGGGCAATAGAGCGGATCGCAAACAGCAGAAGCGTCAATCCATCACTCCAATCTGGCGCCATTGCCACCCGGGGCGACAGGCTCGTGCTGGAAGTAAGGGCCGACGCCCGGGAGTCGGTCCCTGGAATCGTTCACGACGTATCGGGCAGCGGATCGACCCTCTTCGTCGAACCGTTCAAGGTAGTCGAGTTATGCAATACATGGCGAGAGACAGCCGCGGAAGCACAGCGGGAGGAAGAACGGATCCTCCGGCGTGTATCGCGTCTGATCGGCGATCGCGAAACCGAAGCACTGATAGCTGTCGAGGCGGCCGCGGCACTCGACTACATCACTGCCCGTGCCCGGCTCGCCGCTTCGATGAAAGCCCGCCGCGCAGAAACGATGCCGTCCGGTTCCGACAATGTGGTTAACCTTGTCGGCGCACGACATCCGCTGCTCGGCAACGACGCCGTTCCGATCACCATCAACATCGGCCCAGGATTTCGCGGCCTGGTCATCACTGGCCCAAACACCGGCGGCAAGACCGTGGCGATAAAAACGATTGGCCTGTTCGCGTTGATGCACCAATCGGGGATGCAGCTACCGCTGGATGACGGCTCGATCGCGGTTTTCGACGCGGTCTACGCCGACATCGGTGACGCACAGTCGATCGAGCGGTCGGTTTCGACTTTCTCCTCGCATATGGGTCGTGTGATCGATATTTTGCTCGAGGCGACCCCGAATTCGCTGATTCTTCTTGACGAACTCGGTACCGGCACCGACCCCGACGAAGGCTCGGCTCTCGCAAGGGCAGTTCTATCTCATGCGGTCGCCAACGACATGCCCATCGCGGTAACTTCTCACTACCGGGCAGTTGCCGAGTATGCCGCCGAATCCGACGACCTCGCAAACGCCTCGGTCGAACTCAACCCCGACACGATGGTGCCCACTTACCAGATACTAATGGGAATTCCGGGGCGGAGCTACGCAATTCACGTCGCGAGACATCTCGGCATGCCGAGTGACGTTCTTGAAGACGCCCAATCGATGATGGACCCGAGACGAGCTGAAGCCGAAAGCAGTCTGCAGCAGTTGCAGCGCGAGCGAGAAGAGGTCAGTCGGATTCGGCAAGAGACCGAAAAGGCCGGGATCGAGGCCGAGGCAGCAAGACGTGACCTTCAGAGCAAGCTGAGCAACGTGACGCGTGCCCAGGAAGACATGATCGAAAAGGCGCGCATGGAACTCCGGCGGGAAACCGACGATGTACGCAGAAGCCTAAGGCAGATAGTCAGCAACGCCCGCAACGATAACGACCTCGCTACCGCACAACGGGCAATCGGACGAATTCGCAACCAGTTCTCAGACCCGACATGGCTGCCGGTCGCTCCGCCCCCTGATGCCGAAAAAACCGATGACCCCGATTCCAACCGACCCATCGAAGTGGGTGACCAGGTCGAAATCAAAGGCTTGAACGTGAACGCCGCTGTCGTTGGGATTGCCGAGGACGGCATGGTCGAGTTGCAGATGGGCAATGCTCGCATCGAACTAAGCGGCCGACAACTCAGGCGCGTCAGTGGCCCGGAAGCTCCGCACGAGTCCACGGACACACCTGGTGACGAACCCGGTGTAATCGTCGATACCGCCAAATCTGCAGAAAATACAGATGAGATCGACGTCCGCGGCACACGCGTCTACGAGGCGGAAGAACTGGTAAAGCAGTTCGTGGACAACGCCTCACTACGCGGTGTGACCAGTATTCGCATCATTCACGGAGCGGGCACAGGCGCATTAAGGGAGGCCGTCCGAGAGCTTCTCGCGAAACACTCGCTGGTCGCCTCGTTCAGCGCCGCAACCCGTGATCGCGGTGGCAATGGGGCCACCATCGTCGATCTCGCCTGATAGCACCCAGCTCGCGACCAATCACGAATGTGCGCCCGGAGCCAAACGCCATTGCGACGCGCGACGTGCTCACGCCAGGTCCTCTGGCAAGATGTAGGACGACGCCCGCAGCAACAACACACACGCCCGGAGCCCTGCGTTATCCCCCTCCTTCTGGAGACCGAACTAGTCAAAAACGCACAAAACTTAATTTGCCGGTCGGGGTGTGGCGCAGTGGTAGCGCACCCTCTTTGGGAGCGGGATGTCGCAAGTTCGAACCTTGCCACCCCGACAGACAAAGAATCCCAACGAAGACCCAGCACCGCGCGGTAGTGTCAGAACTCAGCGCTCGATCCTGAACTTTTCCATTATCGGGGTGTGAAACGTTGATGCAGCGAATACAAAAGTAGACCTACGGGAGCCCGGGTCGGGCACTAAATGGACCCAGTGCCCTGATCTCTGACACAACCCTTCGAAGCTGTTCTCGAGGCTCCATGTCGTTGCTTATCTTGAAAAATCGCGAAGAAATCGAGGGTTAGGTCCTCCCCTGGTCTGAAGATGAACTTTCGCCATCCGCCAGCCAATGCCAGTCCGACCCGACGCTCACTCAAGCCGAAGTACGGGGACGTATCAACGAAATCTATCCCCCGATCAATCGCCTCCCGGATCGTGGCACCTGCCTCTTCATCGGGCCGATCCCGCAGGCCCAGGTGCCCGCCACCCAATCCTGGCGCCTTCGTTTTTACCTCCGTGCGCCCAGTCGCCGAACCTCTAGATCCCCAACTTTCGAAGACCTCCACCCGGCATCTTTATTGACCGCTGGCTAACTATCGGTCTATACCACTCAGACCGTTCTCAATCCCCTGCGCGGCCCAAATAGCCCACGGCTGCGTGAAAAACTTGAAGCCCCGCGCCACGAGATCATTCGGATCGAGATCGGGTGGAATGAAGTACATCCCGGGGACCACCCCGTGCTTCTTGCAGGCAGCAGCGATCGTGTCGAGTCCTCGCTGGTAAATGTCGGACTTGTAGTCCAACGGCACTCCAAGCTCGATAGAAAGGTCTGACGGACCGATCAGAAGCACGTCGATACCCGGAACGCTGAGAATTTCGTCGATGTTGTCGATCGCCAGCCGGGTTTCGATCATGGGGATGATCAGGAGCTCTTCGTTCACCATGTCCAGATAGCTGCGATAGTCCGCCGCCTCACCGAACTCTCCTCGCGGTCCGGAGTGGCTGCGATCGCCGTCCGGCGAATACTTGCAGGCCCGCACCATGGCTTCAGCTTCTTCCCTGGTGTTAATCATCGGCACCACAATGCCCATAGCTCCGGCGTCCAGGGCAAAGCAGATGAGATCGTCGCGGTTGGCGCTGACTCTCACGATCGGTTTGGCCTTTTTATCCTTCATCGCCTGAATCGCAGGATTCAACTGTTTGATTTCGACAGGCGTGTGTTGTGTGTCGAACAACAGGAAGTCAAAACCGGTGTCGGCGAGCATGGCCATGTCGCCGAACACAGACCCGGCGGTTCCGATGGCGGTCTTCCCAGAATTCAGAAGATCTCTTACAGCATTCATTTGGTCTACATCTCCGCGTTGTTGTAACAGTCAGCAACAGAATGATTCCAGTTGCGGTGTGAACATATCTCCGGTGGGCTGCATTGTGGCACACGGTTCAGCCCCGCACAGTGCCCAAGCGTGCGTTCACGGGTCGAATCAGCGTAGGAATTTAAGCCAAAAGGTTTATTGCGTATTGAATATCGACGGCACTTAAAACATCGCGGCTTCGATTTCGCGGGACGGTTGAGTTGGCCGCATCGTTCTACCCAACTCCAGGCGGCGATTTCGTTATGCTTCATGCAACAAGAACCACACGGCGGGTCCACTTGCCTGCCCATCCCCCAGACACTCCACACGCCCAGTCCATCTCCTGAGATTGCCAGCGTCCACAGCTCGCGCGTACAGGCCGACAGCAGTGGCGGACCAGGGTCAGCGAAGTTGAACCGATCTAACTGGATGACGGCGTATGCCGGGAGATCGACCGGCTAACTCCGAGTAG